>Ga0164315_10002012_pt1 | contig 15488 bp, 38 predicted proteins | sample GuaBasSedimGuay6_FD_113737 | JGI IMG/M metagenome (GOLD analysis project Ga0164315, IMG submission 113737) | Subseafloor sediment microbial communities from Guaymas Basin, Gulf of California, Mexico - Guay6, Core 4569-2, 0-3 cm | ecosystem: Environmental > Aquatic > Marine > Hydrothermal vents...
ATCAAAGTATACGGATAATAATAAAAGACTGCCACACTTCGCTGACGCTCGTTCGCAGTGACGGAGTTTTTTAAAGGTTTATTTTTTTGTGGTTTTTGTGGAATTTGGGCTGACACACACATCAAGCCCCTACGATTTTATAATTTTTTCTATAAAAAAGAACACATGAAAATGAACAAGAGGCGACAAGTTTTAAACTTTTATCACTAAGAGAATAATACAAGATTTAGTTTACCGTCTCCTACCTGAGTAAAAATGTTGTGAATAACTTTTTTGGCATCTAACCCATTATCTTGGATTTTTTTTAAAAATACCTCAAACTGCCTATCATTCAACATATCACTCATTAACTCTCTTTTTTGAAGAGAATATTTGGCAATTTTTTGCATGCGGATTTTTTCACTTGCAAACCCATCAATAGGAGTTCCGGTGTCCTGTGATAAATCTTGTTCTAATTCATCCAATAATGCTGTGTCATATAAATTTTTCATACTTTAATTACTGTATGAGACCTTTGCATAAATAAAGCACAATTTATAAAACACATAAAATGCACCTTTTCACAGCAAAAACTCGTCAAAGGGAATTACTATATTCCTCATTTTTGCTATAAAAATGTGTTATTTTCTGTATTCTCTAAACAGCACTTGATTTATGCAAAGGTCTCAATATAATTTTTTCAATCGTCTATCTGGAAAAATAGTTTTCAAAAATATTTCATTGTCATTTTCAACAAAAGGAACTTGACAAAGATAACCTTTTAAACGAACTATTAGTATTTTTTGATGTTCGTATTTTGGGTTGTTATGAGATAATATATCAATCAAATCGTTATTTGCTATAATTTTTTCCACCATCTCAAACGACAAACCTCTTTGTTCCTTTAAGATTTGATTTTTTTCATCGCTCCATTTAATAGTTTTTATAATAAAGCCTCATCTGCAAAACAAGTTTTGTTTTTGTAAATTCCACTATTATACTTTTTTTAAGAATACTTTTTTATTTTTTTGTGGTTTTTGTGTTATATGAATTCCCACTTTTAAAAAATGGCAACGAGTTAAAAAAGAACCTCGTCATAACGAACGAAGTGAAGCAATCTCATAGAGGCAGACGGAAATCCAAAGAGACTGCCGCACTCGCAGGCTCGTTCGCAGTGACGGAGCTTTTTAAAGGTTTATTTTTTTTATGGGTTTTGTGGAATCTTGGTGGACACACAAATCAAGCCCCTACGATTTTATAATTTTGTTATGATTTTTTTTGTGAAAATAAACACATAAAAAAGAACAAGTGGCGAGAACCCCCTTGTTCATAATTATCCCCATTTTTGAAAAGCGGGAATGAGTTAAAATATTTTATTTGGCAGAATATGTTAGAGGATATTTATCTGGGTTTTCTATCATATTCAAACTCAAATCTATATCCAAATTTTTCCAATATAGATGACCAAACCCTTGATTTTCTACCTGAGTTATATCTGCGATTGACTGATTTTTAAACCATGGAAATTTATCAAAATCTACAAAAAATTCTTTTTCATTTGTTAAAATCCACAACCCAAAGGCAGATATGTTAGTTATTTCTGCTTTCATTAAAACAAACCTTTGTTATGCTGTTTTGCCAACTATTTGTGTGCCATAATACAATATAAATACAACAAAAATGACTGCCACAGCCAGTGCAATTCCACCTAATGTTTCCATCATAATTCTCCTATTTTATGTGATAATATGTCAATTTTTTTATAAATATTGATGCAAGCAAAACTCGGACCTACCAAACACACAAGACCTATAAAAAATACCTCATTGATTTGTTGTCTCTCATAAAGAGATACCAATTTTCCCAATAACAAAAAAATTGCACCAAATAGAACAAAAAATATTTTTGTTATAAACGATATTCTGATTTTAATCTCATCAATATTTGTCATGAGCATATACTAACATATATTTTTTCAAAGATTTTATTAATTAATTTTTTTGTGATTTTTGTGTTGCATGTATTCCCACTTTTGAAAAGTGGGAACAACAAAAAATTTACCCCTTCTAAGGGGTCAAAATCTATGATTTTGGGGGTTTATTTTTTTTTATGGGTTTTGTGGAATCTTGGTGGACACACAAATCAAGCCCCTACGATTTTATAATTTTGTTGTAATTTTTTCTATGCAAACGAACATATAAAAAAGAACAAGGGGCGACAAACCCATTGTTTATAATTATCCCCACTTTTGAAAAGTGGGAACGGTTAAAAAAACTTTTTTAAAAATTCTATTTTTTGTAAACATTTTGTCTATGTCCTACTTTTACAATCTTTACTGTTAGTTTTTCTTGGTAAACTGAATATATAACTCGATAATTTCCCACTCTAATTCTGTAAGTGTAATCCGCCCCTATGTATTTTATATGGTTGTGTGGGTATGGATTTATGGATAGTTTTTCAACTTGGTTTATTATTTTTAATATGTCTTGTTTGTTTATTTTTCTTAACTCTTTTTTGGCAGACAATGCCCACTCTATTTTATATAAGCCCATCTGTTTTTAACTCAGAAATCAAATCGGTATGAGATATTGTTTCTTCATTTTCTCGCTCGGTTATACAGGCTAAATCTCTTAAATCTTCATACTCACAGGTAGGTAATACAACAAAAGGCGATGTGCCATCTGTTGTTGTCAGATACTTAGGATGCAAGGTTTTTGTTGATAACATAATATAATTTATCCAAACTATAAAATCTACTATTATACTTTTTTTAAGAATACTTTTTTATTTTTTTGTGGTTTAAAAAATTTACCGCTTTTAAGGGGTCAAAATCTATGATTTTGGGGGTTTATTTTTTTTGTGGGTTTTGTGGAATTTGGGCGGACACACAAATCAAGCCCCTACGATTTTATAATTTTGTTATAGTTTTTTCTATGAAAACGAACATATGAAAAAGAACAAGGGGCAACAAACCCCTTGTTCATAATTGTCCCCACTTTTAAGCAGGAACGAGTCAATTAACTCGTTTTGATTTACACAGGCTTGCCAACAGTTATTGTTCCATAGAGCAAAACACCTATAACAAATAAAACCGCAACAGATATAGCAAAAATTTCAATAGTCATAACTTTTTTATCTCCTCTAAACTTTTTCTTATGTATTTGAAAATTATTATAAGACCGACACCTATGGCAATCACTACAACAACACCTAACCAAAAAAATATTATTGGCTGATTTTTTATTAAAATTGAAATAGAGCCACCTGCAACAAAAACAAACAATCCAATCAACACAAAAAATAATCGTGTTAAAAAATCTACATTTTTATTGTGGTAATCAATTTGTGCCATGGGCATACTATAACATATTTTAATTCTAAAAATATTACAATTCTAAAATTTTTAATTTTTGTGTTGTATATATTCCCACTTTTGAAAAGTGGGAACAACAAAAAAGCCCATACATGACAAACAAAGCAAATCCAGTCATTGCGAGCGAGCCTGCGAGCGTGGCAATCTTATTAAAGTATACGGATAATAATAAAAGACTGCCGCACTCCCTGACCACTTTAAACAGCAAGTGGTCAGGTCGTTCGCAGTGACGGAGCTTTTTTAAAGGTTTATTTTTTTTATAAGTTTTGTTGTAATTTGGGCGGACACACAAATCCGCCCCTACGATTTTATAATTTTGTGATGATTTTTTCCATAATTCTAATAAAAAAAGACGATAAAACCCCATTATAAACTATTTTTTAAAATTTTAATTTTAATTTTATTTTTTTGTGGTTTTTTTATGCATTCCTCACTTTTAAAAAGTTGGTTTGTAGGGGCAGATCTATGTGTCTGCCTTTGGGTTTTTGCAACAAAAAAAGAATCCAGTCATTGCGAGCGAGCCTGCGAGCATGGCAATCTCATAAAGTGTGTGCCAAAACCTGCAACAAGAGAAAACAAACCTCAATAGGCAACCACGGCAATTAATTGCCTGCTTTACTCACTTACAGGCTTTACCTATTTTCATTTTATTCTGTTTCACTCTCAAAAAATTTATCAAACACTCCCTCAACTAAGCCGATTTGCACAATATCCTTAACTAATGTAGTAACAATATATGCACCAACTAACAATATCCATGACAACAACTCTGAGTAAAAAAATCTACCGTAAAAGCTAATTCCATATGCCGCATTATTAAATTCAATACCAATCCCATCTCCTATCCAAAAAATATCACCAAAATTAGTCCAATCTGGCAAATAGGTGACACCAAACATAATTTGCCAACCACCAATATAAAGCAAGCCAAGCCCAAAAAGACCGCCGACAATATAACTAAAAACCATGACAATGAAACCTATAAAATATTTCACTTTATAATTCTCCTAAAAAAATACGGTCAACAAAAGTATTTGATGCTGTGTTAATTTGCTCGTTAATAAATTTCTTTATGGTTTTTTTAAAGAATGATAGACATGCACCATCCACACGGTGGCAATAATCGGCACAAACAAATTTAATACAGGGGTTAGTGTCATCCCAGTAATCACCAACCCTCCGCCATATACGGCTGCTTTATTTTGGTTGCCAAATAACTGTGCTTTGTTTTTCTGCATATGATAACCTGCGGCACTTTCAAAAAACTCTCTCCCTAGTAAATAACTATTAAGGATAATTGATACCACAAAACCTATGCCAATTAAATACAAAGGCAATATAATTAAATTCAATAATAAGGATTTTAGGGTAAATTTTAAATCGTGAATGAAATCTGGCCAAAATTTAATATCATCTTGGTTTAAATAATTCGGATAATAATGTTTATGAACCTTATAAATAACCTTTTCTTGAAACATGCCAGCAATTAGTGGCACAAAAGCCGGCAACATAAACCAGCCGACAACCCCAAAAATTAGCCCTGCAAACCAAGTAAATGCTTGATCAAGCCAACTGTCATCCAAACTTACCAGATCGGCACTAATATAGGTGGCAAAAAATACAACGGATAATATTAGGACAACAGCCACAATTACACTTAACAATAGCAAAGATATCAATTTTGCTTTTATTATGCTTTGGAAAGTTAAGATAAAAGGATACATTTTTTACTTGTCAACCTTACTCTTTTCTTCATTTTTCCAGTCGTTGTAGGTGTAAAACAATAAAGCAAAAAAACCTCCAATAAAGACCAATGCAGTAACCCACTGCGGTATATCAAAAAAATGCTCAATTGCTTCTCTCTCCATAATCACAAGCCAGAATGGGGCAGGTGTCATCCACAAGTTGCGAATGAACTTCCTCCTATTTGATAACTTGCTATATCTAAAACAGAATCCTTTGTCTACTCTATCATCATTTTTTACAGGCTCTGACATAAATTACTCCTTTTTAGTTTAAAAATATTTTATAAATTGTCTTTAAAATTTGGTTGTTTGGCTTTTCTTATTGCTTCTTGTTTTTTCTTGTAATCTTTCATTCGTTTTATTTGTATGTTTTTCCACCTATCAACTTCATCTGATATATATCTTATTCTTGCACCTACGACGGTCTCCCACGAGACAGCAACTCTATTGCCAAATGAATCTATAAAATGCCCTTCATCTCTTCTTCTTACTCCACTATTGTGTAAATAACTATCACCTGCAAGAAAAGCCCTTATGTGTGGTTCTAATATATCATTTTTTCCATAAGCATGCCTGCCACGAATAAAACGTTGTGCCGCATCTGCAGTGCCATCATCACCATCAACATTAAGATTGCGGTAAAATAACTGTCCATATTTCTTATAGAGTATCTTCGCCAATTTCTTTATTTTTTCTTCTCCAACCAAACCGTTATAGATTGTAACAATTTCAATTTTTAGAGGATAATATACTCCTTGATGGAGCACTTGATGGTTTAATATGCTTCTCTTGTCTTGAAAAAGCATAGCATTTTTTGGCGTAAACCAAACAGACATTATAAATTTAGCATTAATAATCTGCATAGGATAGGCTACTATAACAATATCATCCATAAAATAGTTACTGGTATCAATATCTGTTTTGTTCAGATTCTCATCAAATTTAGCAAATGTATCTAATTTTTTATCTCTGAGTTTGACAAGTTCGCTAAAAAACAAATCTTCATTGTCAAACATAAAATTGCCATTTTCATTTTTTTTGTGGACATTGATAGCCCCTTTTGGCAATATACCATTTTTTAACTCCTTATCAAAATTTTTACTTTTACCTCTGCTAATTACCACTCTATCAAAAATTTTACTATGATTTAGTTTTTTTACTGCCTCATAAATATTATCATTCCATGTAAGTGGTTTAGGTGGATTGATTGTTATCTGGTCGCTTGCATTGTTTGTCTCGGCATATAATTGACCAAATGTCAATATAGCAACAATAGACATGATGATTTTATTTAACTTCATGATATTTTCTCCTGTGTGTTATTTTTTTCAATTGATACAAACCAGCCTTCTTTGCTTGCTTTACTTAATAAATCAAGTAGTATTTTTGCATTTGGGATTATTATGCCTGCATTATAATTTATTGGCTTACCATTAGAGTTTTTCCACTCAAACCTATATCCTCTTTCAGTTTTATTTGAAATATTATCTGGATATTCCACCAATTGAAAACAAAGAGATAAGTTATACTTTGTTTCATATTCAACACTTTCAATTATTTTTGCCATTATTTTACCCTCACTTTATTTGATAATTTAAAATACGAATTTGATTTAAACGATAATAAATTTGTTGCTTATCGTTTTGCATGTTTATACCACATATCTAATATCTCATGCTCCTTCCAAAAATCATTGCCAAGAATTGATTTTTTATTGTTATATACCTCTTCTAATTTCTCCAACACTGCTTTTAATGTCTTGGTAGGTTTATGAATGTATTTTGTGCCATCTTCCCATGCTACTTGTAATCCAGAATAACTTACCTCAAATGCCTCATCTTGGTTTATGGTAAATTGAAAACTGCGATTTATTGAACTCACCTCTAATGATTTTTTAGGTTTCCCAAGTTGTCTTTTTTTAATTTTTTCAATTCCATCTAACTTAGAGGAGCAATTAAACTCAACAATTGTCCTGCCTTTCTGAGACTTAAAAGATTGCCATTTTGTTGTTTTGCAGGCTTCCCATCCATCAAGCACTTGTCCGACAGTTCTTGATTTGTCAATATCCAGCACCCCATTTTTTACTAAATCTACATCATTGCCACTTATACCACAACTTGTTAGCATTAAAGTAAAAGCAGATGCAATAATTCTGGCTTTAATTACTTTGTTTTTCATTTTTATGTTTATACTCATAAAATCACCTTATTAAATTATAAAAAATCCTATCTTAAAGATAGAAACAAAGATATTTCTTGAAAAATTAAGAAACAATAGAAGTGTAAAATACTATCTATGAGAGGTTATTATATTCATTATTGATTAAATGTCAAGTTATAATACTCATATGATTAAAAATAACTCTCATAGTGAAGGTAAAAAGCAGTCAATAAGCGACAGAATAAGAATCGCTCGTAATTTATTGGGTTTGTCGCAATCGCAGTTGTCTGCTAAAATGTATTTATCTCGGACTATGTGTGGACAATGGGAGAGGGGCAAGGCTAATCCCTCAACGGCTCATCTTATACGGTTGACTGAAATTCTTGGAGTATCGTTTGAATGGTTGGCAACAGGGCGAGAGGTGGTTATGTTTGATGATAAAAATGAGGATTTGAAAAATGGCGAGCAAAATAAACAGCAGGCAGAGCAAGAGCAAATGAGGCGTCACAAGCAACAAGTGCAGATGAATCTTATTTTTGAAAATATGGATAGCAGACAACAACAATATTTGTTATCGTTTTTAGATAGCATGAGATATAAAAATGTTGCTAATAATAATTTACAGGCTTTGGCGGTTGGCAGGTAAAAAATTTAAAAAATTTATTTTTTGTTTTGTTATACTTGTTGTTTTTATTTAATTATTGTCTTATGAGTGATTTACAAAAAATTGATATTTCTGTATTGCCAAAATCCGCACAGCAAGAGTTGTCTGATTTTTTTGTCACTTTACGGCATCGTTATGGCATTAGCAAAAAACATAAAACTTATAAAAACAAGCAATATCAAGATGATGTTATTATGCAGTTGCAAAACTATATCCATAAACAGAACATCCAAGTTGATAAAAATATAAATATTCGCTCTTTGATTGATGAGACCCATAATAGAATAATTTAACATGCAAAGGACTCATGATTTATTTTGATACGGATGTTTGGATTCATAGCTTGATTTGCCAAGATGAAGGCAAACACAAACAAGCCTGTAAAATCATCAACACACATAAAGATGGATTTATTATCTCTACTCTAAACCTACAAGAGATAATTTTTGTGTTAGGAAAACTTGAAGTGGATAAAACAATAGCCAACAAAATTTTAAATTACCTATTTAAGTTAGAAGTCATTGAGCATTCTGCAAAGGATGTAAAAGATGCTTGGGATTTAGTTCAACATATGAAATTTGTAAATATAAATGATTGTTTGCATACTATAATTGCTATGAGGCATTGTGGCTCTTTAACCACATACAATAAAAAAGATTTCAAAAAAATTGCCAAACTTACAGATTTAAAAATTACGATTCTATGATTAGAAAATACTGGATTTGTATTTGAAATAAAACATAGAAATAATACTAATAATAATAATTTACAGGCTTTGGCTGTTGGTAGATGAAAAATTTCAATTTATGAAATAAGTTCAATTTTCTGATGGGTTATATTTTTTAATTTTAAAAGTTGTTTGTCGCAAGTTAAAAGTGTTGCACCCATAACATAACAAGTCGCACAAATGATTGCATCTGGCAGTTTTATTTTATGTTGTTTCCTATAAATTATTGTCTGTTCTTTTATATCATCCGAGATGGGAATTATAGTTATATTTTCAAATATAGATTTAATTTGCATTTCATCTTTTTTTGTCAAAAGCGGATATGCCAAAGTTTCAATTTCGGTAATAATAGATATACCAGTATTTGTTGTTGGTAGTGGATTTTTAATTTTACCTGCCAATGCTAATATTATTATGAGACCTTTGCATAATTCAAGTGCTGTTTAGAGAATGCAGAAAATAGTGCATTTTTATAGCAAAAATAAGGAAAATGGCAAGTCCTTTGACGAATTTTTGCTATGAAAAGGCGCATTTTGTGTGTTTTATAAATTGTGCTTGAATTATGCAAAGGTCTCATTATGTTGGTGTCAAAAATATAATCAATTTTCATTTATCCCAATCTCTATCCCATTCTGCTCTTATTTTTTTTTGCCATTCAACAGGGTCATCTATATTTTTAAAACTATCAATTTTGCCATAATAGTCATTGATGTTTTTTGTGTTTGTGGTTTTGTTTGGAGTTTTTATAATTTTATAATCACCTTTGGGAAAGGTTGATAATATTTGCAACAAACCATGATACAGGTTGTTTTTAAGTTGTAATTGAAGTGTTTGCATTTAATATATTTTACAATAAAAAAGATATTATATAATGAGTTATTATTTTTTGCAAATATTTTCAATGTTTTTTTTGCGAATTAGAGCAAGAGCAAATGAAACACCACAAGCAAAAAGTGCAGATGAATCTTATTTTTGAAAATATGGATAGCAGACAACAACAATATTTATTATCGTTTTTGGATAGTATGCAATATAGAAATGTTGCTAATAATAACTTGCAGGCTTTGGCTGTTGGTAGATGAAAAAATTTAAAAAATTTATTTTTTGTTTTGTTATACTTGTTGTTTTTTTGAGGCATTGTAAAATATGAAAACATGGACAACAGTAATAGAGAAATGTAGCGAAACTGGTTTGTATGTAGGTTATATTCCAGGTTTTGCAGGAGCTCATACACAAGCTTCCAGCCTTGACGAATTAAAAGAAAATATGGAAGAGGTTTTGAGCATGTTGTTAGAAGATGGTATTCCAAAAAAAATCAATGAATTTGTTGGCACCACATTAGTGCAAGCATAAAAACATAATGTCAAATACTCCGATTTTAAAACCTATCCAGGTTTGTAGAATATTGCAAAAATTAGGGTTTATAAAAGTTCGTCAAAAAGGTTCTCACATTCAATTCAGGCACAAAGATGGACGAGGAACAACAGTTCCTATGCACAAAGGACGAGATATTGCTTATCCGTTGCTTCGCAAAATTGCATCTGATATAAATCTTACAATGAATGAATTTTTAATAAAAATGTAATTTTATTTTGTGTTTGATGATAAAAATGAGGATTTGAAAAATGGCAAACAAGATGAGAGACAGGCAGAGCAAGAGCAAATGAAACGCCACAAACAAAAAGTGCAGATGAATCTTATTTTTGAAAATATGGATAGCAGACAACAACAATATTTATTATCGTTTTTGGATAGCATGAGATACAAAAATACTAACAATAATTTACATGCTTTGGCGGTTGGTAGATGAAAAATTTAAAAATTTATTTTTTGTTTTGATGTTATGTTTTATGGTAAATTATAATATTCTTGACAATGATATTATAAGTTTGTAAAATAACAAACTATGGAACTTAAATTTGAATGGGATGAAAATAAAAACTCTACTAATAAAACCAAACATAATATTAGTTTTGAAGAGGCAAAAACCGCATTCTATGATATTGATGCTATGCAATATTATGATCCAGAGCATTCAACACTTGAACATCGTTATATTTTATTGGGAATGAGTTCACAACTTAAAACATTGGTGGTGTGTCATTGTTTAAAGGAGCAAGACTCTTTAATTCGTATTATCTCTGCAAGAGTTGCTAACAAAAAAGAACAGCAGGCATATTGGAGTTTAAAATTATGAAAAAGAATTATGATTTTTTGAAAATGAAAGGTGTAAAGAATCCTTATGTTAAGAATTTAACAAAAGAGATAAAGTTAGATTTAGATTTGGATTCAATAAGGTATTTTCAAACTTTATCATGTGACATCGGCATAGAATACAAAACAATAATCAATTTGTATATAAAAGACTGTGTCGCAAGTAAGCGACATATAAATTTTAAAAATAAGGTTTTGTAATCTTGTAATTGACAAAACTGGCAGATATTTTGGGTGCATCTTTGGAGTGGTTAGCAACAGGGCGAGAGGTGGTAATGTTTGATGATAAAAATGAGGATTTGAAAAATGGCGAGCAAGATGAGCGACAGGCAGAGCAAGAGCAAATGAAACGTCACAAGCAAAAAGTGCAGATGAATCTTATTTTTGAAAATATGGATAGCAGACAACAACAATATTTATTGTCGTTTTTATCTGTTGTTATGCCAAACTCAAATCGTGGTGCTGTGGTTATATTGTAAGAATATTATGCTCTTTTAAGTTGCATTTATACTGATGATTTCTTTTATAGACCAGTAAAAAACTCCAAAAAAAGCAAGTATTAAAAAAACTACTATAAATGTGCTCATTTTAAACTCCTTATAATTTTAATGTTATTTTTTATGCTTCGCAAAATAAAAAGAAGACCGACAATTAAAGATAAATCAAGCAAAACTCCCAACCAAAAGTAAATATCTAAATCAAGCATTTGTTGTTTGTGAATTAAGGCAGATGTTAGTAGTGCTATCAATCCAACCATAATACTAAAAAACAATCTCAACGTGTTGAGAATTTCTTTGATTTCATCAATTTTCATAGTGTTGCAACATATAAAAAAAACAATAATAACAAAAAAAATTAAATTTTTCAATGAAAGTTGCTAATTGTATGATCAAATATGTTGTGGTTAATAAATATCAAGAAGTCAAGATATTTATTTTGTGTTTGATGATAAAAATGATGATTTGAAAAATGGCAAACAAGATGAGCGGCAGGCAGAGCAAGAGCAAATGAGACGTCACAAGCAAAAAGTGCAGATGAATCTTATTTTTGAAAATATGGATAGCAGACAACAACAATATTTATTATCGTTTTTGGATAGCATGAAATATAGAAATAATGCTAATAATAATTTACAGGCTTTGGCGGTTGGTAGATGAAAAAATTTAAAAAATTTATTTTTTTGTATGTTATAATATCAACTTTTTTATATATATTCAATAATTTATGCAAACACTGGCTGTAGAAATTCAAGATGGTTTTGTTGACAGATTTATGGCATTTGTTGAAAAAAGTCAACCTAATATTAAAGTGCAAATTGATGAAAATTTAAAAATTGATTGTGATTTTTATCAACGACAAAAACAACTAGAACAAACAAGAAATAATATTAAAAGCGGCAATGAAGTTATGAAACCGCACAAGGAAGTGTGGAGCAATATCTATCAACACCTATCAAAATAAACTGACAAGTAATGCAAATTATTTATAGTTTAACTTTTGAAAAACAGATTTTAGATGTTGTTGATTTTATCGCACTTAAGGAATACCCGAATAATTGCGATAATCATTAAAACAGCCACTTTGCACCAAATTGTGAATTTTTGTAAAGACCAGTAGAGCCTTGCTATAACTGACTTTACAAAAATTCACAATTTGGCACAAATTGACTATTTTTCTAATCACCGCAGTCATTCTGGTATTCCTTGACAAACCACAAACATCTATAACATTTGCCAAAAGTTTAGAGCAAGCAATTCTTGATATTCCAAATCAACCGTTCAAATATCGCAAGTCCATCTATTTTGACAACATAAACATTAGAGATATGATATTTAAAAAATGGACGATTGTTTATGAGGTAAAGCAAAACGAAAATATAGTTGAAGTTTTACAAATTTTTAATCAAAATAAACCTGCAATAAAATAGAATTACGATTTAAAAACACTAAACAAAACAAACAACAGGCAGAGCAAGAGCAGATGAAACGCCACAAGCAAAAAGTGCAGATGAATCTTATTTTTGAAAATATGAAGCCTGCAACAACAATATTTATTGTCGTTTTTGGATAGCATGAAATATAGAAATAATGCTAATAATAATTTACAGGCTTTGGCGGTTGGTAGATAAAAAATTTAAAAATTTATTTTTTTGTGTTATAGTGTCATCTTTTTAAGGTAATTTTTAAGATGTTAACAGCTACAATGCAAATACCAGAGCAACTATTAAAAAAAGCTAAGCAAAAATCTCACATCAAAGAAACCCAAAAAATTGTTATTCAAGCTTTGGAGGATTTTGTTAATAAACCTGATATAAGCCAGTTAAAAAAATACAAAGGTAAAATTGACTTAGACATTAATCTTGATGTATTGCGAGACCGCAAAATATGAGAGTATTGGTGGATTCATCCGTTTGGATTGATTATTTTAAAAATGATAATAAATCACATAAATTAGATTCTATGCTGGAAGATAAAAAAATTGTTATATGTGATGTTATTCTAGCGGAATTAGTCCCTTTTCTTGAAATCAAAAAACAACGGCAAGTCATAAATTTATTATATGAGATTGACAAATTGCTACTCCATATAAATTGGCAACAGATTATGAAAATGCAACTTACTGCTCTGCAAAATGGCATAAATGGTATCGGAATTTTGGATTTGATAATTGCTCAAAATGCCTTGCAAAATAATTGTTCTATATATTCATTTGACAAACATTTTAAATTTATAGGCGAGATTTTTGATTTAAAAACCATTGAAATAGTGTAGGGCTTTATTATCGTTTTTGGATAGCATGGAATATAAAAATAATGCTAATAATAATTTACAGGCTTTACGTAGTTGGTAGATAAAAAATTGTAAAATTTATTTTTTTTGTATGTTATGATATCAATTTTTAACGAGACCTTTGCATAAATCAAGTGCTGTTTAGAGAATGTGCGAGCATAGTGCATTTTTATACTTCCTCGCTACGCTTCGTGATGTTATGAAAAGGTGCATTTTGTGTGTTTTATAAATTGTGCTTAATTTATGCAAAGGTCTCGATATACATATATATTCAATAATTTATGCAAACACTGGCTGTAGAAATTCAAGATTGTTTTGTCGACAGATTTATGGCATTTGTTGAAAAAAGCCAACCCAATATTAAAGTGCAAATTGATGAAAATTTAAAAATTGATGGTGATTTTTATCAACGACAAAAACAACTTAACCAAACAAGAGGCGACATTAAAAGCGGTAAGGAAGTTATGAAACCGCACAAAGAAGTGTGGGGCAATATCTATCAACATCTATCAAAATAAACCTGCAACAAAATAGAATTACGATTTAAAAAGACACCAAACAAAACAAACAACAGGCAGAGCAAGAGCAGATGAAACACCACAAACAACAGAAACAGATGAATCTTATTTTTGCAGATATGGATAGCAGGCAACAACAATATTTATTATCGTTTTTGGATAGTATGAGATATAAGAATGTTGCTAATAATAATTTACAGGCTTTGGCGGTTGGTAGATAAGAAATTTAAAAATTTATTTCTTGTTTTGTTATAATATCATTTTTTTTAAGGTTAAAAAACAATGATCGCATCACTAATAGATATAGGTAAAAATAGGGCTATTAAAATTCCAAGCAGTGTTTTGCCTGTGATGAAAAATTTAAAAGTTGTTAATTTATCTTTGGATTTTGATAGGGTTATTATAAGACCTACCAATAAAAATCCCAGAGCAGGTTGGGATAAATTTTTTAAAGAAAATGATGGCAAATTGTTGATAGATGATGGTTTAGATATTGACAACTGGCATGCATTATAAGCAATATTCTATCATTATCGTCAATCTAAACCCTACCATAGGTTCTGAAATCACTAAGGTTCGCCCTTGTATTGTTATATCCCCTAATCAAATGAACTACAATAATTTGATAGTAGCACCGCTCACATCAACCAATAAAAATTATCCAACAAGGATAAAAATCACAGAAAAAAATTATATCGTTTTGGAGCAAATAAGAACTATATCAACATTACGAGTGACAAAAGCTACTGACATTAAAATCAACTCATCTGTGATTAACAAAATCAAAAAAATTATAAAAACTATGCTGGTTGACTGATTTTTTAAAAATTCTATTATTTGTCTGTCTGTCTGTCTGTAAATATATTATCTACTTTCATCTTGTTTGTTCCTTCTATAAAATCACACCCACTTATCAGAAAAGTGAGTAGTAGAGTAATTGATATTGTGTTTAGTTTTTCATTTTCATAAATTGTTCTTGGTTTGTGAAAAGATCTCATAAGGAGGCTCTCAATAACCCCCGGAGATAGGAAGTGGTGATTTTAGTCCCACCCATAATTTTTTTAAAAAACAATAGGTTATAAAATTAAATTACAATCACAGTCCCAAGGTTAGTGGGTTATTCAGAGCTTCCATAATAATAATTTTTGGTAAAAATTTGATTCAAATCAAACAATCTCTACCATTTTACAAAAAAACACTTGACAAAGCAAAAAAAAAAAACGATAATAGAGTCATTTAGTAAAAAATTAAAAAAACATTATAAATTTAAAAGGAATCTATAATAAAAAATAAAAACAGAAATTTTATGATAATAAGAG
>Ga0164315_10002013_pt1 | contig 15487 bp, 13 predicted proteins | sample GuaBasSedimGuay6_FD_113737 | JGI IMG/M metagenome (GOLD analysis project Ga0164315, IMG submission 113737) | Subseafloor sediment microbial communities from Guaymas Basin, Gulf of California, Mexico - Guay6, Core 4569-2, 0-3 cm | ecosystem: Environmental > Aquatic > Marine > Hydrothermal vents...
CCGCAAACTTCCATGATTTTGATTGGTTGATCCCACTTTTTTAGATCATCCACTAACTTTTTGATTATAACAGGATCGCGATATTTCTTACTATTCAGAATTTTCATTTTTGTCGAGTTCTTCTTCGAATGCGGCCAATTCTTCAAATAGTTTCAAAGTTTCACTAGCATCTTCTTCAGATATTACATTCAGCGCAAATCCAGTATGGATAAGCACCCAATCACCTTCTTCTGCTTCCGGAGTAAAGGTGAACATGATCTCTTTTTTAGATCCACCCAGATTCACAAATCCTTTATCACCGTCTTTTTCTACAATTTGTGCAGGTATTGCTAAACACATTATTTATTTTCCTTTTGGTATTTCTTATTTGCTATCATCACTTGTCCCACTGCTATTGATCCATCATTAGGAGGAATTTTTTCCGGTAGAAATACTTCAAAATCGTTTTTGGAAAGAATTTCGTTCAATCCGCATAATATAATTCTATTCTGCATAACTCCACCAGATAAAACAACTTTATTCAAACCACTTTCGGCTCTGAACTTTATCAAAGCTTCCAGCGTAAAATCCAAAATCGTTTTATGGAATCTCTTGGCAATTGTTTTATGAGGAATATTGCTTTTAATATCTGCTACAATTTCTTTAAGCATTGGAATTAAGATTATTTCCCCATTTTCTAGTATAAAGGAATATGGTTCAACATTTAAGATAGATTCATAATCGCATAGAAATTCTAATGCCATCGCACTTTGAGCTTCAAAAGTGATGGCAGGATACAAATTCAGCATTGCTGCAACACAATCAAATAGTCGACCCATGCTGGAGGTTTGGAATACATTGAAATTGTTTTCAAGTTGTTTCGCTATAATTTTTTGTTCTGTTTCAGAAATTCCAGTTAAAAAATCAGGATTTATTCCAGCAGTTTTAAGATATGCAAATGCAATTCGAATTGGATGTTTTATAGCTGCATCACCACCAGGGAGAGGCATGTATTCAAGATGATATGCTCTTTCAAAATTTTCGTAATCTGCAATTAAAATCTCTCCACCCCAGATATTATTATCTGTTCCAAAACCAGTACCATCGTAAGAGATTCCAATAACCTTTTCATTCAGTTGATGCTCGGCCATTATTGCAGCTATATGAGCATGATGATGCTGAACTTTAACAAGTGGAAGCTTGCTTTGTTCAGCAAACCTTGTTGTTGCAAAATCCGGTTGCAGATCGCAGGCTATTAATTCTGGCTCCAGTCGGAACCATTTCTTGTATTTTGCTAAAGTTTCTTTGTAGAAATCCATTGTTTCTTTGCTGCCAGAATTACCAATGTAAGGTGATAAATATAGGTCATCATTATTTGTAATTGCAAATGAAAGTTTTAATTCTGCACCTGTTCCCAGGGTAGGAATAATATTAAACGGTAATTTCATCGGGCTTGGTACAAAACCACGTGATCGTCGTAATAAAATATTTTGCTGGTCAATCGGTAAAATTATCGAATCATCAGATCTATTCAGAATTGGTCTGTTATGAGATAGAAAGCAATCGCACAGTCCGAAAAGGTCTTTTTCATCAACAGCAATTGGCTCATCTCGCTTATTTCCAGATGTCATAATAACAAAGGGCAACTGCTCTGATACAATCTGAAAATGATGTGGGGCATATGGTAGAAATACACCGATATTAGGATTATTAGGAGCAACATTGCTGGCTAAAGGAGATTTAACTTTTTTGGGTAGAATTAAAATCGGTGCAGCAGGTGATTTTAATAATTCTATCTGCTCATCTGAAACATTTACAATCTGTTTTATTGCATTTAAATAAACCATAATAGCAAATGGTTTATCAGGGCGATTTTTACGAGATCTAAGTTCATTAATAACTTCTGTATTTGTTGCATCACAAGCGATATGAAAACCACCAATCCCTTTTATACTGACAATTGTTCCACCCTTCAATTCATTGATGCAATTATTGATAGGATCACCTGGAATTGGATTCATATCATGATCATAAAATGATAATTGCGGTCCGCATACCGGACAGGCAATTGGCTGTGCATGAAATCTTCTGTTTAATGGATCTTTGTATTCAGATTCACAGTATTCACACATGGCAAAATTATTCATAGAAGTAACAGGTCTATCGTAAGGAGTATCTTGAATTATTGAATATCGTGGTCCACAATTTGTGCAATTAATAAAAGCATATTTATAACGAGGATCACCTGGATCATTGAATTCGTTCATGCAATCTTTACATACAGCCAGATCGGGTGAAATTCGGGTTGAGCCATCTGTTTTTGCACTTAATTTAATGCTGAATTCTGTATAACCTGCATCCGGGAATTGGTCAGATTTATAATAGTCAATTAGGGCGGCTGGAGGAACTTCTAATTTTAAACGTTTTTCAAACCTTTCGATGGCTTGCAAGCTTCCTTCGATTTTAATTTCTACACCATTTGTATCGTTGAGTACAAAACCTTGCAGTTTTTCTTCAACTGCAAGTTTATATACAAAAGGTCGAAAACCAACCCCTTGAACGATTCCATTAATCCTGATCTTTTTCATTTTACCTATAATTTAATATTTATTAAATGAACGATTTTTTTCTGGCATTTTAACGTCAAGTAATTGCATACAAAGAAATGAAAAAGGTAATTATTAGATCATCCTAATTTTGTCAGATATAGCAGAATCATTCTTCAATTACTCTGCATTTAAGAGAAGAAAATGCGGTCAATATCCAGCAAATCCTATCATACATTTGATTTGCATAGAATTGAGTTACATTCAGTAAGGAGATCTTAATTTTACCGGATAAATATTTTCATAACCTGTGAAAATATATTAGGTTAGAGAAGATTGTTAGAACCAATTGAGAATGCAAATTCAATATTATAATTTTTGCTTGACCTTTAGCATCTCTAAAAAGAATTTGCTAACTAAATAATATATAATGAATAATAAATAAGTGATTATGGGGTAGGGAAAATAGCAGAAAGAACACAATTGTAATTGGGTAATTCCTTATTTTACTGATTTCGTTCCCCCAAAGATAAATTAAACAAAGAAGCAAAAATATATAAATATTCAGGAGGTTGATTGTGTCAGAAAAACAATTCCAGATACCAAACCGTTCACACGATGGTTATGGTGGCGGATGTTCTTGCGACAATAGCAAAATCGATGCAATATTAACCAAGTACAACAACGATCGCGGACGCTTGATGGACATACTCATCGAGATTCAGGATAGTGAAGGTTGTGTTGGTGAAGAAGCAGTAGCTAAGATCGCAGAAGTTTTTAACATGTCCAAAGTCGATGTGGTTCAAACACTTTCATTCTATCATTTTTTCTCTCAAAAATTCAGAGGAAAATATACTGTTTACCTTAATGATAGCGCAGTTGCCGAGATGATGGGTAGAGATGAAATTGCTAAGGCTTTTGAAGAAGCTGTTGGATGTAAATTCGGATCAGTTTCCGAAGACGGTAAGATTGGTCTATTCAATACTTCCTGTATTGGAATGAACGATCAAGAACCTTCAGCCATTATCAATCAGCGAGTATTTACAAAATTAACCAAAGAGAAAATACTCAAAATTGTTAATGGAATGAAAAATGATTATGATGTGGAAGATCTGATTGGAACTGATGTTCAATCAAATATCTTGCTGCAGGGGCCAATTTTAACCAAGGACACTGAAGTGGGAGAAGCTATTAAAAAAGCGATTTCTACAAGTCCTGAAAGTGTTATTGAAGAAATCAAACAATCCAATCTTCGTGGTCGTGGCGGAGCTGGTTTTCCTACAGCTCTAAAATGGCGGTTTTGCCGTAATGCAGAAGGTAAAAAACACTATATCTTCTGTAATGCAGACGAAGGAGAACCTGGTACATTTAAAGATCGTGTAATTCTTACAGAAAGACCTCGTCTTTTATTTGAAGGCATGACCATTGCCGGTTATGCAATTGGTTCTGATGAAGGAATTCTTTACCTCCGTTACGAATATAAGTTCATGGAAAAACAACTGGAAGAAGTTCTACAGGAATTAAGAGATAAAGGATTTCTTGGAAAAAATATAGCTGGTTTGGATGGCTTTGATTTTGATATTCGAATTCAGTTCGGCGGTGGAGCCTATGTTTGTGGTGAGGAATCTGCTCTTCTGGAATCTGCCGAAGGTAAACGTGGTGAACCTAGAGACAGGCCACCATTCCCAGTTGTAAAAGGATATCTGCAGCAACCAACAGCAGTGAATAATGTGGAAACATTCTGCTCTGTTGCCAAGATCATGCACAAAGGTGCCAAATGGTATCGCTCACTTGGAACACTGGATTCAACCGGTTCTAAACTGGTAAGTGTTTCCGGAGATTGTGATAGACCGGGTATTTACGAAATCGAATGGGGATTTACAGTTAAAGATGTATTAAATTTAGTTGGTGCCAAAGATGTGCAGGCAGTTCAAGTTGGCGGACCTTCCGGTAAATGTATTGCTCCGAGTGAATTCAATAGAAAACTAGCCTATGAAGACCTGGCAACAGGTGGATCGATCATTGTTGTCAATAATGATCGCGATCTGTTGAATGATATTGTTTTGAACTTCCTTGATTTCTTTATCGAAGAATCTTGTGGTTCATGCGTTCCCTGTCGTGCTATGACAGTTCAATACAAAAAGAAGATTCAGAAGATCATTGATGGAAAAGGTGTGAAAAATGATATCACACAAATGCTGAGCTGGGAAAAAGTGATGCATATGAATCGATGTGGATTAGGCCAATCTGCCTGCAATCCAGTTATATCGACTATCAATAACTTCAGGGAACTATACGAATCTAAGCTACAAAAAGAAGAATACATCAGCCAGTTCGATCTGGCAGCAGCCGTAAAAGAAAGCTGTGAAACTGCAGGAAGAATTCCGAACCTCGGAGGCAATCATGAGTAAAGTGTTAATTACTATAGACGGAAAAGGTTTCTTGGCAGATTCAGAAAAAACTGTTCTGGAAGTAGCGAAAGAGAATCATATCTACATTCCAACTTTATGTAACCTGGAAGGTATCAAACCGCAGGGTTCCTGCCGGATCTGTACTTGCATGATAGATGGTAGAATGATGACCGCCTGTACTACTCCAGTGAACAACGGAATGGTTGTGGTAAGCAAAACTGACGAATTAGATAAGCTGCGTTCCAAGATCGTAGAACTGCTTTTCGCTGAAGGAAATCATTTTTGCCCGGCTTGCGAAAGAAGTGGGAATTGCGAATTGCAAGCTTTGGCTTATCTCTACAAAATAATGGTTCCGGAATTTGATTATATTTTTCCGAACCGAGATGTAGATGCCTCGCATCCCAAACTGATAATAGATCACAATCGCTGCATTTTATGCAAACGCTGTATCCGCAGAAAACGTGAACCGGAAAATCCAACCTGGTTCGTTTTTGAGAATAGAGGAAATAAAGTTAAGATCAATTTTGATCACGAGCTGACTTCCGACATGGACGATGAATTAGCTCAGAAAGCTATGGATACTTGTCCGGTTGGTGCTATTATTCGTAAAGAAAAAGGTTATGACGTTCCCATTGGACGCAGAAAATATGATCTTCATCCGATTGGTAACGATATTGAAGGAAAGGAGTAATATCATGAGTAAACCAATAGTAGCAACGACTTCTCTGGCTGGATGTTTTGGTTGTCACATGTCTTTACTGGACATCGACGAACGAATCCTGGATTTGTTTGATTTAGTAGAATTCAACAAATCTCCCATCGATGATATTAAAACTTTCACCAAAGAATGTGATATCGGCCTCATCGAAGGCGGATGTTGTAACAGCGAGAACGTTCACGTTCTGCAAGAATTCAGAAAGCATTGTAAAACTTTGGTAGTTCTTGGTGAATGCGCAATTATGGGAGGGCTTCCCGCTCTGCGTAATAACGTTGCACCAATTTCAGAATGTCTGGAAGAAGCATATCTCAATTGTGTTTCAGTCCAAGCTAACGAAGAAAAAATAATTCCCAATGATGATGAACTTCCCATGATTTTGGATAAAGTATATCCGTGTCATGAAATTGTAAAAATCGACTATTTTATTCCCGGCTGTGCACCTCGTGCAGATCTTATCTGGAATGCTCTTGTAGCTCTGGTTACCGGCAATGAAATGGAATTACCGTACGAAGTTCTTAAGTACGATTAATGAGGTGATATAATGGCAAAAAAAGTAACTATAGAACCAGTAACAAGAGTCGAAGGTCATGGAAAAGTAACCATACATCTTGATGACAATAATCAAGTGGTTCAGAGCCGATTGCATATCGTTGAATTCAGAGGTTTTGAACGTTTTATCCAGGGCAGACCATATTGGGAAGCTCCGGTTCTTGTTCAGCGACTATGCGGAATCTGTCCGGTGAGTCATCACCTGGCAGCTGCTAAAGCTCTGGATGTGATAGTAGGTGCAGGAACCGGTAACGGACTTACACCTACAGGTGAAAAAATGCGTCGTTTGATGCATTACGGACAAATCTTCCAGTCTCATGTATTACATTTCTTTCACTTGGCTTCTCCAGATTTATTGTTTGGAATTGATGGAGATCCAGCACTTAGAAATGTGATCGGCATTGCTTTGGAACATAAAGAACTAGCTGTACAAGCAGTAATGATGAGAAAATTCGGACAAGAAATCATCAAAGCAACTGCTGGGAAGAAAGTACATGGAACAGGTGCAATTCCTGGTGGAATTAACAAGCATCTTACTCAAGAAGAGAAAGACCAATTCTTAAACGGTCCAGATCCATTGAACGTAGATAAAATGATAGATTGGTCTTTAGGCGCATTAGAATTCTTTAAAGGATATCATGTAGCCAATAAAGACCTAATCGATAAATTTGCAGCCTTCCCATCCAACCATGTAAGTCTTGTTCGCAAAGACGGTGCGCTTGATCTTTATCACGGTGTTCTTCGTGGTATCGATAATGATGGAAAGAAAATTCTGAATGATGTTGATTATCAGGATTACCTGGAATATATTGATGAAGAAGTAAAGAGTTGGACTTATATGAAATTCCCATATCTTCGTTCTATTGGTAAAAAAGATGGTTGGTATCGTGTGGGTCCTTTGGCTCGTATGAATACTGCTGACTTTATTCCAACTCCGTTGGCACAAAAAGAATTTGAGATATTCCAAGCTTATACCGGCGGAAAACCTAATGGAATGAGCATGCACATGCATTGGGCACGACTTATTGAGATTCTTCATAGTGCCGAAATGATGAAAGACCTGATCAACGATCCGGACATTTACAGTGGTGATTTAACAGTGAAGGGAACCAAGCAGAAAGAAGGTGTTGGCGTTATCGAAGCTCCTCGAGGAACTCTGTTCCATCACTATCGCATCAATGATGATGACCAGATCGAAATGGCTAACCTTATTGTGAGTACAACGAATAATAATACCCCGATGAACACAGCTGTAAACCTGGCTGCCAAGCAATTCATGAATGGACAAACTGAGATTACAGAGCCAATGATGAATGCAGTGGAAGTTGCAATTCGTGCTTATGATCCTTGTTTGAGCTGTGCTACACATGCCTTGGGTAAAATGCCTATAGATTTCAAAGTTGTAAATAAAAACGGAAAGATTCTCGATCATAAATTAAAGAACGGTGAATAGAGTGTCATTGCGAGTTGTCTTACATGCGGCAACTGTCGAAGCAATCTTTTGTGTAATGAAGAGTAATAAGAAAATATTATACATCTCGTTCCCAAAGTCCTCTTTGGGAATGCAATAATAAGTGAAATTAATGAAGAATAATAAAAAAATATTATTCTACGGATATGGCAATCCCGGGAGGCAGGATGATGCTCTCGGGATTTCTTTTGTAGATGAAATGGAAAGATGGGTAAGAGCCCAGAACATCGAAAATATTTCTTTCGATACGAATTATCAGCTCAATATTGAAGATGCTGAAGAAATCTCAGGTTATGACCTGGTGATATTTGCCGATGCTTCTATGGAACCGATCGAAGGTTTTGAATTCAATAAAGTTGAACGCAGCGATGCCCAGGTAGAATTTACTATGCATGCAGTTTCTGTAAGTTTCGTGGTAGATTTGTGTTATAAAATGTACAATAAAGTTCCAGATGCATACCTTGTTCATTTGAAAGGCTACGAATGGGAACTGGACTTTGATAAGAAATTATCGGAAAAAGCAAAACAAAATTTGCATAATGTTCTTGATTTTATGAAAAAGAAATTATTGGAGATTGTTAAGAATTCCTCTAATGTTTTCCTTTGAATAAAGTGAGAAGAAAGAGAAGTCAAAAAAAATATTTTCGTGGTAGGTCTATGATTTGCCTCTTTTTGTCTTCCTCTTAAAAACTCTCGTTACAATCCACACTGTAATCATCACAAGGATAGCTTTAACAGGTATCACCGGAATGAAGCGAGTGCTGTCTTCTGTAATTTCAAAGACTCCGAGGGGGCTGTTAGAGAATTTTCCACCAATTCCAGAACCACCGGGACGATTTTCTGTTGAATCTTTATCCTCTGCATCTTCGCCGGCTATACCTTTCACTTTGGAAAGATCCGGTCCCTTGCCTTCACCAATTCCGATTGTATATTTAATGGTACTCACAGGTATAATAGATTTGCTTTCTGCTTCGATGAGGTTGCCGAATACAAATTTTACATCTGCATAATTACAAATTGTGTTATGAGCTTCGTTAAAAAATTGTTTTATATCCATAGGATCCTCCTGATAATAATTATGGGTAAATAGAGAAACAAATTCTATGAAACGAAAAATTACCAAATTTTGAATTGCGTCAATATAAAAATATACAGAAGCAAAAACATATTGACTGAATATTTCTGCTTCGAAACATTCCAATCAAGAAAAGGGGATTTTGCAAAATGATCAAGAATTACAAATTCAGAGGGAATTATTTCAATTATAGAACTATCTGCTATCTACTTGGTTTTGAAACATGCCAGCAAGGATTACCAGGATTTCATCCAGGGGAAGTAGATTTCGAAACAGATACTGGCGAAATAGGAACAATTGAATTAAGTGCCAGAGAAGGACTTTTCTTTTGCCGCAGAACAGATGCCGAACGTAGAGAATTATTGGATTGGATTATAAAATCAAGAGCAGGTGATATTGATGCAGAGATCAGATTAAAGCAGGATTTATTGGAATTAGTGGAAACAAGCAAACGGCATTACGGCAATCTTGAACTAATTGAAAATGAATACTTGATCCCATCTTGCACACTTAATGAATATCCTGCTGATCAAATAAGCCATAAAGGTGTAAATTTACTTCATCTTACGCAAAATGGCTATCCAGTCCCAGATTTCTGCATTCTTTCTTCAAATGTATATCATCTTTCCCGAAATGAAAGGAAAAAATATGTTCTAGATGCTATTGCAAATTTAGAAAAAATGACTGCGCAAAAACTGGATTCTAGTAAACATCCACTGGTTTTTGCCATTCGAACTGCCATGCCTTCTTATATCCCAGGAGTAATGCCAACATTCCTGAACGTAGGTGTAACAAAGAAATCTTATAAAGCTTTGTGTAAGATCTACGGAAAAACAGCAGCAGGAAAGATCTATTTGAATAATTTACAGACACTGGATATTCATCTGTTTGGAAAGCCGAATGATGCGATATTAACAGATACAGAGAATCTGGAAGAACAAATAGAAGTTCTGTATAAGAAGATTTCAGAACGGGATGAGAAGTTGCTGACAGATGCCTTGTATCAAGTGTTTTTCTTTGTAAAAAAAGCACATGAATATTATGAATTAAATCAGGACTTGATTTTAACATTCTTTCGTAATAAAGAAAAATATCTGTCTTTAATTCTGCAGAAAATGGTTTGGACTGTAAGGGACGATGAATCCTATCCTGGTGTTCTTTATAGCCGTCATTCCCGTACAGGATTAGGCATCCAAGTTGAAAGTTTGCCCAATATTTTTGGTGAAGAGATAATGACAGGACTCATCGATACACGAGATCATGAATTTTTCGATAGAGAGTCTATAAAATCAGAATTTCCTGCTGTGTACCATTTTGAACCTTCTCTCAGTGAGTTGGAGAAGATGCTGCAATCTCCTGTTACAATAGAATTTGCAGCAGAAAGTGGTGACAACACATATCTATTTGCTGTTTTGCAGTTAAATGAATCTGAGCTTACAGGTCGAGCGACTTTATTGTCTTCCATCGATCTATACCAAAAAAGAGTTATTGAGGCAAAGAGAGTTATAGACCTGATCAAACCATATCATCTCACACAGATCTTTTCAGGTCGAATCGACGATAAGTCCTTTAAATCTCTATCATATTTTTGCAAAGGGATTTCGATTTTACCAAGGACAGCTGTTTCTGCTCGAATTTATTTTTCTGCAGCTAAAGCTTTGGATGCAAAACGAAGAGGTGAAAAAGTTGTTTTTTGCAAAGAGAGCTTTATGCCAGCAGACACTCTGGTAATGGGCGAAGTAGATGCAATACTCAGTTTTACACCAGCAGCTATTCATGTAGTTACTGCTTGCCGAGGTTATGGGGTTCCGGCTTTTTTAAATCTAGAAAAATTTGGTGTAGAACTAAAAGATAATAGTCTTATCAACGAAGATGGAATTGAGCTGAAAGAAGGTGAATGGATCACGATATCCAGTAAAAGGCAGACAATATATTTAGGGAAAGCAGATTTTAAACCAGCACGTTTTCAGAGTTATCTGGATGGAGCTAAACTGGAGATGCATCCAAAAGAAGAGAAAGTTTTTGTAAATATGGCCAAAGCTTTCTTAGCTTATGATGAACTTGTAGATAACCTGAAGTTGGATCAAATCGTAAAACTCGACGAATTGATAAAATTGATCCGTACAAATATGAGAAAAAAACCCAAAAAGGCAGCAATCGTGATTAATAATTGGTTCGATAAAAACACCGATATATATTGGCAGCAGATTTTAGAAAGCGAGCTTGGATCTCACCAAGATCAACATAAACTTTATAAAATGCTCACTTTGGATCGAAAAGTAACATTATTCAAAAAGCTGGCACCCTATTGCCGGAAGAATAAACTAAAAGGATTCATGGCAGGTTCTTTTATGTTGGGTAGATTCTTATGTTTGTCGCATCCCGTTGATTTCTGGAAGGCATTTGAAGAAAAAGATATTGCCTGGATGTTGAATGAATACATTTTATTTGAGAAATATATGAATGTGTTAAATGAAGTCGGAGAGAGGGAAGTAAACAGAGCTCGTAAGAAAATCCTTAATGAAGGATTAGGTCACATTAGCCTGAAGACTGGGAATGCCATGATTTTTATGGCACTCAAGCTATCAAATAAGAATCTGGAAAAGATCAGAAATTATTCTGTTGAATCCATTTCTGATGAAGAGACAATAGCATTGATCAACCTTTTGACGGAACCTTATGGCAAATTCTATGATTTTGATGCCAAATGGTCGTTATCTGGATTGCAATCTCTGTGCTATGATGCTTCTTTGGAATTACCCAAAGCAACTGATAGGTAACCTTTATCATCTCTTTTTATTTGACGAAATTAGAGTTCTCCATTTTTTGAATAAGCTAATTAGTAAAGAGGTGTTATGAATTTAGATAGACTTCCAAATATTGGGAAGACGTTGGTTTGCAAGCATGAAAAAGTTGGCATCCAATTAGTTGGAGATCTGAAAAAAGCAGAATTAAAGGAATATTACAATTCCATTGATTTAGGATAATAAATATGAAAGAAGAATTAAAGAAGATTCCCGGAGTTGATAAACTGCTCAACGAATCAAAAGTTTTGATCGCAGAATTTGGTATAGACTTAGTAAAATTTGCAATCCGTGAATCCATAAAATCGGAACGAGAAAATATTCTTGCTGAAAATAAATACTCCGGAATTTCCAAAATTACATCAGAGATTAACTCGATAGTGAAATCTATTGCTGAAACATCATTAAAACCAATGATAAATGCAACTGGTGTTGTATTGCATACAAATTTAGCTCGTGCTCCACTTGGTGATTATGTACAGCAGGAAATGCAGAAAATTCTGTCAGGATACAGCAATTTGGAATTCAATCTATCTACCGGCAAACGTGGTCAACGCAACAGTCATATTTCTGAACCTATCAAATTTGTGACAGGCGCTGAAGATGCAGTTGTAGTGAATAATAACGCTGCTGCCGTGATGCTTTGTTTGAAGACATTTTCCGAAGGGGGAGAAGTGATTATTTCCCGCGGAGAACTTATCGAAATTGGTGGTTCCTTCCGCATTCCCGACATCATGGAAGTCAGCGGTGCTAAAATGATGGAAGTTGGTACGACAAATCGAACCCGGCTTTCCGATTATGAAAACGCCATCACCAAAGAAACAAAAGTGATCTTGAAAGCACATAAATCCAATTATTTCATTGGTGGTTTTACCGAAGAGGTAGATAACGAAGAACTGGTGAAATTAGCCAAGAAGCATAATTTGATTTTTATTTATGATATGGGCTCAGGACTTTTGAGAAAACCGGCAGGACTTCCCTTACAAAAAGAACCGGACGTGAAATCTACCCTTAAGTCAGGCATTGATCTTGTTACTTTCAGTGGAGATAAACTTCTGGGTGGACCTCAGGCAGGTATTATTGCAGGTAAGAAAAAGTATATTTCCAAAATTGCCAAACATCCAATGATGCGTGCCCTAAGAGTAGGAAAGATGACATATGCTGCACTTTCAGCAGTGATCAAATGCTATTTGAAAGATGAAGATCTTCTTACAAAAATTCCCATTTTTGAAATGCTGAACAGAGATGAAAACGAATTAAGGAGACTAGCACATAAATTATCAGATGAACTAAATAAAAATAAAATTGAAAATGAAATAATTTCCAGCAAAGCTCAAGTTGGTGGAGGTACTTTGCCTGATCTTGTTATTGATAGCCTAGCTGTGAAATTGATTTCGAATGATAAGAGTTTTGCCAAACGAACTTTTGATAAACTGCTAAAGTTTGATCGTCCAATTCTCGGAATTCTTCGGGAAGGCAATCTGCTGTTTGATGTTCAAAGTATCTTTGAGAAAGATATTGGATATATTTCTCTGCAAGTTTCTGAAGCAGTGAATGGTTAAATAATGGATTTTCTACTTGTTGGCATTATGCTGGTTACGGCAGTGTTACATTAGGATATTTATTGGGTAAGGTGATTGGATAGCTTGGACTTGACTTTGCGGGAGTTATCGATAGCGGAGTTAAGAACAAGACGTAACAATATGTTCTCTCAAATTCTGAAAATCCTTACATTATACTTCTGTTAAGAACTCCAGTCTATAAAATTTTGGCAGTAAGTAAAAACTTACAGATTATTCTTTTATTCCCAAGCAGAAACTTGGGAATGAGTTGTGTTTTATTCTCTCAACGGTATCTTATAATCCTCTTTAGTAAAGAGGATTAGCAGGAGTTCGTAGAGCCAGCAGAGGGATCTTAAAACGCTATCACAAAAACAGTAAAACCATCATCATGTGTATGCAGCGAAAATTTAAAGCCATGATTCAATAGAATCTCACAAATCAAGGATAAAATTGACATGAAATGTTTCATTTCCATTTTTGCTAAAGTATGGAACAGAGACTGGAATATCGAATATTTACTTATTCCACTTACCTTAAGCAGAGGTTCGGCAGGAAAGTTTTTCGGGTTGGTCTAAGCACAGGAATTACATGTCCTCATCGTGAGAAAACAGGTGGTTGTATCTTCTGTAATGCAGAAACTTTTACTGGTGAGTATCAAGCTCAAGGTAAAACTATCAGTGAGCAACTTTCATATGCGATTCCCCGCATCAAAGAAAGTTGCGGTGATGTAGCATTGCTCGCCTATTTTCAAGATGAAACATCAACAGCTGGGTCAATTGAATATTTGAGAAAAAAATTCTCTGAAGCACTATCACATCCCGAGATTATCGGATTGGTTGTTTCTACTCGTCCCGATTACATATATGAAGAAATAATTAAATTATTAAAATCGTTTAAAGTGCCGACAACAATTGAAATAGGTTTGCAGTCAATTCATAACAATAGCTTGGAGTTTCTTAATCGCGGACATACATTCCAGGATGTCGATGCTGCAATAAAACTTTGTGGTGAAGCTGGTTTGGATGTTGGGGTACACTTGATAATGGGAATTCCTGGTGAAAAACAAGAAGATATGTTGGAAACTATAAAATATCTTTCATCGAATCAATATATTAAACAAGTTAAATTCCATAATCTGGTGGTGTATAAACAGACCAAAATTGCCCGATTAGCAGAAGAGAGTGAAATTGAATTGCTCTCAATCCCAAATTACATTGAAATCCTGGCAAATCTGCTACCGCATCTACGAGGAGATATTGTTGTTTCCAGATTATTTACATCTAACATTCGACGGTCGCAAATTGCAATTGGAAAATATCCTGGCAATAAAACGAAATGGATGAACGAGCTGAGGAAATACATTTATGAACATGGTATTAATCAGGGAAGTGAAACCGATATTGAATATGATTTTAAGAAATATTATGATGTGCCTTCATGAAAGAGTAGATTGTCTTCCTGAGGAATCAATAAATTTTCGCAAAGAATTTTCTGACTGCGGCTTCTGTAGCTTTACTCCCGAAGGATCTCATGAGAATTCTTGCAGCTTTACTTCTAGCAGACAGCGGAGATTCTTCCTGAGAACGATGTGCAAGAATCCTCAGAAAGACTAAAATGGATAAATACTATTACGTTTACATTGTAACAAATAAAGACAACAAAGTTCTTTATACAGGCATTACAAATGATTTATTAAGAAGGATCGATGAGCATAAACGTAAACTAGTGAAAGGTTTTACATCGAAATATAATGTTTCGAAACTAGTATATTATGAAGATGGACAAGATGCGTATGGAGCAATAACTCGAGAGAAGCAAATTAAAGGTTATGGAAGATATAAAAAAATGAAATTGATAAATTCAATGAATCCTGACTGGGAAGATTTATATAAGAAGTTATTAAATGAAGAATTTATATCTTAATCATTCATTGAATGTCTTCCAGAGGAAGCTTATAGCTTTACTTCTGAAGGATCTCATGAGAATTCTTGTAGCTTTACTTCTTTTAAACAGCAGAGATTCTTCCTGAGAACAACGTGCGAGAATCCTCAGAAAGACTAAAAAATTATTAAATGTAATAAACGGAGGGAAAATGATCAATCCTTACAGAGTAGTAAAAGAACTGAATTTTGAACGACTGGCCGGTAGTACAAACGAGAAAAGAGCAATTGAAATTTTGAGCAAACATATCAAAGATTTAGGTTTCAAACCCAAACTCGAATCATTTGATCTAGTTTCATTTGATGCAGGAAGAGCAACAATTACTGTTGATGGTAAAACCTTTCCTGTCTTACCTTATGGACTTAACGAAAATACTGTGATCGAAGGTGAGTTGATAGTATTGGAAAATATCGAAATTCTAGACTTTAATA
>Ga0164315_10002014_pt1 | contig 15485 bp, 13 predicted proteins | sample GuaBasSedimGuay6_FD_113737 | JGI IMG/M metagenome (GOLD analysis project Ga0164315, IMG submission 113737) | Subseafloor sediment microbial communities from Guaymas Basin, Gulf of California, Mexico - Guay6, Core 4569-2, 0-3 cm | ecosystem: Environmental > Aquatic > Marine > Hydrothermal vents...
CGGGTTATCAAGATCGAACAGAGATGCCCCTATTACATATTCCCGCATCGGGCCTACCCCATGTGTTAGTATCAACCACCCTTCACTGGTTTCTATGGGCGATCCGCAATTCCCTATTTGGATAAATTCCCAGGGAAATTTAGGTTGTTGCAACAATTTTGCTTCACGCCAAATAGTAATTTGATCTGAATAGGCGATGTAGTTATTAACTCCATCCAAGCGGCAAAGCATAGCATATTTCCCATTAATTTTTCTTGGAAACAGGGCCATTCCTTTGTTCTGGGCAATTTCCCCATGAAGTGGCAATATCTTGAAATGACAAAAATCTCTGGTTTCCAGCAGCTTAGGCAAAATCGAGTGACCGTCATAAGCCGTGTAGGTAGCATAATATATCACATCATCGCTATTATCTCTAAATTTCACAAAACGGGCATCTTCAATACCATTGGTTTCGTTGGCAGAAACAGGGAAAATAACCCTTTCAGATATGTTTGTGTCCCAAGAAAAATCAAGTTCATAATGCGATGAAGCCAGCCACATAATCTGATCAAAAAACGTCTCTTTTAAGGCAGAAATTTTTATTGTCTTTCTATCTTCTTCAATGCATCTATAGAGCTCGCCATATGTAAATTTATCATTTAGCTTATCCAGTATTAAACCAGATGGAAAAATACCCTGAAAATCCTTCATCTCATCCAGCTTGGACCTAAATGACTTCTTATCGTATTTATGTCGCCAGATATGTTCAGCCTCCTCCAGCATCTTACCTACAGGTCTAATTGAAAGATTGTTATCCCGGTCAAGAATACCCATCCGGAAAACTATCGATGAAATATGCCCCTCCCCTGTTGCCCTGAAACTTATGATTACTCTTTTTTCACCTGCACCAGTTTCAGACTGATCTGGATGTTCAACCATGGAAGGATTAAAAAAAGCTGATGCTTCAATCGAATATTCCATCGTAAAGTAGGAACCAATAAGTAATTTTTGGATTAAAACAAGCGATTCCGGATCAACGTTTAACTGCTTAAACAAATGGGTGATGTTATTAAAATGCTTTTCGAAAATTTTTGAAATATTCCTGTGACGCATTGAAAAATCCCGCAGTACCTGTTTTAATGCTGTAGATGTCTTTTTGTCAGACATATTTAGTACAGAACGTATGATATCCAATGCCCTTTCATCACCCGTGTAAAGAAAACGCGCAATTACCCTACTGAAATCCGGGAGGAATTTTAAATCCTTTCTGTTTACCGAAACTTGCATTAGCTAATCTAGTTTAATTTATCATTTCTCTAAAGATAACAGCTAAAGTTTACTACGCCGATTTTTTTTTTATAAGTTACTAACGAGAATCGACCGATACATTAAACCCTTGTTTCGTCTGACACTCAGTTGGCTCTTAAAGCAGGTAATTAATTGTGGTACAAATCAAAATATATTCTGTATCGGGAAGTAAACACCACAAAACAAAGTGAGGAAGTTTGTTATTCTCCTGGTAAGGGAAGGTTCATTTTCTTCAGAAGTGCAATATACCTTGGATTCTCCTTCAATTGATCATATCCATATTGATTTGTTGAGATATAAGTCATATTCGGCTGGTGTATTTCATATGCTTTTTCATAACAATCCAGAGCCTTGTCATAATTATGTATTTTCAGATATCGATATCCCACCATAGAGATATCTATGTATCTTTCGTTGGCTGCCTCCTCTTCAATCTTAATGGTCATTTCAACGGCTGCACGATACCCATGTTCTTGAAGGACTGAATCGAGAGATGCAACTACCTTGTCATCATACCAGGTTATTTTTTTGAAATATTCAAACCAATTGTCATCGTCCCCAATCTTTCTATATGCGCCACTTAAACAACCGATAACAAACCGGTGAGTTGAATCAATTAAAAGCGCTTTTTTTAAATAGGGTATAGCAGACTGTGGCTTTCCCATATGTGTCATTAAGGCCCCATATAATCCAAGAATTAAGGGCTTCTGCGGATCTAGTTTCAAAGCCTGATTGGCCTGGTAGATGGCTTCGTCAGGCCTGGATAAAATATTCAGTAAATGCCCGTAGAACATCCTGCACATTGCATTGCTCGGATTCAATTCAAGGGAATTGATGAATTCTTCTTCGCCTTTCTCCCAGTTCCATTCCGTCCATACAGCGATAAGAGCTTTGGAATAATGAGCGTTGGGGATGAATTGGGATCCAGTTCAAGAGCCCTATTAAGGTTTTCATAAATCTTTGGTATGGCAAGCGATGGCGAAATAAAGCTCATTTGCATCTGGTAAGCCCAAACTCCAGCCATGCCTGTATAAGGCGGTGCCCAATCGGGTTCAATTTTGATAGCATTGCTGAAATACTCTCTGGCCTTTTGAATACCACCCCTATCAGTCTTATCCAGGTAAAACAGGCCTTTCATATAGGCATCAACGGCCTCAGTGTCAACCGTTCTGCGTTCGGCCAGCACAGAAGCTTGGTCGGTCGTTAATTCGATCTTTAACTCAACTGCAATTTGCTTTGTGATCCGGTTATGAATGTTCGGTATCTGGCTTTTCGACTCACTGTATTCAGCGATCCAGAGTTGTTCCTCATTAGGAGTGTTCATCGCTAATTGGAAACATACAGTGTCGCCCGCGCACATGACACCGGGCTCAATAATTGCATCCACTCCAAGTTCTTCAGCAATCTGTGACAATGTCTTATCGGAATCTTTGTAAACGTCGGATGTGGTTTTGGATATGACAATTAGATCGGGGATTCTTCCCACATCACCGATTAGGGCAGAGTGCATGCCTGATAGGAGAATATCAAGCTGGTCATCGCCCGTATAATTTTGATATGGAAGGATCAGCAAGGTTTGAATTTCTCCAGGACGCAATCCCCTCGTACCTCCCACAATATTGATAGTCACCAATCCGATAATCACTACAAAACTGACATATGTGGCAATTCTCCATGCATTGGGGACAACAGGTTTATCCCCTTCCTCGATCTCAATCAATGGTTTGGTTCTTTCAACTCCTTCAGAAGTCAGATCATAAAGCCATGATAAAATGATTGCCAGTGGGAATCCTACCGCCAGCACAATTATCACAATGGTGGCCAGGTTGGTGGGAAGGTTGAGGGGTTCGGTCAGGTTATTGACCAGTTCAATGATCACAAATGCTGATGTAGCATACACTGTGATTACATGTACCACCCTACGACGCTTCAGCTCCTGCCAGAATTGGGATAGCTTATTGGGATTGTCAGCCATTTAAGGATTGTAGGTACGCCAAGTTAAGACCTTGAAGGATATAAGTCAAATACTCAGTAAATTATTGACGGGGATTCAATTCTCAAGTGTCTGAATTCGCATTGAAATATTTTCGAGATCATTCTGGTAGGATTCTGAAATATTTTCTCGCCGTGCAATGTTTATGGTCATGCGGATCACGGTAGTGGCATTTTGCTTATCCCCCAACTCAGCATAAGCCAATGCAAGACTTCTGCCGGCAGATATCAAAGTGATTGATCGGCTCGTGGTATGAATAAATGCCCTTTCGGAATAATCTCTTCCCTCTATGGTATTTCTCCACGCAGGATCGGGGCAACTTACCAGCATGGTACCTAACCTTTCCAGGAGATAAGGATCATTCGGGTGATACTCCAATGCAGTCCTGAAATGCTTGATGTACTTTCCCCACATTTTTTGTCTGAATAACAGATTCCCCAGGAACCGTATGGTAGATAAGTTTTCCGGATCCTTATTGAAAGAGGATTCATACAGACTGATGGCTTCCCGGTAGTTCCCCTCTTGTTCTGCAATTCCAGCAGACATATTTAGAACTTTTGGATGTTCGGGAGCCACTTGTTTCAAACGGTTTAAATGGCCCATTGCTTTTTCATCCTCTCCAAGATCAAACATAAGGTTCATTACATTGGCAAGAACCTCAGGATTTCCCTGATTCGCCATAATCACTTCATCCAGTATCTCTTGTGATTTCTGCTTGTCCCCCATGTACCAGTAACAAATAGCCAAAGAGTTTTGGATATCAGCATCTTGCGGTTTCAATACATTGGCTCTGGTCAAATACTTCATCGATTGCGGGTATAATCTCTTTTGAAAAAACAGAATTCCCATATTATTCAATTCGGAAAAATTGTTCTGAAAATATCCTATATGCTGATCTGTATAGGCAGCTGCTTTCTCATCCAGATTTAACATGAGACTGGTTTTTATTGCTTTTGAGACCAGATATTTATTTTCAGGAATGCTTTTAACAGCAATGTTGATCAGCTGCATAGCCCATTCGGGATACATACTTCTCTCTGCTTCATCAATCTTTTTCAAAAGGTATAACTCTGATTTGGATAGCAAAACCAATCTGTCGATCAGGGTATCCACGGGAGGTGAGAAAACTACCAGGTCATTGGCTCTTACAACGTAGCGCTTACTTAATACGCTATCGCCCTTCATACTGTATATATTCCCAAGAAGCCTGTAAGCAGGGCCAAATGAACGGTTGTTCCTAATTATTTCTTTTAGTGTTTTCTCAGCAAGTTCTATGCGCTCTGTTTCATTATATAATCTGGCAAGTTGGTACATGGCATATGTGCCAAGTGGAAAATAATCATATCTGCTTGTATTCGTGGCAGCATGATTGGTGTTCTGGATACTTGCGATTTTTCCAAATGACTTTTCTGCAAGCTCAATTTTCCTGAGATTTCTATAGGCTCCGCCCAGATAATACCAGGCAAGATAAATCTCTGGATTTTTCTCCGCGACAACAGTAAAGTTATTTATAACAGCATCCGAATTACCCATTTCCTTATACAGGAAACCGAGATAGTAATTCCATATCCATTCTGACTGATCCCTCCGTATTGCCAGCTTATAGCACTGAGCGGCTTGCTTATAATTGGAACTTGAATGGTACACCATTCCAAGCATACCCAGATTCTCAGCTGAGGAAAAGCGATGCGCCTTTACAAGAGCGTCAGATATTTGCATCTTAACCGGTTCTGAAAGGCTTAGGGATTCAGGTAGTTCAGGAATTTTGGAGCTGTACTGATTGTTTATAATAGACCTTAGCACAAGAACGAGAACCATCAAGGCAATAATACCTCCGACAATTAATAAAATATGCTTTCTAAGACTACCACCTTTGAACATGGCAGTAAGATATATAATTGCATCCTATTTGTACCCTCTACTTGTAAACTCCAGGAAATCATAATAGGTTAATTTATATTGACTTTTAGCTTGCTTCTTAATATATTAGGGCTTTATGATTTGAAAACTAGACACCTATGAAAACTGTTCAATTTGAGCTTAACGGCAAGTCAGTTTCAGTTTCTGCAAATGAAGATGAACCCATGTTGTGGGTAATTCGACAGCAACTGGGACTAACCGGGACCAAATTTGGATGCGGTTCGGGATTCTGCGGATCCTGTACGGTAATCATGAATGGTGAGGCAGTGAGATCCTGTACTTTACCAGCTATTGAGGCCGCCGGAACCAAGGTCCTGACCATTGAGGGTCTTTCCAGCAATGGAGAACTCCACCCCCTCCAGGAGGAATTTGTGAAGAGCGATGCGCTGCAGTGCGGTTTCTGTACGCCCGGAATGATCATGAATGCCTATGGCCTGCTCCTGAAAAACCCTGAACCTACCAACGAAGAAGTTGTCATCGCCATGGATGAGAACCTTTGCCGTTGCGGTGCACATGGCCGGATCATTCAGGCCATTCAGAATGCCGGAAAACAAATGAAAAAAAGCGTAGCACCATGAACAACGACAAGAAGATCAATAAAAGGGTTTTAGGGAATATGCGCAATCCATTTGGGATGGATCGCAGAGATTTCATGAAACGGATCGGCACAGGGCTGGTGGTGGCCTTTTCGGTCGGGAATACGCCTCTGAAAGCCGGGATGCTGGCGCAGGATGATACTCCAGGTGTCAATGCTTTCCTTAGGATTGGCGAGGACGGTCGTGTAAAGGTATATGTGGGCAAGATTGAAATGGGACAGGGACCGATCACCTCCCTCCCCATGGAGGTGGCAGATGAACTGGATGTCCGACTGGAAGATGTGGATATGATTATGGCGGACACGGACCTATGCCCTTGGAATGAAGGCACCTACGGCTCCCTGTCGACCAGGGTATTCGGTGAGGTCCTGCGTGGAGCTGCTGCCAAAGCCAGGGCCATTCTGGTAAAAATGGCGGCTGAGGAATTATCCTTGGGTGTAACTGAGCTGGAGACGCGTGACGGGATTGTACGATCAAAGAAAGACAGCAGTAAAAAGATTACTTATGCCCAGTTAACAAAAGGGAAAGAGATCCTGGAAACGAGCGTGGGGGACGTAGCCCTGAAAAAAACTTCTGAGTTCCGGATTATGGGAACTTCGAAACTTCGGGTGGATTCCCGGGAAAAGGTCACGGGCGAAGCCTTATATGCCGGTGATATTCAGATCCCGAACATGTTATGTGCCCGGATCCTTCGTCCACCTTCCCTGGGCTCTAAACTGCTGAATGTGGACACGACACAAGCCGAGCTCATGGAAGGCGTCGAGGTAGTCAGGGATGGAGACCTGGTTGCTGTATTGCATCCCTCTCAGCATATCGCCGGGAAGGCGATTGCAAAAGTGACGGCAGAATGGGAGGAAGAAAAGGTGGATATAAATCAGGATACACTCTTTGACCATATACTGGAGGTAGCCACAGAAAGCCGGACTTTAGCTTCCGAAGGAAAGCTTGAGCAGGGAAAAGAAGCCGCGGTCAAAAATATTAATAGCACTTTCCTGGATCCCTACATCGCGCACTCACCCATTGAAACACATACCGCCACTGCCATGATGGAGGATGGCCGGATGAAAGTATGGGCCTCCTGTCAAACGCCCTATCCCACGCGTGATGGAATCGCTGAAGAACTGGGTATGGATCAGAAAGACGTACAATTGCTTCCCATTTTTGTGGGGGGTGGTTTTGGTGGTAAAATTTATAACCCTCAAGCGATAGAAGTGGCTCGTCTGGTCAAACTCACCAGCAAGCCAATCCAACTGGTCTATACCAGGGAAGAGGAATTTATATATGACCGACTGCGTCCTGCAGCTGTGGTGAAGATAGACGCAGGACTGGATGAGGCTGGTAAGATTAGTTATTGGGATTTCGCGGTTCACCAGGGAGGAGGACGTGAAGCAGTTCATTTCTATGACATCCCCAATTCCAGGACCAGGACTCTGAGTGCTCCCAGGGGGGCCATGGGGCATCCTTTCTATACAGGAGCCTGGAGGGCCCCCAGCGTAAATACCAATACCTTTGCCAGAGAATCGCAAATGGACATTCTGGCTGCAGCTGCGGGAGTCGATCCCGTCGAGTTCAGGTTACGCCACCTGGAGCATGATCCCCGGATGGCGAATGTGGTAAAGACCGGTGCCGAACGCTTTGGCTGGACCCCTGCAAAAGGACCCAGTGGTCGAGGCCACGGCTTTGCCGTCGGAATTGATGTCGGCACCTACGTGGTGGTTTTCGTGGAGGTAGAGGTGGACAAAAATACAGGATATGTCCAGGTGAAAAGGGCCGTATGCTGCCAGGACATGGGTATGGTAGTCAATCCACAGGGAGCTATTCTCCAAATGGAAGGGTGCATTCTAATGGGCCTGGGTTATGCCCTCAGAGAGGAGATTCAGTTTGAAAGCAGGAAGATGCTAAGCACAAATTTTGACTCCTACGCCATCACCCAGTTCAACATGGCTCCCGAAATAGATGTGTTTATTGTGGATTCGAAGGACGAAGTTCCCTATGGCGGAGGAGAGCCGCCTATTGTCGTCATGGGAGGAGCCGTCGCAAATGCTGTATTTGATGCCACGGGTGCCAGAGTGTTCCGGCAGCCCCTGACACCGGAACGTGTGAAGGAGGCCATGGGATAGGCCTGAATGCTGGCTAATGGAGTTAGAGATTTTCTTTATACTTGCGATCTGCCTGGTCGCCTTCCTCTATTCATCGGTAGGGCATGGTGGAGCCAGCGGGTACCTGGGATTAATGGTCCTTTTTGGGATAGACGTGGCCCTGATGAAACCCTCGGCCCTGATCCTGAACCTCTTCGTTTCTTCAATAGCATTCATATCATTTTACAGGGCAGGTCACTTCCGCCTGCGCCTCCTGCTTCCCTTCATAGTCACATCCATTCCTCTGGCCTTTCTGGGGGCCACACTGGAGGTATCCCCAGAGCTTTATAAAAAGATACTGGGTGTCTGTCTTTTTATTGCTGCCCTTAGGATCGTGATCCGAACAGGGGGCAATGGGGAGCGCTTAAAGCTGTCCATCCCCATTGCCCTTGCAGCCGGAGCACTGATAGGGTTCTTCTCAGGGATGATCGGGATTGGTGGTGGAATCATTCTAAGTCCCCTCTTGCTTCTCACACGCTGGGGTGGGATGAAAGAGACGGCGGCAGCGGCAGCAGGCTTTATTTTCCTCAATTCCCTTGCTGGACTGAGCGGTCACATTGTAGCCGGGATGGAGGTATCTCCAAAAATAATCCTCTGGATTGTGGCGGTCGTGGCAGGTGGCCTGCTGGGATCCTGGACCGGTGGGTTCAGGCTGTCCGCAACCCAACTTAAGTACTTGATCACGGCGGTGCTGCTCATCGCCAGCATTAAATTGTTTGTAGTATAAATTCTGGAAATCTTTTACATTTACAGAAATACAGAAAGATGATTCAACTGGAGGAGGCACTGGCACTGGTAGGGAAATTCCCGATTCGAACTGGAACGCTTAGGGTTCCATTAAAGGGGGCCCTGGGCAGGGTACTGGCGGAGGCTATATACGCTGACAGGGATGTTCCTCCTTTCACAAGGGCTACCATGGACGGATATGCCTGCAGACAAGAGGATCTGCCAGGACCTCTGACCGTGCTGGAATCAGTTCCGGCAGGGAGGATGCCCACCCGGAAGGTCGGGAAAGGACAGTGTAGCAAGATCATGACTGGTGCTTTGGTCCCCGAGGGAGCCAACTGTGTGATCATGCAGGAGTATGTGGAGACAGGATCTGATGATAAAATTGTTTTTACAGCCAGTGAAACAGATAAGAATATTGATCCCAGGGGGCAGGACCTGAAAAAGGGAGACATTCTGCTGCCAATGGGTACCATACTCAATCCTGGGCACCTGGGGATTATCTCATCCACTGGAAAGCTACATGTAGAAGTTGCCAGACAACTGCTAATTGGCATCCTGGCCACTGGCAGCGAACTGATCGAAGCAAGCGAAATACCAAAGGGAGCACAAATACGCAACTCCAACAGCCACCAGCTGGCCGGACAGGTTCGCCGTGCGGGCCACATCCCCAAAAACCTGGGAATTGTTGAAGATCACACGGAAACACTGGCTGAAAGAATCTCAGATGCCATGGAGCAGCTCGACCTGCTGATTCTAACCGGTGGTGCATCTGTAGGTGAATTGGACCTGGTCCCCCGAGTTCTTGAGCAATTAGCTTACCACCTGGAGTTTCAGCGTGTAGCCGTTCAGCCTGGGAAGCCAGTAACCTTCGCTCATAGGAGCGGTGACATATGTTTCGGCCTGTCAGGCAATCCTGTTTCCAGTTTTGTGCAGTTCGAAGTGCTCGTGCGACCTTACCTGGAGATCTGCACCAGGGCGATTCCAGTAAATAAACGGATCCGTATTTCATTCGAGGAAGAATACAGACGACATCGGGCCGACAGGCAATTCTTCCTTCCTGTACGCTTTACCGCAATGGGAACCTGTGAACCGGTTAAGTACCATGGTTCTGGCCACCTTCATGCCTTGTCCGATGCAATCGGTTTCGCGGAAATCCCGGCCGGTCAATCAGTCATAGAAAAAGGAGATAAATTGAATGTACGACTCATATAACAGGCATATCACTTACCTGCGGATTTCAGTGACCGACCGCTGCAATCTGGCATGCAAGTATTGCATGCCAGAGCAGGTGAAAGGTGTTCTGCGTGGTAGTGAGATCCAGGATTTTGAGGAGATTACACAAATTGTCCGGACACTGGCTCCCCTGGGAATTTCAAAAATCAGGCTTACCGGGGGTGAACCCCTGGTGAGAAAAGGATTGGATGAACTGATAAGGATGATCTCCGGTATTGATGGGATCAGGGAGATCACCATGACTACCAATGGGCTCTTGCTGGCAGGGATGGCCCATAGACTTGCTTTAGCGGGTCTGGATCGTGTCAATATCAGCCTGGATACACTGGATCCTGATCGTTACAGAGAGATCACCAGAGGGGGTGATATCCGCAGAGTAAAAGCGGGCATTGATTCCGCCCTGAAGGCCGGTTTGAATCCCTTAAAGATTAATTGTGTGATTACACCGGACACCACTGCCGGAGAAATAGAGAAGTTGAAAGAATACTGTCATTCAAATGATTTGGGATTAAGGTTTATCCGCCAGATGAACCTGGGAACAGGTAAATTCTGGAAAGTGGAAGGAGGTGAAGGAGGTCACTGCCGAATATGTAACAGGATCCGGCTCACTGCCGATGGTCGATTCATTCCCTGTCTTTTCAGTGAAAAGGAGTTCGGTATCAGAGAACACGGAATTGAGGGGGCCTTTACCAGGGCCATTCAACAAAAACCAGAAAAAGGCCGGGTGAACTCCAGGAACACCTTTTATAGTATTGGGGGCTAAGCAGTCCGGGCAGGCATATAAATGTATAACAGATGAATGATAAGCGGGAAGATAAAAAGCAGCTAAGTCACATTGATCAGCAGGGAGATGCCCGCATGGTAGATGTAGGAAATAAAAAGATACAGAGACGAACTGCCCGGGCAAGTGGACTGATCCGTATGGCGGGCCATACCATTCAGTCCATCAAAAAGGACCAGGTCAAAAAGGGAAATGTACTGGCCGTTGCCAGGGTCGCAGGGATACAGGCCGCAAAAGCTACCTCCAGCATGATACCGATGTGCCACCCACTGCCATTGGATTCGATCAGCGTTGACTTTAAATACTGTGATGAGGGTATTCTTGCCACCTGTAGCGTGTCCTGCCAGGCCCGTACCGGAGTGGAGATGGAAGCTCTCACCTGTGTATCGGTGGCGCTTCTGACAATATACGACATGTGCAAAGCAATCGACAAGGGGATGGTCCTGGACCAAATCACTTTGATAAGTAAACAAAAGGAGGATCTTAGCTGATGAATAAGCCAATCACCGTACGTTCAGTTAGCAGATCGAAAAACAAGGGAGAGATTAAAAAACCAGTTTCAGAAATCTTGCTCAATATGGAAGGTGTTAAGGGAGATGCCCATGCAGGTCCCTGGCATCGTCAGGTAAGCCTGCTGGCATCTGAAAGCATCAGAAAATACGAAAGTGCCACCGGGACCCTTGTCCCTGACGGGGGCTTTGGAGAAAATATCACCACAGAAGGATTTTCACTTCATCATGCCCTACCATTGGACCGTTTTATAAGCGGGGAATTGATCCTGGAACTCACCCAGGTAGGCAAGAAATGCCATGGGAAAACTTGTGCCATATACAAAGAAAGCGGTGAGTGCATTATGCCCGATGAGGGAGTATTCTGCCGGGTACTTCATGGAGGGAAACTTAAGGCCGGGGATCAACTGGAATATGTCCCCAGATCTTTCACATTGAAAGTGATCACCCTGAGTGACCGGGCTTCAAGTGGATTCTATTCCGACCGTAGCGGACCGATGATCCTGGAGGAGATGGAACGATGGTTCGAAGGGAAAAAACTGAAGCATACCCCTACCCCGTTGATCCTGCCTGACGACAAGGAGACCTTCTCCAGGGAGCTCAGGACTGCCATCGATGAAAAGGTGGACCTCATATTTACCACTGGAAGTACTGGACTGGGTGCGCGTGATATAGCGCCTGATGTTGCCATTCAACACATGGAGAGGCAAATCCCCGGAATCATGGAGCTGATCCGCGTGAAGCACGGCATGGTCAATCCCAATGCCGCTTTGAGCCGATCTGTAGCTGGTCTGACAGGTAAAACTCTGATCTTTGTACTACCCGGCTCCACCCGTGCCATTAAAGAATACATGGAAGAGATCCTGAAAAGTCTATGGCACATGATCCTCATGGTGAACGATATTGACAGTCACTGAGCAAAGCATTCTGCAGTACTCTTACCAGATCATTTGAATGATGTAGTAAATACCGATGCCAATAAACACAAGTGCCAGCACTTTTCTGAACCAGAATTCAAAAGATTTCAGTCTGTTGAATACTCTTCCGACACCAGAAACCGTGAAAGCCAGTAGCCATGCAAAGATCACTATGGGAAGTCCTGCTGCAAGAGAAAAAGGCAAGCTGAGCCATGGAGAATTTGTGGTAATGATCAGCGGGATCAGCATGGCGAAATAGAGCATCCCGCTGTAGGGACAAAAAGCAAGGGCAAAGATAAATCCCAGCAGAAAGGAATCCCATGCCCGGAACGAAAGGCGGTTTTGAAATTTGGTGGCGAGCCGGTTAAGTCCAGGAAAATCCATCCGGAAAATACCAAGCATGTACAGGCCGATAAGCAATAACAGGGGACCAATGATATACTCAGAATACTGCTGGAAAACTGTGGAGATCCTGAATTGATCCGCTCCCAGATATAGAATTAAAGCCAGTCCGGTATAAGCGGATATGGTTCCAAGGGCATAAAATGCTCCATTTGAAAATACCTTACGAGGCCGGGTGATGTCCTTGCCTATATACCCCATGGCAGTAATGTTGATGGTCATAGGGCAAGGAGCAATTGCAATAAGCAATCCCAGCAATAAAGCAGAGATTAACGGACCCGGGGCGCTGGCATATAATTCTGTCAGGAAGGCCTGCATCACTCCAGATATTTGTCGAGTACTGTTCTCAGGGCTTCTTGGTAGTAATCAGGATGTGTGCTGGCATACATGAAAGCAGGACTGGTAAGATCTTCAATACTATCTCCTTTCACCACAAAAAGGGTTTGTCCTGAGGCACGTAGGAGCCTGGCTGCTTTCTTTCCGCTTTCGGTCTGGAAATTCAAGGGAATAAACCTAAGCTCCCCCGACAGGACTTCCTCACTGTATTCTTCTTCGAGCAACCACAGTGTTTCATTTTCCACAGCATTGCAGGATTCGCACCGTTGCTCCAGATGGAACAAGACGATCTGTATATAGTCAGCATCAGCCACAAAAATCCCAGCATCATTTGGATCCCCTGTCCTGCATGAGTTCGCAGGCATCAGGACGATCCACAGGAGTATGATGATTCCCTTCTTCATTTCAAAGCGGTATATTCAGAACTGTTTGCCTTGTTCTTTAACAAAGATAGTGCTATTCAAGTTCAAATTACTTTACTGCTTTCCAATACCTATCTGGGTAAAATATTTCAAATCAATTTTTACGATTTTCAAACAATTCTTCGAGTATGCAACTAATCATTGTCTGCCTCCGTTATAGGATTAATACGAACAATGAAAAAATCTTGCCCCATGAAAAAGATATCATATTTAATAGGCCTCTCGTGCCTTTGCATCTCAGTTTTATCATCATGTGAAAAAGACGATCCTATGATCATTCCAGGAAGTACCACAGTGATTGCAGACCACACAATAGCACACGAAGATATTCTCAGATCCATTCCGGATGAATATATCAACGCCGCCCGCAATGACCTTCATATAGCTTATCAGCATACCTCCCACGGGACGCATGTCTCCCGAGGTATGTTCGGCTTACCCGATTACAAGGCAGGAGACGATACAAGGTTTGCCATAAGCAATAATGATCCTCAGGATGACAAACTCGACTTCAGAGATTATGCCATGGAGGCCTATGCAGAATCAGGAGTTGACGCTTCCGACCTGAGCCGAAATGAAACTGCCTTTATCCAGGCAACAAGAAACTATCTTGATGATCCGGACAATTCAGAAATTAATGTAATCATGTGGTCCTGGTGTAATATTGCAGGCCATGACGTAGCGACCAATTATCTTCCTGGAATGCAAACCCTGATTAACGAATATCCTTCAGTAGCCTTTATTTTCATGACTGGCCATGCCAACCAGAATGCAAATGTTGGAGATGGAAATCCTAAAAACCAGGCTGATTTGATCATTAATTACTGCGAAGAGAATAAATTTTACTGTCTGGATTATTATGGCATTGACACACATGACATGGCTGGTAACTACTGGGAAGACGCAGGTGACGATGGTAACTCTTCAACAGGTGGTAACTATTATGCAGATTGGCAAAACAGTCACAGCGTAGGAGATGGATATTTCGAAAACAGAGGAGCTCCTGGCGGCTCCGTTACCTATGGTGCCCACAATACACAACATATAACTGCCAATCGTAAGGCTTATGCCATGTGGTATATACTTGCAACAATTGCAGGCTGGGATGGGGAGAACTAAGATTTCTGCAGGAAAAGCACTTACATGTCCTGTTGAACAGGAAGCTTAAAGTCCTCTTCAGTCAGATCTGTCCTGGATGCAACTTTCAGGACACGCATATCTGTTATTTTTTGATTTTTAAGATCTTCGGAGACAATGCGTCTGGGTTGGATCTTTTTTCCGGCACCCTCTACAGCTTGAAAATCAGAAAGCTTCACAAGGCTGGTTTGCTTCCCATACATATCAAAGACAGAGATTTGCACAATGTAGTAGGTATCCTCCTCAATCGCCAGTTCACCCCGGGCCTGGTCCTTGAAGTCTTTATCTTTCACCACAACCGTATAACAGTTTTTACCATCGACTTCCTGGGGAGGTAAGAACATAAAAGCAAGTTCGTCCGGATCTCTGGCTGTCATATTTGTAATCTGTGCTTCGGAACCAACCATATCCATATTATCTGCTGAGGCCTTTAACTTTCGGGTCTTTCCGTTGGCAGGAGTGTATACCTCAATTAAACCTGCATCTCCCGGACGTTTAGTTATAATGACTGTGGTCCCCTTTGCCTGCTCCGGTTTCTGGAAACTCATTTTGGTTTTTTCTACATCACCTAAGCTGGCCATAAGAATCTCATATCCTTTTACTTTGGTCCTTCCCTTCTTATCGGTGATGTCCATCTCCAAAACTATCTCCATGTTTTGGGTGAGCATTTGATCGGTTGCACGGGTAAATATCTCCCTTGCATCATCCTGTCCCCAAAGCGACATGGGTATGATCAAAGTGAAGATTACAGTTAGAAGTGATTTATATGAATGTTTCATTATTGATTATTTTGACTTTGACTCCAGAAACCTGGGTTTTATTAATACAACTATTGAAGGTATTAGAACAAGTGCACAAATCAAACATGTTGTGATTGATATCACTACTAAGACTCCAAAAAACTTCAAAGGTTCAAAACTGGAGAGAGTGAGTGCAAGGAATCCAATGATCACCGATAGTGCATTAATAATAATACCTCGTCCCGTGGTCGTAAGTGTAATGAAGGCAGCTTCTTTATGATCAACACCCTTTGAGCGCTCTTTCTTGAACCGCCATAGAAAATGGATGGTGTAATCGATCCCCAC
>Ga0164315_10002015_pt1 | contig 15477 bp, 17 predicted proteins | sample GuaBasSedimGuay6_FD_113737 | JGI IMG/M metagenome (GOLD analysis project Ga0164315, IMG submission 113737) | Subseafloor sediment microbial communities from Guaymas Basin, Gulf of California, Mexico - Guay6, Core 4569-2, 0-3 cm | ecosystem: Environmental > Aquatic > Marine > Hydrothermal vents...
GATTAAGGGATATGCAGCCTTTTCTTTAAAGTATGCCAATAGAAACAATGAAACAACATGCCGTATATAACCACTGTCATACGTTGAAATAATCTTGGGGTTATTCGAAAAATCACTTAGCTCGCTCAGCAAATAAGGTGCTAGCAAACTCTGATGCCCTTCGACTTTTTTAAACACATCCTCTGTTGGAGGTGAGGATATTGTTTTTAACTGATCAAAAATTTCATTAGCTGTGGTGTTTGAACTCATACTCTGCTCTGGTTAAGTTGATTCATCATCACATATGTGACTAAAACGTAAACGTGAAATAAAATAACGCCTGATTATTATTTGTAAATTCGTAGTGGGCTCAGTAACTTTTTGATTGCACCATCTGTAATTTAAAAGGTCTGTTGCTTTTTGCACCTCAAGAGAAAAACCCATTGCTATATTTTGAGCCGAATTTCGCTGGTTATTAGCACACAAATGTAGGATCTTTTTATTCAGCCTCAAGCCTTTTTGTTCTGCAGCCTTAAGTACGCTTTGATCTAACGCATTAGAGCAACTCTTTGCTCGCTCTACAACCGTACCAGATGAAGCTCCAGCAGACTGAATTGACTCAATCTGGCCACTTGATATACCAGATACAGCCATCAAAATAAGGACTAGGAAAAACGTTAATTTCATCTTCATCATAAAAAAGTTTAACTCAAAAAAAACGGCCTATATGGCCGTTTTTTTATCTGTGGTACAGGCAGTATCTATATAACTATTTAATGTCCATCATCGATATTACGTTTATCTTTAAACGTACGCCAGCCGCTAATCATCGTGCTCACCAGACTTTGACGGGACATTATGTCTTCACGTATAGCAACATAGACATGCATTATCATAAATAAGATGAGCACCCACATCATTAAATGATGAAACGTATGCACATCTTGGCTTTGTCCAAATAATGGAATAATCCAACCACTAAAATACGTATATTGCCAGCTATCGTAACCTGCACCTTCACCATATAAAGCTAGCCCTGTGAATATCATAAAAACTGTCCCCCATACGAACATGATATGCATAAAAATAACAGCCATTGGATTGTGACCTGTATATTTCCTAGGCTCTTTAGTTAAAAACGAATACCACAACGCCTCATGTAAAACACCATCCCAAAACTCCCCACTAAAAATTGGCGGCAAGAATATTTGGCGTGAATGAGAATTCCCGACAAAAGCCCAGTAGATTCGCCCCAAGAACCCAATAATGAAAATATAGGCCGCCGCAAAATGAGCAAAACGAATATACCCCATTAAAAAGTTATCGCTGGCTTCTCCAGGCATTGTCGGCAAAGGTGAGCCAATCAAATACCCACTGATACACAAGACAATAATGGCTAACGCATTTGTCCAATGCCATATACGAACCGGCGCTTCATACACATAAACAGCTGGTTCACTGTGAGATTTAGTAGAAGTTGACATAACAATGCCTCCGGTTACGAACCAATAGGCCCAGTTGTGACTGTTATCAGTTCTTCACCTTCTTCAGTCATCACATGTGTTGAACACGCTAAACAAGGGTCAAAACTATGGAGAGTACGCAAAATTTCAACCGGCTCATGTGGCACTTCAACCTTAGTATTCATCATCGACGCTTCAAACGCACCAATATTACCGGCTTCATCACGAGGTGACCCATTCCAAGTGGTTGGAACAACACACTGATAGTTCTCAATTTTGGTATCTTTGATTTTAATCCAATGAGCTAAAGCACCACGAGGAGCTTCAGTAAAACCAACACCTTTAGCTTCTTTTGGCCAATCTTTAGGGTCCCACATCTCACCACCGTGAGTGCTTGAATCGCCATTTTTGATATTAGCCATCAACTTATCAAAGAAGTAGATCTGCTTATCAGCCGCCCATTGCGCTTCAAGTGCGCGTGCTGCAGTACGTCCTAAAGTTGAAAACAATGCAGTGACAGGAACATCTAAAGTCTTAAGAACATAAGTTAGTTGATCCGTTATTTCTTTATCACCCTTCGCATAACCTATGACATAACGCGCCAATGGCCCAACTTCCATCGCATGTCCACGCCAACGTGGTGCCTTAATCCAAGAATAACTAGCATTTTCATCAAGTTCTTCAATATTATGTTTAGAACCTTTAGCTGTACTGACATCAAAATCAGGCTCGGTAATGCCATCCCAAGGATGAAGCCCCTTAACACCATCAGGATATTTATACCAAGAATGAGGTACTTGCTCCTGAATTTGCTCTGGATCAGTCAAGTCAATCTCATGCACCTCTTTTAAATTGCCATTAATAATAGCGCCTCTAGGCATCATGAGGTTTTCAGTTGAATAGTCATTGGCCTTATCTGGAATATCACCATAAGACATGACATTTTGACTTGATAGGCCGCCACCATATAACCAGCCTTTATAGAACTGACCAACCGCCAATATATCGGGGATATAGACATTATCAATAAAGGTTTTAGTTTGTGTAAGGATCTCTTTAACCTGGTTGAGGTTAACCATATTAAGGCCACCAACACCACCCGTTCCATCCATATTTATCGGACATGGCACACCGCCAACAGTCCAGTTAGGATGCGTATCTTTACCACCAAAAATGGTACGGGTTTTCATGATTTCTTTTTGGAAATCCAATGCTTCAAGGTAATGTGTAACAGCCATTAAATCAGCTTCAGGTGGAAGCAAATAAGCAGGATTAGTCCAATAACCATTTTTAAAAGGACCTAACTGACCTGACTCAACAAATTTCTTTAAGCGGTTTTGCACATCACGAAAATAACCCGGTGAAGAGTTAGGGTGATGTGGAGATACCGACTGCTGCAGAGCAGATGTTGCTTTGGGATCAGCCTTAAGTGCATTAACTGGATTCACCCAATCAAGCGCATGTAAATGATAAAAATGCACTAAATGATCATGAACCTGTAAAGACAATTGCATGATATTTCGAATGCTATTGGCATTTTCAGGAATATTAATTCCTAATGCATTTTCTACTGATCGAACTGATGTTAATGCATGTGTACCCGTGCAAACACCACAAATACGTTGCACAAAAGCCCATGCATCACGTGGATCGCGGCCTTTAAGAATAACCTCTAGCCCACGCCAAATAGTGCCGGATGAAACGGCATTAGTAATAATATTTTCTGAATTGATATTCACTTCAGCTCGCATGTGACCTTCAATCCTTGTGACAGGGTCTACAACATGACGAGTACCTGAGTTATCTAAAGTGTACCCATTAGGTGTTTTAATAACGCTCATTATTCTTGATCTCCTTTACTCTGTGTACGTTTCAATGCCGATACAGCAGCATGTACCGCGACTGCTCCACCTACAACGGTGGCAGCTGCAATGCCGACTTCATCTGCATTTTCTTCAACACCAAATTGATGAATACTTGTTAATCGGTTGTAGAAACCACCTTTGTCCCAGAAACCATCTTCAGAACAGCCAATACAAGGATGACCCGCTTGAATTGGGAATGAAAGACCGCCATTCCAGCGAATAGTAGAACAAGCATTATAGGTAGTTGGCCCCTTACAACCCATTTTATATAGGCAGTACCCTTTTCTTGCTGCTTCATCATCCCATTTCTCAACAAATTGGCCTGCATCAAAATGTGAACGGCGATAACACTTATCATGAATACGTTGACTATAAAACATTTTCGGACGCCCTTGCCTATCAAGAGAAGGAAGTCTTTCAAATGTCAAAATATAAGTAATGACCGCTGTCATTACCTCAGCAATCGGCGGGCAACCTGGCACTTTAATAATAGGTGCATTACCTAAGTCTGGCACCTTATGAATGGGGGTTGCACCCGTTGGATTTGGTGAGGCTGCTTGTACACAGCCCCAAGATGCACACGAACCCCATGAAATAATTGCTTTCGCATGTTTAGCCGCGTGACGCAGTTGTTCGGTATATGGCTTACCAGCAATAATGCAAGACATACCACCCGTATGCTCTTGCTCAAGGCCTGGGTTACCCTCACACGCTAGAATATAGTTACCACTATACTTCTCGATTGTTTCTTCAATAATCGCTTCAGCTTGATGTCCGGCCGCTGCCATAATCGTATCGTCATAATCCAGCGAAATCATGGAAAGAATAACGTCTTTAGCTAATGGGTGAGCAGAACGGATAAAAGATTCAGAGCAACAGGTACACTCTAGACCATGTAGCCAAAGCACTGGAATACGTGGCTTAGTTTCCATTGCATGAGCTATTTTCCCTGCATACGCAGGACTCAAACCCATTGCAGCCGCTGTTAACCCACAAAACTTCAGAAAGCTTCGGCGGGTAATACCCTGCCTACGCATTACGTCATAAAATGTCTCTACCATTGCCATCGCCTTATCCCCTTTCCATATTTATAAGTGTTTTTCTATCAATAAAACATACACTCTTTATTCCCAAAGACAAAGACTATTTTGCCCGCTCCTTTTGTTATTTAATATGGATAGAGCATTTAGTTATATGCCGCTATTTTTTTGCAAAGTACGTATACATTTTTGTCGTTTAGTGCAATTATTCTTTCCAAATCTAAACATTACTTAAGACATAAAAATAATGAAAAAAACTCTCATCTTAGGCATCGGCAATATTTTATGGGCTGATGAAGGTTTTGGTGTACGGACTGTTGAACACCTTAATAAAACTCATCAATTCGATGAAAATGTAACGCTGATGGATGGCGGGACACAAGGCATTTATTTAGTCCAATACGTTGAAGAAGCTGATATTTTAGTTGTTTTCGACGCCATTGATTATGGTCTTGAACCTGGTGAAATGAAGCTAATTGAAGGTGATAACGTACCAAAATATATGGGTGCTAAAAAAATGAGCCTCCACCAAACTGGCTTCCAAGAAGTATTAATGATGGCTGACATGTTAGAACACTATCCAAGCCACCTCTTACTTGTCGGCGTTCAGCCTGTTGAACTTGAAGACTTCGGCGGCAGTTTAAGAGAAAAAACACAGCAACAAATTGAGCCGGCTATTAACGCTGCGCTTGACTGGTTAAAGCAATTTGATATCCATGCAACAAAAAGATTAGAAACAATTGCGCAAGAAGACTCCCTATCTGGACATGAAGTGAGTATGGATAATTACGAAAACAATCGCCCGTCAGCCGAATTAGCCAGCCGAACCGGCGACGACCGGGTTATTCATTCAAAAGCTTTCCATATTGAATACAAACCCTACCCGCTTGAACAAGAAGACACTATCAGCTGTGACGTCGACCACCGAGGCAAATACTAATATGTGTATTGGACTTCCTATGCAAATAATGGAAACCGGGTTTGGTTACGCAAAGTGTGAAGGTATGGGTCAAAAAAGAACAGTCGACACGTTACTCATTGGCGAACAACCTGTTGGAACATGGGTACTGATCTTTCTTGAAAGCGCCAGAGAGGTGCTCACTCCCGAGGATGCAAAAAAAATAACCGATGCTGTCACCGCCGTTGATTTAATAATGAGCGAGAATGGGCAATTAGCCACGCAAGGTATGGAAGAAAATGCCATAGACGCCTTGTTTGCCGACCTGATTGGCCGAGAACCACCAAAACCCCCTTCACTTATCGCGTTTGAAGAAAACCAACGTAAACTTAACGGAGAGTAATATGCCATCCCCTTTGATCGACAGTATGATCGAACAATACAACTACCCTGTTCTTAATGAAACATCCATTGATGAGTTCATTAACGCTCAACAAGAATCAGTTTTGTTTTTCACAGAAAACCCAACACGCTTTCCTGAAAGTGATGATGTTGCAATGATTCTGCCTGAGCTTGTTTCTGAGTATGGAAACCGTTTTGCTGCCGCTGTAATCGATCAAAAGTCACAGCGCAAGCTGCAAGGTCGCTTCGGCTTTAGAGAGTGGCCAACATTGGTTTTTCTTCGTAAGGGCGAGTATTTAGGCCATATCAGCCGTGTTCAAGATTGGAACGATTACATTCTAGAAATTAACAAGCTACTCACATCTGCTCCTAAGCCTACACCAGGTATTGGCATTCCCGTTGTACAAGCATCATCTGGCTCAGGCCGCAGCTAACTTCACCTTAGGAACATATTAATGAAAAAAATACATATCCCTGTCACTGTAGTTGGCCGAGGCTCTCAACCTGCTGATGAAGATGGCGCCGAAATGACTTTTATGGCGATGCCATCTGGCATGACGACATTTGCTGCTCCAATTATTCCTGAGCCAGAAGAAACAGTTGGCATGGAAAAAGCCATTGCCCTTGCTGAAGATATTCATCAGGCACTAAATAATCAGACGGCTGATAAAAAAGCCATCGTATTTGAACTTGATTCACTAGACCAAAACAATAAAATGTTTATGGACCAGCTGCTGGGTGACGGCGAAGTAAGTGCCCAATGTGGTGGCGATATCAATGCTGAAATTCAAGAGTCGGTACTAGCCGGTTTATGGCGCGTGCATTATTTGGATAACAATAAAAATATTATCCGAGACACGATGGAAGTAGCGGCTATCCCTGGCATTATTAGCGAAATGACCTTCCAAAACGCTCAAGAAAACTTAGATGTTGATGCTTTAAACATCCCTGACACTGTCTACAATGCTCCGCCATTACTGGTTGAAATTAGCGATAAACTGCCCAATTACAAGTCCGGTGACGAGCCTCACGTCATTAACCTTTCATTGCTCCCTCATACCGAAGGAGATATTGAATTCCTATCCGATAGCTTAGGCATTGGGCCGACGGTCATTCTTTCTAGGGGTTACGGTAATTGCCGAATTAGCAGTACCGGTACAAAAAATGTTTGGTGGGTGCAGTATTTCAACTCTCAAGACACCTTAATTTTGAACACCATCGAAATAAGTAAAGTACCTGAAGTTGCCATTGCGTCAAACGAGGACCTCGAAGACAGCGCTGAACGGTTAAACGAAATTCTCAGTTTATACCGCTAGGAAAAAGAATAATGGATGACGCAATACTACCCGGATCTTTTGGCGGCGATACCAACAAAATAGACAACGATACAAAGCTTGAGTGCAAGATTTGCTGGTATGTGTACGATCCTGAGAAAGGTGATGATTATTGGCAAATTGAACCAGGCACACCTTTCTCTGAACTGCCTGAACACTGGACCTGCCCTGAATGTGACGGCAAAAGTGTCGACTTTATGGTGATTCTTTAATGCTCGAAGCGCCTGCAACAATTGATGAGCAATTACTTGAACAAAAACGCGCTCAAGTCGTTAGTGTATTTAACACCATTAACACTGAACGCATGAACGATATTCCCATCCTCAATCATAAATTAAGCGTTAGCCTTATTGGCCTACAAGAGTGGAACAATAACTACCTTGGCATTTTGGTAACGCCTTGGTTTATGAACATCATTATGCTGCCTAACCAAGCTGATGAATGGAGTGATATTCCTGAGCTCAGCAGTGAGAAATATGTATTTCCTTCTGGAAATTACAAATTTTTGATGGGATTTGAACCTGACATTGGCAAGTATCAAACCTGTTCGCTTTTCTCTCCAATGTTTGAATTTGCGGACAATCAAGCTGCGATAGAAACGGCGCAAGCCGCTATAACCGAGTTAATGAACGATGAAAACATTGAGACAACTGATATTGATAGTGAACAAATTCAACGCATATGGGAAGGAGAAGAACTCTTACCAGAAGGCATAAGAGATGGGGAGTTAACAAATGATGGAACTACCCCCAAAACTGCCCTCTCTGAAGAAGCAGAACCAGTAGCAACGGTGTCATTAGAAGAACGTATGCATGAACCTATCAGCCGCCGGAAATTGTTACGAGGCGCCTTTCTCAACAAAAATGAAGTGAAATGAGTATCACTGAGGGCCACATCAACATTGAGATGTGCTTGGGCACCGGCTCTAAGCCCATTGTTAGTATTACCTCCAATCGCCCTACCCAAGCCTGCAAAATCTTTATTGGCAAAACACCTGAGCAGGTTTTATCTGTTGTTCCCTTATTATTTAATGTTTGCGGTGTCGCTCAGTCACGCGCTTCTTTATCAGCCATTCAACAATGCCTGAACATAACACCCAAGGCTCGGCACGAAATTGCACGGGACATGTTATTACTCGTTGAAAACTCTAAAGAGCACCTGCTGAAAATTGAATTAAGTTGGCCAAAGCTGTTTGGCTTTCCCATCACAAGCAAAACATTACCCTATATAAGTCAGCTCACCTCCCTCTTTGAAAAGACATTATTTGATAACCATGCTTTTCAACTTGATAGCTCTCTTAATACTCACTATTTACACGTTGAGACACTCATTGACGAACTTGATGACTATTTAGAAGCCACCGTTTTTCAACAGCCTCCCAATAGCTGGTGTCAAGATGGCAACATCGAAACACTTTTAAGTTGGGCTGAAAAACAAAGCACCACCGCCATGTCGAGTATCGCTTTCATTTTCAAAAATGACTGGTTATCTCAAGGAGTAAGTTCTTGTTTACAGCTGCCTAAACTTAATGAACAATCATTGCTTACACGGCTTAATGACGATGACGCTCATCACTTCATCCAATCTCCACAGTGGGAAGGTAGTTGTTATGAAACAACCGTGTTAAGCCGCCAATTATCCCAGCCAATCATTAAGTCTTTAAATAATGAATTTGGCACGTGTTTAATTACACGTTGGACAGCGAGGCTTGCTGAATTAGCGATTATCCCCCAGCAGTTGCGTAGCCTGTTACAACAGTTAAAAAAGGCGCGGCCTAGCGACACAGCAGATAGTGCCGCTACAACAGAACTTGCACAAGTAGAAGCCGCCAGAGGTCTATTGGTTCATCGAGTGACTATTGAAAACGGCTTAATTAACCAATATCAGATACTTGCCCCTACTGAGTGGAATTTTCACCCTGAAGGGCTTATCAAACAGTGCTTAGAAAACATCAACAATAGCAAACAAGTTGAAAATATAGCCCACCTTGTCGTTAATTCCATAGACCCTTGTGTTGGTTATAAATTGAGTATTCAGCATGCATGAAATGTCACTTTGTGAAGGCATTTTGCAAGTGCTAGAAGCTGAATCTAAAACCCAGAGTTTCAAGCGCGTCAAAACGGTCACTCTTGAAATTGGAGAACTTTCGAGCATTGAGGTTGAGGCGATGATTTTTAGTTACGACGTAGTAACACGTAATACATTAGCTGACGGTTCTAAGCTTTGCATTGTTAACACCACTGGTACAGCCTGGTGTATGAAATGCAGTAAAGAAGTGAATATAAAAAAACGGTTTGACGAATGCCCTGACTGCGGCAGTTACCAATTACAAGTAACGGGCGGTGAAGAAATGAAAATAAAAGAATTGGAGGTAGAGTAATGTGCACAGTATGCGGATGCGGTGACGGTGAGACAAGAATTGAAGGTGAGGCAGACCAGCAACATAGTCATGAACACCCTCATACCCACGATCATGACCATGAGCACACTCATGAGCATGAAACGAGTTCAAGTCACGATCATCACTATGGTCACGGCCCTGCCCATGCGCATGCACCCGGCATGAGCCAAACAAGAATGGTTCAAATAGAGCAGGATATCCTCGGCAAGAACAATGAATATGCCCAAAAAAATAGGCAGTTGTTCGCCAGCAAAGGTATGCTCACCTTAAATCTTGTCTCCAGCCCTGGATCAGGCAAAACCACCTTACTCACAGAAACGTTAACGGCATTAAAAGATGAGTTGCCAATGGCCGTTATTGAAGGCGACCAAGAAACCAGTAACGATGCCGAAAGAATACGAGAAACGGGTGTTCCCGCTATTCAAATCAATACAGGCAAAGGCTGTCACCTCGATGCTCATCAAGTGGGCCATGCCATACAACATTTGTCACCGGAAGATACAACGACACTTTTTATCGAAAACGTTGGCAACCTTGTTTGCCCGGCTGCATTCGACTTAGGTGAGGCTCACAAAGTTGCTATTTTATCGGTAACAGAAGGTGAAGATAAGCCCATTAAATACCCTGATATGTTCCACGCTGCCGATTTATTACTACTCAATAAGATAGATTTACTGCCTTATTTAGATTTTGATATGGATAAATGCATTGAGTATGCTCGTCGCGTAAACCCTGGCATTCAAGTACTGAAGGTCTCCAGCAAAAGTGGTGAAGGTATGGATGATTGGTATCAATGGATACGACTATCACGTCAGAGCAAAATGATTGGCTTTAATCCGCAAACACAATCCGAAGAAAACGTTAAAACAGCCTAATGCAATCGCAGCCCAGCATTCTCATTTTTGACGAAAACACAGAGACACTATCGTCAATAAAAGCGCTTATATCCGATGCTTTTGACGTTCATATTGCCAATGATATAAAGCAGGCAGAGTGCGTGCTTCAACAGCAATGGATTCAAGTCTTCATATCCAAGCAAAAACTTGCGATTATTGATGAAAAATTTTCAGACATAATTTGGTTGGTGCTGTCCGATGAAAACTCTCAAAAAGATGCGTTAAAAGCTATTAACAACTCCGAAGCACAACATTTTATTTGCCCGCCTTGGAACACAAACGACATCAGCGTAAAACTTACAAGCGCACTACATGTTTTCAATCTACAACGCGACATCGAACGCTTAACAGTAGAACTAAAACTTAAGCCTGACACCATTGACAAAGCAATGGTTGAAAAACGACAGGCTTTAAAAGCACGTTTTGACTGGGATTCCGGCATCATTAGAAGCCCAGACAGTGTCATGAATGGTGTATGCAACCTGATACGTAACGTCGGTCCTTTTGATGTCAACGTACTACTTTCAGGCGAATCTGGCACGGGTAAGGCGTTATGTGCCCAAGCGGTTCATTACAATAGTCTTCGTCAAAGCAATACATTTACTACTGTGAACTGCGCGGCCCTATCAGATGAATTATTAGAGAGCGAATTATTTGGTCACATACAAGGATCTTTTGTGGGCGCTACAGAAAATAAAATAGGGCTTTTTGAACAAACTGATGGCGGCACGATTTTCTTAGATGAGATTGACGAAACTTCTCCAGCTGTTCAAGCCAAATTGTTACGCGTTATTCAAGAAGGCGCTGTTCGACCAATTGGTGAGAGATTACCCCGCCAAATTAATGTAAGGGTGATAGCTGCAACCAACCAAGAGCTTAAAAATGACGTCATCAACGGCAAGTTTCGCCAAGACCTATTCTATCGTTTAAGCACCTTTGAAATACACACGCCTCCCTTAAGAGAACGTAAAGAAGACATCATTCCATTGGCCATTAACATTTTAAATAATGTCATGGAACAGTTGGGAAAACATGTAAAAGGCATCACTAATGAGGTGTTAGAGTCACTAACGGAATACCACTGGCCAGGCAACATACGAGAACTACAAAATGAAGTAACGCGCATGTTGGTACTTTGCCAAGAAGATTACTTATCTGCAAACCTGCTATCACCACAGATTTTACAAGCAACGCCTGAGGAGTCCGTTGCAGACATTAATATGCTAACCGGTATTGAAGGCTCACTAAAAGAGAGAGTTGAATCTTTAGAGTCCATCGTTATTAAAGAAACCCTTATGCGATTACGCTGGAATAAAACCAAAGTCGCTGAAGAGCTTGGCTTATCACGGGTGGGCTTAAGAAACAAAATGGAACGGTACGGGCTTGAGCAAAACTCATCCGTTAAAACCTTAACCGGTGTTGCCTAAGTCGCTATTAAGCCATGCTACTGAACTCTGTTCAAAAAATTAATACTGAGCTAACCATTGTCGGCCGCACCTTGCGTATTAAAGGATTGGTGCAAGGTGTTGGTTTTCGCCCTACTGTTTGGCGGCTTGCTCAAGATTTAAGGTTAACCGGCCATGTTTTAAATGATGGAGATGGCGTGTTAATACATGCCTTTGGCAGCGAAAACCAGATACTTCAATTTATTTCAGACATAGAACAAAACTGCCCTCCTCTGGCACGTATTGATAGTATTGAGCACACTCATCTTGAGCAACAGGCACCCACTGACTTTTCCATTATCACCAGTGACTTATCCAGGCCACATACGGGCATTGCTCCTGATGCCGCAAGTTGCTCTAGCTGTATATCTGAAACACTTGAGCCGAATAGCCGATATTACAACTACCCTTTTACAAACTGCACGCACTGTGGACCACGCCTCTCCATCATTAACGCCATTCCTTACGATCGGCAAAATACCAGCATGGCTTCGTTTAAAAAGTGCCCCGATTGTGAAGATGAATATAATGACCCTGCAAATCGCCGCTTTCACGCCCAACCCGTTGCCTGCCCAAGCTGTGGACCTAAAATTTGGCTGGAACCGGCCGTTGAAAAGAGCGAAATAAATACCATTAACGTGGCCGCTAATTTAATCAAACAAGGTTCTATTTTAGCCATTAAGGGTATATCAGGTTTTCACTTAGTCTGTGATGCAAGCAATGACACTACCGTTGCTCGCTTGCGCCAGCGTAAAAACCGCAAAGCAAAGCCTTTTGCATTGATGGCTAGAAACATCAACATCATCAAGCAATATTGTTTAGTGAATACGGCTGAGGCTGATTTATTAAAATCGCCTGCGGGCCCGATTGTTTTACTCGATAAAAAAGGCTCGTTGAGTTTAGCTAACGAGGTAGCCGACAAACAGAACACGCTTGGCTTCATGCTTCCAACCACACCTTTGCATCACCTTTTGTTACAAGACATTAACACGCCGCTTGTGATGACATCAGGGAACCCCAGTGGTATTCCTCAATGCATAGACAATAATGATGCCATTGAGAAACTACAGGGTATTGCTGATTATTGGTTATTAAATAATAGAGACATTACTAGCCGTGTTGACGATTCTGTGGTTCGCGTTATACAAAACAAACCCCGTATTTTACGGCGATCACGAGGCTATGCGCCCACCTCCATAAGATTGCCCGCTGGGTTTGAGAAATCACCCGACATACTCGCTTGTGGTGCAGAACTAAAAAACACTTTTTGCCTTGTTAAGGATGGAAAAGCGATTATTTCCCAACACATGGGAGATTTAGAGAACGCACAAACCTATGCTGATTACGAAAAGAATCAGGATTTATATCAAGCACTCTACGCACACGAACCCAGCGCTATTGTTATAGATGCACATCCTGAATACCTATCCAGCAAATATGGCCAAGCTCTGTCTGAAGAAACCAACTGTCCGCTTATTACCGTCCATCACCACCACGCGCACTTTGCGAGCTGTTTGGCGGATAACCAATGGGGACTTAATGAAGGCAAAGTGCTTGGGGTTACATTTGATGGCCTAGGTTTAGGTGCAGACAATACCTTATGGGGCGGTGAATTTTTGCTTGGTGATTACACCGGCTACGAACGATTAGGATCAATGAAACAAGCCGCGTTAATGGGTGGCTCTCAAGCCATTTATCAGCCCTGGCGCAATACTTATGCACAATTAAAAGCGCACTTTGACTGGGATGAATTAAATAACACGTACCCTCAACACGACTTATTATCAGCTTTAAATAAGCAGCCATTAAAAACCCTTAACAACATGTTAGAAAAGAACTTAAATTCTCCGCTTAGCTCTTCATGCGGTCGTTTATTTGATGCTGTTGCTGCTGCCATTGGTATATGCCGTGAAAACATTCACTATGAAGGCCAAGCTGCTATCGAGCTTGAAGCTTGTGTGACAAAAGAAACTATGGCCGATGAACTGTCACGCGCGTATAAATTTGATATTTGCCAAGCTAATGAAAATAGCATACCTGTTATCGACAGCAGCCCCTTATGGAACAGTTTACTAGTCGATATCGATAACAACGTGCCTCCGCATATCATGTCTGCCCGCTTCCACCATGCCCTCATTAACGCAACGGTCGATATGGTCTGCCGGATAGCAGAGCAGGCAGGAACAGCGACCGTCGCACTGACTGGTGGCGTTTTTCAAAATGCATTATTGCTACGTTACACCGATGAGAAACTAACGCGGTTAGGCTATAAGGTGCTAACTCATTCAACTATTCCAGCTAACGATAGTGGTCTTTGCTTAGGCCAAGCCACTATCGCACTAGCTAAACTTGTAAAACATAAAGAGGTTCAACCATGTGCTTAGGCATTCCTGGCCAAATCATTGAAATACTAGATGCCGACAACTTGCTAGCTAAAGTAGATGTCGCTGGTGTTAAACGCCCTGTTAACATAGCTTGCATTGTTTCTGACGATCACACAGCTCAAGACTGCATAGGTGACTGGGTACTTGTTCACGTGGGTTTTGCCATGAGCATTATCGATGAAGAGGAAGCAATAAAAACACTGGCTCTACTAGAGGAGCTTGATGAATTTCAAGAAGAAATTAACGCAATGCAAGCAAGTGCCAATGCAAGTCAGTGAGTAAAACTAACAACCCACTACATGACTTATATCCTTTTTTGCATGGCCAAAAAAAAGATGCTGCTAGTGAAAAAAAGGCATTACTGGAATCAATTCGTCAAAAGTCAGGCGATTCTATTGATGTGAAGCAGCGCTTCTTTTCAAATAATGCTGAACAGCTCATTGCTGCTGCTCAAGCTATTACTGATACATACAAAAATAATGGCCGTTTATTCACTATGGGTAATGGTGGTTCAAGCTGTGATGCCGCCCACCTTGCTGTCGAGTTTCAGCACCCGGTAACAGCTGGCCGCCCCGCACTTCCTGCCGTTAATTTATGCATCGACACAGCAATGATCTCAGCCGTCAGTAACGACGTTGGTGTTAAGCACGTCTTTGTTCGCCAACTGGGCGCGCATGCACGTGACAATGACTTACTCGTTGGTTTTTCCACGAGTGGAAATTCAGAAAATTTATTAGCCGCTTTTAGTAAGGCCAAAGACATTGGGATGACCACCATTGGCTTTGCGGGTAGTGACGGTGGTGACATGAAAAGTAGAGGCTTAGTCGACCATTGTCTCGTGGTAGACAGTGACTCCATACACCGAGTGCAAGAAACCCACGTAGCGTGTTATCACATTCTTTGGGATCTAGTACATACCTTATTAGCAGACCAACGTGGTTTGCTTGGCAAACAACAAGAAGAAATACTATGAAATATGTAGATGAGTTTCGTGACCCAGCAAAAGCTAAGGCATTAATTGCTAAAATCAATGGTCTAAAGGATAGCCTCAATGCTAGCGAGAAGAGTCCCTTGCAACTAATGGAGTTTTGCGGCGGGCATACACATACTATCTTCCGCTACGGTATTGAACCGATGCTACCAAATTGGCTAGAACTCGTGCATGGCCCAGGCTGCCCTGTTTGCGTATTACCTATGGGGCAAGTAGATGACTGTGTTGCTTTAGCAGAACGCCCTGACGTTATTTTCACGACCTTTGGCGATGCCATGCGAGTACCTGGGTCAAAGAAAAGCTTATTACAGGCGAAAGCTGATGGCGCTGATATACGCATGACCTATTCACCAATGGATTCGCTAGAACTTGCGCGTAA
>Ga0164315_10002016_pt1 | contig 15475 bp, 9 predicted proteins | sample GuaBasSedimGuay6_FD_113737 | JGI IMG/M metagenome (GOLD analysis project Ga0164315, IMG submission 113737) | Subseafloor sediment microbial communities from Guaymas Basin, Gulf of California, Mexico - Guay6, Core 4569-2, 0-3 cm | ecosystem: Environmental > Aquatic > Marine > Hydrothermal vents >...
ATGTTTTACAAACATATCAATCTCTTCAAAACTTCCTTCATCAACAAGAAGAGAGACTCTTTCTCGGGCAGTTAGTTTCCCTTTGTCATGCTGGCTTTTAATCCGTTCTGCACCACCACCAAGTTTTGCTTCTTCACGAAGATTTTCAAGTTCATCCATTTTATCTTGACTCATATCAACCTTACCTTTATCCTATCTTCAAAGAACTTTATAACTTGGAACGCTAATTATTTTAATCTAATCAGAGTTCCTTTTGCTAAAATAGAAAAATATATTGATAAAAAAATGTTTGTCAAACTATTTTGAGTGGAAAGCATTAAGGAATAATATGGAAAACTGTGGCTGTTTTACTCTGGAATAGAATATATAATTTCATTACTTTTAACTGTGTAATAATTTTCACTATCAACAACAGATACACCAAGTAATACACGCCATGTGCAGTTATAATTGGGAAGAGAAGTTGTAAATTTCATTTTATCCCCGGGTTTAAATTCGACTGGACTGGTCCCCGTTCCACACCAATTCCACATTAAATAAATCCATCCAGTATCTGTTAAAACCTCAGTACTGTAGTGTGGGAATTCTTCTCCGTACGCCCAAAATTCAACTGTTTCGGTAGAATCATTAACCAATAAAAATGAAGCAACTGAACCATATTCGCCCTCTTCAACACCAGTATATTTAATTTGGACGGCACCAGATTTATAGCTCTCAACATTATTGCATGAAAATAAAATAGAGAGAATAATAAATTGCAGAATAATTATTATGTTGTTTTTTATTGTAAACACTATTGTTTCTAGTAATTATTGTATGTCAATATATTAAAATAATTTATTATAAATAGTGATTTTTGTTAAGTTTAAATACAACAATTTTATTAGAGGCAGTTATGAAATTTAAAGCTTACGTTTTAATCGGGTTTACTTTTTCAATATTATTAGCACTTAGTTGTTCAGACAAGACAACTGTTGAAGTTTTAAGTTTTTCTCCAACGGGTTTAACGAAGCCACTCACGCATTTTCAAATTGAATTTTCAGAGCCTTTAGCCCCTGCCGATATAATTGATGAATGGGTTGATGATGAGTTAATTGAATTTGAACCAAAAATTGAGGGTAAGTTTAAATGGCTCGATGAACAGATATTAATATTTTCTTCAGAGTATCCCTTAAGTCCAAGCCAATACTATAAAGCAACTGTATCAAAAAAAGTTCTTTATAATAAAAAATTCACTACCAATTTTGATAAACATGAGTTTCATACTCCATATTTTGATGCAATAAAAGCAGAATACTTTTGGACACGATTAGAGGATGAGGATTACAAAATAAGTGTAAAAGCAAATTTAGTTTTTAACTATCCAGTATTGCCTGATATGTTAAAACAGAGTTTGAAAGCAACAATTAATGGAAAGGAAATAAATGATTTCAATATTGTTTCAGAAAAATCAGCAAAAACAATTTCTATTGATTTGGGAGAAATAAAACAAATAGATAAAAATCAAGATTTGGTCATCACTGTAGAGAAAGGATTAAATTCTGTTCTTGGTAAAAAACCAACTTCGGAAGCGCGTGAATTTTCTTATACACTTCCTCCACTAAAGAAAGTCGCTATTACAAGCGTTTCTTCTGGTTATGACGGAGTGAATGGGTGGGTATTTGTTAATACAACTCAAAAAATAAAACACGAGAATATCAAAAAATATATTTCAATTAAACCAGCGAAGGGTATAAAAGTATCGTCGACTGAAAATGGTTTTAAAATCGAAGCAGATTTCATGAAATCAAAAACAGTCACATTAAAAATATCAAAAGGTTTACCGGGATTATACGGTGGTGAACTAGAGTTTGATTACGAGCAATTAATCACTCTTGTGGATATTGAACCAACCATTAATTTTAGTTCTAAAAGTGGGAAGTATCTTCTTCTTGGCGGCAATGAAAATTTAGAAGTTAATACAGTGAATGTAAATGAAGTTGAAATTAAAGTCTCTCGAATTTACAAAAATAATTTACTCCATTTTCTTAATAACTATTATTATTACTACAATGATGACTACACACCTAACTACTATACAGGAAATTATGGAGATGAAATATATACTGAAAAGAAAAAATTGGATTCTGACCGAAATTGGCAAAACAGTTTTAACATAAATTTGAATAGAGCATTAAAGAGTAAGCAAAAAGGGATTTATATAGTTAAGGTTAGGTCAGAGGATACCCGCTGGCTAAGAGATAGTAAGATGATTGCAATCTCAGATATGGGTATTATTGTTAAAAAATCAGAAGGAGATTTCATAGTTTTTGTTAACTCAATCAAAAGTGCAAAACCAATTGAAGGTGTTGAGGTAAATATTGTTTCATCAAAGAATCAAACTCTCCTAAATGGTAAGACCACTGCAGATGGTAGTATTCATTTTAAAAATATTAGAAATACAATAGGTGAAGCAAGACCAATTTTAATTACATGTGTGTTGAATGAAGATTTTAATTACATTGATTTGCGAGAGACTGAGATTGAAACATCACGTTATGATGTTGGTGGAATTACACAATATTCAAATTTCTTTAATGCTTTCCTCTATTCACCCCGCAACATATATAGACCTGGCGAGAAAGTTACAATTTCGGGAATTGTGAGAGATGAAAAAATAAATCTTCCCGAGAAACTTCCAGTTTATGTAAAAGTCATTTCACCGACAGGAAAAGTATTTGCAGAATATAAAAAACAATTGAATGAGCAAGGATCTTTTGAACTATCATTTAGTCTACCCGATTATGCGCAAACAGGAACATATTTCGCTGAATTGTATCTGAATAGCAAAGAGATGGTAGGAAGTTATAAATTCAAAGTTGAAGAATTTGTTCCAGATAAAATACGTGTATCAGTTGCTGCAGATAAAGCAAAATATAATCCTGATGAAAAAGTAGTCTTTCAAATAGAAGCGGAATTTTTATTTGGATCAAAGGCTTCTGGATTAAAATATGAAGCTGATATTCAATTACAATCAAGAAAATTCAGAAGTAATAAATTTCCGAAATACAACTTTGCAAATTCATCCGTTGTTGATCAACGCTTTGAAAATTCATTTGTTGATGACATTTTGGATGAGGAAGGAAAATCAGAGTTCAATTTCCAAATTCCTAAAATACTTTCCAGTAGTGGATTTATTCAAGGAACTGCGTTTGTAAGTGTGTTTGATTTAACCGGACGAACTGTAAATAAACCTGCAATGTTTAAGGTTTATCCAAATAATTATTTTATTGGAATACGCTCAAAAGGATATTATCATGGTGTAAATAGTCAACTTGCTTACCGGTTTATTGCTGTTGATAAAGAGGAGGTGGCTCTAAATAATTTTGAAACTGTGGTTGAATTAATTAGATATGAGTGGCAAACTGTTCTTAAAAAAGGTAGAAATAATAGGTTTTATTATGCTTCCGAGAAGAAAGAAATTAGTGAATGGAAAAATGAACTGATATTGAATGGAGAAACAGATTTCCCATTCTCTGTAGAAAAGAGTGGTCGATATGAAATTAGAATTTATAAAAAGGGAAGTAAAGATTATCAGAAGAATTCATTTTATGTCTATGGATGGGGTGGATCAACAGCATCAACATTTGCAGTAAATAAAGAAGGTAGAGTTGAGATAATTTTTGATAAAAAATCATACCAGCCTGGTGATGAAGCAACTATTCTTTTTACAACTCCATTTTCTGGAAAAATGCTGGTCTCATTTGAACGAGATAAAATTTACGATTACAAAATTATTGATGTAAAAAATAAATCGGCTGAGTTAAAAATTAAAATTACTGAGGATTATTTACCAAACATATATGTCTCTGCAACTTTGTTTAAAGAGCATTCTGAAATAAGCGAAACACCATTTTTAGTTGGGCATGGATATGAGTCTGTAACCGTTGAACGAAAGTCGAATAGACTCCCATTACAAATTACAGCTCCAACTAAAATTGAACCGAGAACGAAACAAAAAATAAAAATCAAATCTCTTCCAGAAAAAAATATTTATGTAACACTTGCTGTTGTGGATGAAGGCATTTTACAATTGAATAATTTTCAAACTCCTGATGGATATAGTTATATGTATGCAAAGAGACCACTAAGAGTTGAGAGCTATGATTTATATAAACTTCTGCTCCCGGAAATAGTTAGTCAATCAAGTTCTACAGGTGGCGATGGACTTGGAAGTGAATTTAAGAAGCGAACTAATCCAGTAAAATCAAAGCGATTTAAACTTTTATCATTTTGGAGTGGAATTAAAAAGACAGATAGTAATGGTGAAGTTATTGTTGATGTAAATATTCCACAATTTAATGGTGAAGTGAGGGTGATGGCTTTGGCTTATTCTGGTAAACGTTTTGGTAATGCTGAAGCTAGAATAAAAGTTGCTGATAAAATTATAATCGAGGCAGAAATACCAAGATTTTTAACTCTTGGTGATTCATTGGTTTCAAATGTTACTATTCTAAATCCAAATAATTTAGATGGTGAACTAGAACTTACTCTCAAAGTTGAAGGACCATTAAAAATTATTTCTGAGCAGAGTGTGAAATTAATTTTAGCAAAAGATAAAAATGTTTCAACAAAATTTAAGATTGCCACAGATCAAAAAATAGGAATCGGAAAAATAATTATTCAATCTGATGGTATTGCAAAAGTAAAAGAGGAGGTGGAAATAGGGGTAAGACCAGCTTCAGCATTAGTTACAGAGACTGGGGAAGGTGTTATTTCAGCCAATGAAGAAGAAGAGATCAAAATTCCTAATGGTTATTTGGAATCGACCCAAAACACATCTCTATTGATAAGTAAATATCCTTCTATAAAATTAGTTAAGCATTTAAAGTATCTTGTCGGCTATCCTCATGGATGCCTTGAGCAGACTACTTCTAAAGTATTTCCACAATTATATTTTGAAGAACTGGCCAAGTTAGCGGCACCAAAATATTATAAAACTAAAAATCCAAAATACTATGTAATGGAAGGAATCAGGAAAATTGAATCGATGCAACTTTATGACGGTTCTTTCAGTTACTGGCAGGGTGGAACCCACTCGAACTGGTGGTCAACAGTTTATGCCGCACATTTCTTGGTAGAGGCCAGAGCGGCTGGTTATAATATTTCGGAACCTGTTTTGGAGAAGGTTCTTAGCTACGTAGGCAAGAGAGCAAAATCTAAACAGGTTGGAGATAGAGTTAGCAATAGGAGATCACGAAATAGAAATAATAAAGTAGTTATCGAAAAGATTGCTCGGAAGGAAATTATTTATTCACTGTTTGTTTTATCATTGGCAAATAAGGCTGATATTTCAACAATGAATTATTATAAAGCTCATCCAAGTTTATTGACAATTGATTCGCAATATCTTTTGGCCGCTTCTTTTGGATTGAGCGGTAAAATGAATGCGTTTTATGAACTCTTGCCTTCTGAGTCAAGCGTTAATAATATTAGGAGAAATAGTGGAGGTGATTTTGATTCTGAAATTAGAGCAAATGCAATTATTCTATATACGCTTCTTTCTGTTGATCCGGAGAATGGAAAAATTCCATTTATGGTAAAACATTTAGCAAGAATTTCAGAGTCTATTTACTCAACTCAGGAAAGAGCATTCGCAATGCTGGCACTTGGAAAAGCTGCTTCACTGAATAGTGAGAGTGAGGTTCAAGTTAAAATTATTATTGATGGAAAAACTATTGATACATTTGATGGAAATAATCTTAGAATATCAGATAAGAAATTGAATTCTGCGAATATCAAACTTTCAGCAGATGGAATTGGTAAGGTCTTCTATTTCTGGGATACAGAAGGTGTTAAAATCGATGAACCAGTTGTTGAGAAAGACTCATATATGAAAGTGCGAAGAACATACTATGATTACAAAAGTAAAAACAAGATTACCAATAACAAGTTTGAACAAGGTGATTTAGTTGTTGCGAAAATATCTTTGACTGGCTTAGAACAATCAGCAGAAAATATTGTGATTAGTGATTTAATTCCTGCTGGATTCGAAATTGAAAATCCACGACTAAAAACAACATCTCAATTTAATTGGAAAGTGAGAAATAAAATGCCAATCGATTATCTAGATATTCGAGATGATAGACTATTATTGTTTACAAGTTTGATTCGTAAACGCACAACAGATTATTACTACCTTTTGCGTGCAGTTAGTAAAGGTAAGTTTATTCAACCTGCTATTGGTGCAGAAGCCATGTACGATGGAGAAATAAATTCATACCATGGATTTACTAATATTGAGATCACTGAGTAAATATGAAAAAAATAATTAATTTCTTACTTATAATTATCGGGTTACTATTTGCAAGTTGCACAACAAGTAATCAAAATTATCCGGTTACAGAATTAGAATATTCTGATTATGTAGAAGTAATAAAAAGAGCTGACTGGGGTTGGCTTTCTTTAGAGAAAGGAAAAACAGAAGCAAAAATCAAACATATTACAATACATCATGGAGGTGTCGAATTCACAGCTGATAGAAGTCCTACTGAAGCAATAAGAGATCTTCAAAAATGGAGTAGAGCAGAAAAGGATTGGATTGATATTCCTTATCACTTCATGATCGATCTCAATGGAAATATTTATGAAGCACGCCCAATTAATTACCCAGGCGATACTAATACTGAATATGACCCAACTGGACACGCTCTAATTGAGATTATGGGCAACTATGAAATACAAAAATTTTCAGAAGTGCAGCAAAAATCACTTGTTAACATTATCGCCTTTTTAGTAAAAGAGTTTAGTATTCCTCTCGCCGAAATTAAGACCCACAAAGATTATTCAGCTATTACGGCCTGCCCTGGAAAAGATGTATATAGATACTTTCAGGATAGTTCAATTGTTAAAAGAGTAGAAACATTTCTCCATGAAAATGAATAAAAATGGTTTGTGTATTGAAGGCATGAATGAAATTGAATGAATGAAAATATTTCAAAAAAATATTTCGACAAATTTGTCAAAACAAAAATATTTAGAGTATCTCTATCTATTATTCTAATAGGGATATTTCTAAATTTTGCATTCCCACTCCCTGAGCTTAAAGAGTATTCCCAAGTAATTTACGCTAACGATTCCACTATGTTATCAGCATATTTAACACACGATGATAAATGGCGATTGGAGACAAAACTTTCTGACATTACTCCAGAAATGGTTGAGGCAATTATTCATAAAGAGGATAAATGGTTTTACTGGCACTTTGGATTTAATCCTGTATCAATTGTCAGAGCATTTATCAGCAATATTCAAAGTGGGCAGAGAGTCTCAGGTGCATCAACAATAACAATGCAAATTGCCCGACTGATGGAACCATCTAAACGCTCATACTTAAATAAAATATTAGAAATATTTAGATCACTCCAATTAGAGATATATTATAGTAAAAAAGAACTACTAGAAATATATTTATCCAACATACCGATGGGTGGAAATATAGAAGGTGTGAAAGCCGCATCATTACTATACTTTAATAAAAACCCTAAAAAAATGAGTCTCTCACAATCTGTTCTGTTAACTATTATACCAAATAATCCAAACAAAAATAGATTGGATATGCGAAACGAAAGTGTAGTTGCAAAAAGGAATAAATGGTTACTAAAATTTAAAAAGGAAAAAATATTTTCTGATGAATCAATTGCTGATGCCCTGGAAGAAAAAGTTAAATCACATAGGTACAGTGTGCAAAATATAGCTCCACACTTTTCACAAGTAGTAAAGGAAAGCTCAAATAAATCGGAGATATTTACTTCACTAATTCCTAGGTTTCAGTTAAAAAGCGCAAAGCAATTAAAAAACCACGTTGAGAGAAATAGAGGTAAAAGTGTTACTAATGGAGCAGTATTAGTAATCGAAAATAGAACCAATTCTATCGTTGCTTATTGTGGATCATCAGATTTTAATGATAGTGAATCATCAGGACAGGTGAATGGAATTACTTCAATACGTTCACCGGGTTCGGCTCTAAAACCATTACTTTATGCAAAGGGTCTTGCTGACGGAATTATCACACCTAAGAGAATAATTCTTGATGTGCCAACTGATTTCAGTAGTTACAATCCAGAGAATTATGAAAGAGAATTTAACGGTGAAGTTACAGTAGAATATGCTCTGGTAAATTCGCTGAATGTTCCCGCAGTAAGATTGTTAGTTAAGGTAGGATTTAAACCATTCATAAAAAAAATAAAGGAAATTGGTTTTAATGAAATTGCAAAGAAGGAAAATAGACTTGGGTTGTCTACAATTCTTGGTGGATGTGGAGTGACTCTCGAAGAACTTACTACTGCATATTCGATATTTGCAAATAATGGGATATTAAAAAAACATAATATTTTAAGTAATCAAGCCATTCAAAAGGGTAGAAGGATCTTTTCGGAAGAAGCAAGCTACTTAATCTCAAGAATGCTTTCATCTTCGGGACGAACTGAATCGCCCAATCTTGTTTCATCTGTGAGTAAACTACCGAATATTGCTTGGAAAACGGGTACTTCCTACGGACGAAGAGATGCTTGGGCAATTGGGTATAATAAAAATTATACTATTGGTGTTTGGATGGGGAACTTTAATGGGAAAGGATCTCCATATCTGTCTGGAAGTGAAATGGCAGTCCCACTTTTGTTCAATCTCTTTAACTCGATTGATTATCAGAATTCTTCAAATTGGTCCGAAGAACCTGGTGGTATTTCTATGAGAGAGGTGTGTAAAAATAGTGGATTATTACCCTCCAAGAAATGTACTGATATTGTGAGGGATTATTACATTCAGGATGTTTCATCAAATCAAAAATGCAATCATATAGTGGACTTATATGTAAACAATAATGAAACCGAAACCTATTGCTTGAGTTGCTTACCTAAAAATAATTTCAAGAAAAAAGAATATCCCCACTACCTACCTGAATTGGTATTATGGTATAAAAACTCTGGGGTAAACTTTGTTTCACCACCAAAACATAATGCAAATTGTGAAGTATTGGGGTCAAAAAATAATGGATTAATGATAATTTCTCCCTCTCCAGAGTTTGAATATCACCTTGAGAAAAATGGAAATCAAGAGTTGATGCTTTTAGCAACATCCAATACTGATGTAAAATTATTATTCTGGTATATTAATAAAAAATATTTTGGCAAAACAAAGATTGGTGAAAAAATATTTTTCCACCCTCAGAATGGGTTTAACAGTATCCATTGTGTTGATGATAAAGGGGGGGAGAGAAGTATGAATATTAAAGTAAAATTTTATTAAAAAACCCAATCTAAAAATGGATTGGGCTTTAAAATGCTTAACAAAACCACTCTTTATTTTAATAGAGTCATTTTTAAAGTTTTTGAATTCATACCAGCAGATAATTTATAGATATAAATTCCACTCGGGAAATTTTGAGCATCAAACTTAACGCTATAATTTCCAGCTGTCATTTCCTTATTTACTAATACTTCAATTTCTCTTCCAAGAATATCAAATATGCTCAACTTTACATTTGTACTACTTCCAGAATAATTGGATGGAATAGAAAAATCAATAGTCGTACTAGGGTTAAAAGGATTTGGATAATTTTGTGCTAATGTTAATTTATCAGGAATAAGACTGTTTTTTGAAATAACACCAGTAGCTTTATCAGCTTCAATAACAGAAACATAGAAATCATTTGCCCAAATATCCTTATCTGTACTATAGTTATTAAATACATATTCAATCAATCCATCACCATCCATATCACCAGCAAGTGCTCCATAATAAAGTCTTGGTGATAAAGATGAAGCAGCGCTATCTCCTAATTCAAGAGCCGCTTGCTCAAATGCATCATAAGCAATTGTTAACTCCCAACTGCTAGAATCGGCCAAGTCACCTTCACCTTTATATTCTAAGTCATAAATTTGTCCATTCTTCTCACCAGCAATCATTAAACTGAGTTTCCCATCTTGATCAGGATCTCCAACATCCATATTTCGCAATCCAGATGATCCAAGTGGAGAACCATTTGGTTTTATTCTAGTAGGGAAAGTGTAAAACTCAACTACATCATCGGCCGTAATTGTGGAAATATCAGTAATATTTTGAATTATAAATAACCTTTTTTCTATTGCTGCGTCATCTGCACCGGAGATTACTAATTCATTTTTTCCATCCCCATTAATATCAAGAATTGCAGCACCATCGACTGAACCAAAATCAATCCCTTCTGTACTATATACTGTTTCTATATCATTTACATGCTCATATGTGTCAGGTCCGGTCACTTCAAAAATTCTGAAGGTCAGTTGCCACCAAACAATTTCAAAAATATCAGTTAGACCATCATTATCTAGATCACCAGTGATTGTACAATAGTTGGAGCCATTTTCACTTTGCTGAAAATTATATTCTACACTCCAACTTCCAAATCCAGATGGGTCCCCAACAGCTGATGCAACTAATACTTCACGACCTCTGCCACCGGCTCTAACACCAATAACTACTTCATTTTCACCATCTTTATCAACATCCTCAATTAACATACTATATGGCCGCCAATCAGTATTAGCTGGCACATCAAAATGAGTCTCACTCGATGATTTAAATGTACCATCACCTTGCTCTCTCCCATATTTGTTTTCACCTTGAACACCATTCCATGTAAAGAAAAACACCCTTGGGGGATTTGGATTTTCTGCTGTAACAACTGCAGGGTAACCAATAGCAATATCAACTACTCCATCATTGTCAGCATCTCCAACTGCTGCACCATAATAACTATTACCACTAAGCGGGAATTCAAAATACCAAACCATTTCATAGGTATTATCTCCTGTAGCTTCATACATAAAAACATAGTTGGTGGCTAAATCAGTATATCCTGTAATGAACTCTCCAAAACCATCTTCATCTGTATCAAATCCTGCAATAACTTTAGCATATTCAGACCCAGAATTTTCTACTTGGAATGGCACTTGCTGTAAATTCCACACTTCGTTCCATACAGTTTGTGCAAAAATATTTGATGAAATTAAAAGAATTGCAATAAAAAGTAATTTATTTTTCATAGGAATCTCCTTTGTTTTTGGGGAAGTAATTATGCCAACAATAGCATCTTAATTAAGATAGAGATTCTATCCTGTATTAGCAAATATTTATTCAGAAATAATGTAATTCATGCAGGATTAATGAGTAAATATTCATAATTGATATTTGCTATTTCAGTAGGCCTTCATACTCAGAAAGTTCAGCATCAATAGAGCCAATAAGAATTTTTGTTTTAACTTTTACAGGAATTTTTAATTCATCATCTGTAAGCCAAATTACAATTTTACCTTCTGTTTTGAATAGGCCTCCTTCTACAATTACTGGCTCAATCATAATACAATCAAATGTACCAGCTTCAACCTCAACTCTCTCTTTCCCTTTATAAATAACATCTAAAGGATAAACCTTTTTCTTGTAGAAATTATGGAGTTTAAATCTATCTCCAATCTCTAGATTTGAATAATCCAAAGTTCGCGCATAAAAGAATGTTGAAACAATATCATTTACATTTGGAGGAATTTCATATGATCCTTTGCTTGTTTTAGCAATACCTTTACGATGATCGAAGAAAGCTGCAAAGTCCATACTAAAGCCACCTTCTCGAACATGCTGTTCAAAACGCCACGGGAATAGTCCTTTTACATCAATGTATGTTTCGTATCTATCTCTCACTTTGTAAAATGTATCAAAACTTGGAAGTGAATTTACTTTAAATACAACATGATATACTTCGCGTCCTGCAATTCTCTTTATTTTTGGAATTTCCATAATCGCCACACCAGCTGTAACAAATCCATACTTTACATTAAAAGTTAGTTTTTCTCCAACCGTAAAAGCATTGTTTTCGATTGTTCTGAATTCTTTTGTTTGTGCAAAAGTTATTGTAGTGACTAACAGTATTGATAAAATTAATTGCTTCATTATTTTCTCTTAAAATTCTTTGTAAAAGTTAAATAAATATATTCTTATTTAGAAGAGGATATGGTTTATTCCAATATCCAACATAACTTGAATAGTAGAGCAAAAGTTATGCCGAAATTATATCATTCAAATTGTGCAGAAATTAAGTACTTTTTATGAAATTGACTGATTTATAGTATAAGTGTAGATTAAATTGAACATGTTACTTTTTAGAAACAAATGAATTATCTTTTATATAGAATCTAAGCCGAAGTTCTTTTGATTTTGTTATTCCAATTCTAGTTGTTTGAACAATTTTAATATTTGAAATATTGTGCGAATCAAGAATATAGATTTCGTCTCCAAGAAGATTGGTCCCATTTTCATTTAAATTGATTGCTAAAGCTTGGCAAAGTTTAGCTGGACCATTGGTCAAGTTAACCAAGTTTTTATGGCTAAGTGTTGTCTCTCCGAATCTGTTTAAACTCATGGTCTCAATATTTTTAATTGGATCGATAGCGCGGATTAAAACTGCTGAGCCTTCATCAACATTTCCAGTGACAACATTACAACAGAAGTGAATTCCATAAATTTGATACACATAAAGTAATCCAAAAGAGTTAAACATAACTTTATTACGATTAGATTTCCCTCTAAAAGAATGAGATGCTTCATCATTATTACTAAGGTAAGCCTCAGTTTCAACTATTCTACCAGCAAGTAATTTGTTCGAAATATTTCTAACAAGTATTTTTCCTAGAAGGTCTTTTGCGAGTAGTTCAGTCTTGCGTTTGTAGAAATTGGAAGTTAGTTTGATATGCTTACTTAAGTCAACCATCCTCTTTCTTTCGAGGTGTTATTTTCAATTCTATCTCTGAAAGTTTGGACATGAAGTATAGCTCTCGTTCAGGATGGATATCAATCAATGTTTCATATATTGCTTTTGCCTCTTTATAATTTGATTGATTTAAATAAATGGATGCAAGAGTTTCCGAAACAAGCCCTTTTAATGGTTTAAATTCTTCTGCGCTCTCCCTTTGTTTTGGATCATCGGCATTAGAATAATCATCATGCTTGATTTCAATTTTTGCAGTTTGAAGTTTGTCCTCTAATTTTTCTAATTCATCAACTTTGTTTGCTGAGGGATCCGGGTCAATGTCGGTATCAACAGTTCCCTTAATATCTGGTTTTATATTTAAATAGTAATTTAAGGTACTTGAATTATTTAAAATAGCATCGCCCTTTTTAAACGCAATTTTAGCCTCTACAATCTTACCCATTTTTATAAGCAAATCACCCATTAAAAAAAACGGGGTGGGGTAGTCATCAAACTGTTCAATGCCATTCTCTAATATTAATAATGCTTTTTCATAATCACCATCATTAATTGCATCGGATGCTATACGTGCAAAGAGAAGGGATTTTTTATTTAATTTAAAATTATATTTATATTCATTGACGATATTCATATTACAAATTTAATAATTATTTACTATAACTTGTTTTAAAGAAAGTGAAGAGACCGAAAAAAATCCAACAAAAAACATAAGATGAAAAGGAATTGCTGCGAGTTCTAAAAAATAAATTGCAATTATAACTCCAGCAAAACTGTAAATAGTAAAGAGAATTTCTAACATTAGCTGAATTGAAATTTTAGGTGTGGATAAGTATTTCTTTTGTTTCTGAATATCATCTCCTGAGGAAAATTTTGGAGTTCGGATAAACTCACTTTTCTTATTTAATATTCCTTCTAAAACCGCCCGCGAATTATTAATCGCCATACCCATACTACCAGAAACAAAAATGGGGAAAATTAATCCTCGTTTAATCCAGTCTCTATGAATATTTTTTTGAGCTAAAACATAGAGCAAGAAAGTGCTAATGAAGGCGAGAATAAAAATGGACATAAAATTTATTACAAAATTAAATTCACCACCATTTTTAATAAAAAGAAGTGGAACATTTAACACGCCCGTTAATAAGACAAATGGGAAAACTAAATTATTTGTTAGATGAAATGTGGAATAAAGTTTTGTTCTAAATTTTAGCTTTGACTTCCAAATTGTTGGAAGTAATTTTTTTGCAGTTTCAATTGCCCCTTTTGTCCATCTAAATTGTTGTGTTTTCAGAGAACTTATTTCAGAAGGTAACTCTGAAGGAGTAGTGACATCTTTTAAGTAAATAAAACTCCATCCTTTAATCTGTGCCCTGAAACTTAAATCTAAATCCTCAGTAAGAGTGTCTGAATGCCAATTCCCAGAATCCTCAATACATTCCTTTCTCCAAATACCCCCTGTGCCATTAAAGTTGATGAAGAAACCAGATTTGTTTCTAACCTCCTGTTCAATTACGAAATGACCGTTTAAAGCAAAAGCCTGAACTTTCGTGAGGAGTGAATGCATTTCATTCAAATGTTCCCATCGGGTTTGCACCATACCGATTTCAGGGGAATGGAAATGTGGTAAAGTCTTTTGCAAGAAATTTGTTTGCGGAATAAAATCAGCATCAAAAATTGCAATAAATTCTCCTTCGGCACTTTGCAAGCTTTCCTTTAAAGCACCAGCTTTATATCCAACTCTGGAATCTCTGAGAATATGTTTTATATTAAAACCATGACTCTTTTTCAGTAAAATTAAATCAGAAACTATTTTTGTGGTTTCATCTGTTGAGTCATCTAGTACTTGAATTTCAAGGTTTTTCTTGGGATAATCAATTTTACAGACTGCATTGATTAATCTTTCAGCTACATTTACTTCATTATAAAGGGGTAATTGGATAGTGACAATTTTGGAAGTATCAATAGAACCCTCTCTTAAATCTCTTTTCTTGAATTTATTATTATAGTACAACATCACAAATCCATGACTTGAAAAAAGAAGTAGGATTGAGAGCGATATTGTATAAAGAATTAAAATTAATTCAGAAAAGGGAAAGCTATCCATTGTGAAATTCCATAAATAATATCTCAATTACAAAAATTGATAAGTAGTTAATCATTAAAAAATTGGATGAGTAAAGTCCAACGGTGGCTGAGCGGAGCGGTGTGTTGAGCTTGTCGAAACATCGAAGTCACCAATCTGCCACAACAGCTAAAAGTATATCTAAAGCAACCTGCTCAATAGCTCTATCAATTCCATCTTGTCTATTTTCCGTGTAATTCTGTGAAGCATCAAAAGTTGCATAGTTGGAGATTCGCTTGTCAAATATTGTTTTTTTCAAAACTAAATCTTTGTAAACTACTTTTGTATTTAAAGTTATTCTTTGTTCAGTTGCTTTTTCATTTTCGCCAGATACCACTTCTGTCCGCACAGGCATTGAAATAATTGTAACTAAAAGAATTGCATCAGAATTTATTGAGTTCACAACTTGTAAACTATTTTCATCAAAAAATTGATCAGTGAGGTTCTGGGTAAAATTGTTACTCAAATTTGGTTCTCCAGAACCACTTTTGTCTTTAACTATTGGTATTGCAATTGTACTAAGGTGTGGAGGGACGGAGGAACCAGTAAAGGAATAACTACAACCCCAGATG
>Ga0164315_10002017_pt1 | contig 15472 bp, 14 predicted proteins | sample GuaBasSedimGuay6_FD_113737 | JGI IMG/M metagenome (GOLD analysis project Ga0164315, IMG submission 113737) | Subseafloor sediment microbial communities from Guaymas Basin, Gulf of California, Mexico - Guay6, Core 4569-2, 0-3 cm | ecosystem: Environmental > Aquatic > Marine > Hydrothermal vents...
ACAGTTTTTTTGAACGGAACGACGATGTTGACGGAAATAATCGCTGAGGCCGGAGGTCTGGCCTCCGGGGCCGGCCCGGAGATCGAGCTTCGGCGTGTTGCTGAGGGCCAAGTCCTGGTTTTTTCGACCGACAAGGTCAGGACCGGTGAAGAGGGCAGGGACGTTGAGGTCCGGGCCGGGGATATCATCTCTGTGTCGGCAAAGAGAACCTTTTTCATTACCGGGGAGATCAGCCAGCCGGGGCAGTACGAGATCTCCACGGGGTTGACCTTGATGCGTGCCTTATCTCAGGCTGGAGGATCGAGCAAGTTTGCTTCGCGGGATGTTGAAATTCATCGAGAGGTCGGGGGAGAAAAAAGAATCGAGACCCACGACATGGTGGATATTCGCAAGGGTAGGGTCGATGACCCGGCAATTCTGGCCGATGATGTCATTATTGTCCGGCGGCGTTTTTTCTAGGTCCGCTCCATCAATTCGGTTCGAAGCGCCTGAAGAACCTCTTCGAGGTCTGTGATTCCCTTGTCCGCTGCCAGCTCTCCTAGAGTTCCCCAATAGGGTTCGCCGCAGCGGATGCAGACGATATTGTGTTCAGCGAGGATCCGGACGGCTTTGGGAAAGGCCTCGACCAGATCTTCAATCGGCGTCATCGCAGTGATTTCAATCATCAGGTCCATTCTAGCCTTACCCGGCGAACCGCGATACACTGAATCGACTCAAACAGGAGAGGGTGCATGGAATACAAAAACCTTATTCTCGATCGCAGGGGCAGGGTCTTGTGGATCACGATCAATCGCCCGAAAAAACTCAATGCGCTGAACGTGGCGACGGTAGAAGAAATCGATCGTGCGATGACGGAGGCAGCTGATGACGCTGATGTCTGGGCTGTCTGTCTGACGGGAGCGGGAGACCGTTCGTTCGTCGCAGGCGCCGATATCGAGGAACTCAACACGCTCGATGCCGTCAAGGCCAAGGAATTTGCAGAACGGGGCCAGGCGGTTTTTTCACGAATTGAACGAATGAAAAAGCCGGTTGTCGCCGCCGTCAACGGATTCGCGTTCGGTGGTGGCTGTGAGCTGGCGATGGCATGCCATTTTCGGATTGCCACGGCGACGGCCATTTTCGGGCAACCGGAGGTCAAACTAGGGTTGATTCCGGGTTATGGAGGCACACAGCGACTGCCGCGCCTGATCGGGCGAGGGCGTGCTCTGGAGATACTCCTGAGCGGGCGCAATGTGGCGGCGGATGAAGGGGAGCGTATCGGGTTGGTCAATCTGGTGTGCGACCAGGAGGACCTGGAGGGGGCTGTAGAGAATTTCTTGAAGCCGATCCTCCGCAACGGGCCACAGGCAGTCGCCTACTGTATTGAGGCGGTCAATCGGGGTCTTGGACTCAGCCTGGAAGAAGGGTGCGCCGTTGAAGCAACGCTCTTTGGAGTAGGCGCTTCCAGCCCGGAGATGACGGAAGGCACTGCGGCCTTTCTTGAGAAGCGGCGGGCCAATTTCCGCCGGGAGAGCTGAGGCGCTTGAAATCGGCAGGGCCGACGTGTCGTCCCGAGACGGACCCGGGTCAGGGAAAATGTCCCTGTGTGTGGTTCGTGGGATCTGGAACCGGCCGTCGGTGGAGTGGCCGGTCTCGATGGATCGAGCGTGCCTTGGCCGGTGTCTTGGCCCTGGTTGTCTGCGTTTCCCCCGTCGGCGCGAACCCCCTGTTTGAAGCCTGGGGAACTGTTCAGAATGCTCTGGTCAGCGGACAGGATGAGAATCTTGGGGTCGGCCTCGAGCGACTCCTGAAGGCAAAAAGTGATCTGGGACTTCAGCGCGTAACGCCCTTCGCGGAGGCCTTGACCGAAGCCTCCGTCAATCGACAGGGACCCGTTGGGGACATGCTTCTTGAGACGGCAAAAAGGCTGGATCCCCTGCTTCCCGCACCCCGATTCATGATGGGGAAAAGGGCATGGGATGGTGGATTTCATGTCAAGAGTCTTGGAGAATTTGCCAACGGCGCCGTCAATATGGTGCGATTGCCGTCAGTTTTCCGGATGGTGCTCAGCTCATGCGTGCCGTGGTTTTTGATGGCCTTGGGGCTCTCGTTGAGTGCGGCGATCATCGTACAGATCGTGGTCTTCTTCCGGTTGATTGTTGCGGATTCCTACATCCTCGGGCTCGGATTGTTCAGTAGGATTAATGCCCTGATTTTTGCCTCGGTCGTGGTGACGTTGCCGTTGTTTGCGGGTTTGGGTCCTGTGTGGGTCGTTTCTTATCTGTTCGCTCTGTTGTGGATCTATATGCCGTTTGCCCAGCGGATAGTGGCGGCAGTCGCACTCTCCTTGATCGTTGTGATGGTTCCGCTCCTTGAGTTTTGGCAAAAAAATTTCCTGATTCCCCCGCATCTTCAGAGGCGAGTCGTTGAAGTGCTTTCCGAGCGGACGGCTGATTTTGTCACCCTCCGAGAGTTCATCGAGTTGGAGACTGAGTTGGATGATTCAGCGGCGTATCATGTCGTAGCCGGCGAGTTGTTGCGCTTGCACGGTGATCGAGAACTGGGTCGAGTGGAATTCCAGAAGGCGCTATTGGTGGCGCCGAATGCAGCCCTCCCTCGGCTCTTTCTGGGCGCCTTTTCGTTAGAGGATCGGGATCCGAGACGGGCAATGGAACTGCTCAGCGAAGCGGTTGAAATCGAGCCTGGAGATGCACTGGCGCACTATAATCTGGCGATCGCTTTGGATCTGACCCGACGTTTCGACGAGGGTGATTCCGAAAGACGCCGGGCGCGGGCGCTGGCACAGGGGTCTCTCGAAGATCTTGGGATTCGAGGTCAGGAAGAGCGCGTTCTCTTTCCCCGGCTCGGTTCGAAAATTGTCGAGAGTCTCGCGGCCCACGCCTCCACTGGAGGTCAATACGCCTTGAATAACCGTGTGCTCGGAAGGGGTCTCTGGGCCGACCTGACCTTCTCACCCCTGTCCTTGGCGGCTCTGGGTGGGCTTCTTATTGGGGTCGGCATGCTGGCGGTGCGACTGCGGTGGTACGGCCCGGCCCGAGAGTGCGACAAGTGCGGGAAGGTCTTCAGGACAGAGGACAAAACCGCATACTGTGAACAGTGCGTCTCCGTGTTCCTGAAGAGAAACGCCGTTTCGATCGAACAGCAGACAGCCAAGGTGGCGCATGTTCGGAGATGGGAGTTGATCAGCTCTCTAGTGGTCAGGGTGATCGGCGCAGTGGTCCCCGGGGGTCGACAGATCGTCGCCGGTCGTGTTGTTCTGGGAACAGTGTTGACATTTTTTGTTTGGCTGCCGCTCCTGGGGGCCATATTCTGGATACCTCTGTTTCTGATCACAATTGAGCCGGCTCTCCCGGTGATCGGACTGCAAGTGGGGCTGGGTTTCGTGGGTGTGGCGGGATGGGCATTGACTGCAGTTTCTGCATGGAGTCGGAGGTAGTATGGCCCTTGAAGGCACCCTCCGGGATTTTTCGTTTGCAGATATCTTGCAGTTGATCTCTCTTCAGCGAAAAACAGGGGTCCTGACGTTGAAGGACGCCGGCAACGTCGTGACAATCTCCTTTCTCGAGGGCAGTATCGTTGGTTCGTCCTCTTTGAATCAGCATCCGGAAGATCGCATCGGGCTGATTCTCCTGAAGCGCGGTGAGGTGACGGAGGTTGAACTCGAGGCAGCCTTGAAGCGTCAAGAGGAGACCCTTCTGCGGCTTGGGCGCATTCTTATTGATCACGGCATGATCGATGGAGAGTCAATCAGGCGCGCACTGAGTCAGCAGATTCTTCAGATCGTCTACCGGGTATTCAGGTGGGGAGATGGGGAGTACCATTTCTCACAAGAAACCGATATCGATTACGACCGTGACCTGATGCAGCCGATGGCGGCCGATTCCATCATCATGGAAGGCGCACGGATGACCGATGAATGGCCCTTCATCGATCAGAGGATTCCTGATCGAGAGGTCGTATTTATCAAGGTCACTCCGGATCGACATTTCGAGATCGGTGAGGAGGACGATGACGATTTCGAAAGCCTGGGATTCAATTTTTCGGACACTCCTGAGGAGGCGGCCCCCAAGCCCAAGCCTCAAGGAGATCGTTTACTTCCCGTGCAATTTGAACTCTACGGTCTGGTCAACGGCCTCTTGTCAGTCAACGAGTTGATTGGCGAAAGCTCCTATATTGAATTCGAGAGTTGCAAGGCTCTGGCCGACCTTTTGGACAAGGACATCATTCGGGAGGCAACGCAGGAAGAGGTGGCGCGGTCTCTCAGTAGAGTGACGATGCCGGTTCCAGAGAAGAGCTCGTGGGGACTTGGAATCGTTCCATGGTTGGCAGTTCCATTCCTGGTTCTTTTTGGCTTCTCGCTCTCGGTGATGCCTCGCAATCCTGCCAATCCCTCCTTTTCTCTGATGTCTGATGTGTGGGACGGATGTGTGTTGGAGGGAGTCTCCTGGTATCGCATCGGTCGCCTGAACCGTGCTGCCGAGTCGCAGTTCTTCCTTGAGGGCTTCTATCCGGAAAGCTGTGGTGATTTAATCGAGGCAACGTCCAGTCTCCCGGTCGATTACTCCGATCCATGGGGGCAGCGCTATCGTCTCGCTCCGCGGGGCTCGAAATTGATGATCTCCGGGCTGGACGCCCGAGGTCGTCGATCACCCAGGTTGGCCCTCGATCGCCCCCTGGCATGGGAGGGGGAGGGTGGTATCGGCGTACAGGAGGGCCCAGGCGTTCGATTGTTGGGGTATTGACCCGGCTCAGTCGGGTTGGGGTCGAAGAGTCAAAAGGTCAATAGGTCAACAGGTAAAAGGACTCTGTTAGAGCTGTGCGTTGCAATGCCTTTCGGGGAGTTCTGGGACATTTGTTTATGGGAAACAAAAGACTTGACAAAACGTGACTCAGGTTTTATAGTTCAATACGACAAGGAAACTTGAGGAGGATCACAGCATGTCTCGTGTCATAGGAATCGATCTCGGAACCACCAACTCGGTGGTGGCAGTGATGGAGGGCGACAAGCCTGTCGTCATTCCAAATCAAGAAGGCAACAGAACCACGGCTTCCGTCGTGGCCTTTACGGAAAAAGGGGAACGACTGGTTGGGCAGGTCGCCAAACGCCAAGCGGTGACCAACCCTGAGAATACAGTCTTTTCTTCGAAGAGGTTTATGGGTCGCCGATTTGACGAGGTTGAATCGGAGATCAAGACGGTGCCGTTCAAAGTGGTCAAAGGCGAGAACAATACCGCCCGAATCGAAGCGGCCGGCAAGATTCACTCGCCCCAGGAGATCTCGGCAATCGTGCTCCAGAAGCTCAAGGGCGCAGCCGAGGACTATCTCGGGGAAAAGGTAGAGAAAGCCGTCATCACCGTTCCAGCCTACTTCAACGACGCTCAACGGCAGGCAACGAAAGACGCCGGTCAGATCGCCGGCCTTGAGGTTGTACGCCTGGTCAACGAGCCGACGGCGGCTGCGTTGGCCTATGGGCTGGACAAGAAGGACGACGAGACCATCGCCGTCTTCGATTTCGGTGGCGGGACCTTTGATATCTCCATTCTGGAAGTTGGGACAGGTGTGGTTGAGGTCAAGTCAACCAATGGTGATACCCACCTCGGTGGGGATGATATTGACCAGTTGATCATCGATTGGTTGGTTGACGAGTTCAAGAAGGATCAGGGCATTGACCTGTCCAAGGACAGTATGGCTCTTCAACGGCTGAAGGAGGGTGCCGAGAAAGCCAAAATGGAGCTTTCGTCGACGGTGGAAACCGAAATTAATCTGCCCTTCGTAACGGCTGATGCTTCCGGACCGAAGCACATGGCAATCAAATTGAGCAGATCGAAGTTCGAGCAGATGATCCAGCCCCTGGTGGATCGTACGTTGGGTCCCTGCAAGCAAGCGTTGTCGGACGCCGGCCTCTCGGCCAAGGATGTTGACGAGGTTGTGTTGGTTGGCGGGTCCACGAGAATTCCCCTGGTTCAAAAGGCGGTCAGCGATTTCTTTGGCAAAGAGCCCAACCGAGGTGTCAACCCTGATGAGGTTGTCGCTGTTGGTGCGGCGATTCAGGCCGGCGTCTTGTCTGGCGAGGTCACGGACGTTCTGTTGTTGGATGTGACTCCCCTGTCCCTTGGTGTCGAGACGTTGGGTGGCGTCACTGACGTCGTTATTCCGCGGAATACGACCATCCCGACTCGGAAATCGAAGGTGTATTCAACCGCGGACGACAGCCAGAATCAGGTTGAAATCAACGTGCTGCAGGGTGAGCGTCCCATGGCGCCGGACAACCGGACTCTTGGACGGTTTCACCTGATGGGGATTCCGCCCGCGCCACGAGGAGTGCCCCAGATCGAAGTGACCTTCGATATTGATGCCAACGGCATTCTCCACGTTGCGGCGAAAGACCGTGGAACGGGCGTCGAACAGAAGATCCAGATCACCGGGTCGTCGGGTTTGTCCGAGAACGAGATCAGTAAGATGATCGACGAAGCCCAGGCTCACGCAGGAGATGACGAGACCAGAAGACGTGAAATCGAATCACGCAACAAACTCGACGGATTGATCTACTCCACTGAGAAGCTTCTCAGCGAAAACAAGGAGAAGCTGGGCGAGGACGACGTGGCTTCGATAGAAGGAGTGCTCACCGAGGCGAAGAGTGCACTCGAGGACGGAAGTCCAGAGGCGATGGATTCGGCGTTCGAAAAATTGACTGCAGCCAGCCATAAGGTCGCAGAATCGCTTTACCAGAGCCAAGGGCAACAGGCGGCGCCGGAGGCCGGTGTTCAAGAACAACCGCCTTCCGACGGCGGGGCGGGCGCCGAAGAAGAAGTCATCGATGCCGAATATGTCGATGTCGATGCGGAAACCGACCAGTAGGCGAGATTGACGGCGCCCGGGTAACCCGGGCGTCTTCGTCATCGCAGAGCTGAGTGTTCCACCGCCTGCAATTGGCTGAACCGACAACTCACCGGCAGAGGCGGTTCGCGCCCCTGCCGGTTTCGGCCCAGCTGGGTCGGTGTTACATTGGAATGGAAAAAGGGAGAGAATGAAGTCAAAGCCTCGTTTCCGAATGATTGCCTGGGTGGCTGAACGCTACAGTATTCACCCACAGACCCTGCGACTGTGGGAACGGGAAGGTCTACTCAACCCCGCCCGGTCGCGAGGAAATACCCGGTTGTACGATGATCTGACCTGTGATCGCCTGGAGACGATCATCGCCCTGACCCGAGATCTGGGCGTCAATCTGGCCGGAGTCGAGATTATCCTCAATCTGAGGGAACAGATTCAGAAGTTGCAACACGACAACGAAGTTCTGACAGACCTGGTCAGGCGTCACGTTGGTACCGACTCCGAGGTTCCTAGGTACCACGCATTGGTCAGAGTCCAGAGCGGGACAATTCAAACCGTTGATGATGATTTGGCTTAGATGCCCGGCCCAACATGAGTCGTCGAAGTGGCTACCGATCAGATAACTCCGAGAGTGCAACGCTTCAGCATTATTTGAACGAAATTTCCAGGTATTCCAGCCTCAGCCATGAAGAAGAACGGAATGTCGCCAGGCGAATACACCAAGGAGACGAGGAGGCCGTCAGGGAAATGGTCGTGGCTAACCTCAGATTCGTCGTGGCCTACTCCAAACGATACCGGGGATCCACTATCCCGTTTCTCGATATCATTCACGAAGGCAATCTCGGTCTGATCCAGGCGGCAAAAAAGTATGACCCCTTCAAAGAGGGTCAGGACGTAAAATTCATCACCTACGCTGTGTGGTGGATTCGCCAGGCGATCCTTCATTTCCTCGCCGAGAACGGAACGACGTTTCGTTTGCCGCAAAAACAGGCAAATACCCTTTATCGGCTCGAAAGGGTGCGTGGTTTGTTGTCGGAACGCCTGGGACGGGCCCCGACCGACGGTGAGCTCAGCCTGGAGCTGGAGATTTCCCTCGACGACGTTCGGATTCTCCGGAGAGCCTCCCAGACCTCGCTCTCGCTCAACTCTCACATCGATGATGGTGGGGACGCGGAACTCGGGGACCTCATTGAGCAGACCATTTTTCCGGAAGCCGACGAGAATGTCTTGCGTAACTCATTCACCCAGGCCCTTTGGGATGCCCTCGATGGTCTTCCCAAGCGTGAGAAACAGGTATTGGCCCGGAGATATGGCCTAGGCGACGACCAACCCCATACGCTTCGAGAGATCGGAGCTTCAATGGGGCTGTCTCGAGAGCGGGTTCGTCAGATCGAGAGCCGGGCTTTGGCGCGGTTGCGGCGCTCACACGTGACCCAGGATTTGGTTGTGTATCTGAGAACCTGAACCGGCGCGGCCGTTTCAGGGCATAGCCGTGGGGTGGGCCAAGGCCCCACCCGCACGAGACAGCGCACCGGCGCCCCCCGTCAGTTCAAGAGGTCAACTATTCGGCCTGTGCGTCGTCCATCTGAGGCGGGGGGCTGCCCATGGCGCCGCCCAACAGACCGCCGAGGAGCCCCTGCAACATCTGGTCGAGTTCTTCGGAGGTCTTGGCCTGGGCAACCTGATCAACGAATGCTTCGGCCATGCCGACCATCATCATGATCTGCATCTTCTGCTGGGCGATGGTCTCCGGAGTAATTTTTTCCAGCTTTGCGCGGGCCTCGGCTACGTTTTCATCCCAGTCCTGTGCCATGTCGGACGGTACCCAGCGCCCTTCGACCTGGGTCATCTCGACCTCTTCCGGCTCTTCGTCGGGGGCCGTAATCTTCAGCTTCGCCATGCCATCTGCGTTCTCGAGGACCTCAATCTGCAAACCCTCGACCTTGGCAAGAAAATCTTCTTCATAATCATTGTCTTCAGTTGCAGCGGAGGCCTCTTTTGCGACCTGCATCAACTGAGCGCCCGTCGTGGCCATGAATTGACCCCAGTCGATGGTCTCCAGCGATTTGAGGTTACCGAGGTCACTGTTGACCAGGGTGCTCAACACCACGGTTGCAGTGTCCCAGTTTCCGACAATTTCGTCCTGGTTGTCCTGGGCCATGGCGAGCAGTTGGGAGCCGAGGAAGAGGTCTTTCTTGTCCTGAAGTACGACCGTGGTCTTGCGAAGCAAGGAGAAACTCTTGTCCCAAACCTCCTGGTCGACTTTGGTGGCAAAAAGGTGCGTCAAATCGTTGATGTCAGTCTGGTAGGTCTCAGGGAGAGCTTCCCAGACGACCTCAGGGTGGCCGTCCGCGACCTTCTCGGCCACGAATTTTACGGTGCCATCTGGACTTGAGGGAATCTGGTCAGCTGTCGCGACCGTCTGTCCGCCACAGGCGGCGATAATGGCGAATGCCAGAATAAATAGGGTGGTAGGGTATTTCTTGGTGTTCATTGTTGAATTCTCCTTTTCTAACGAAACCGGGACTTTATCAGAAAACTGACGGTCTCGGGGAGTGAAACGGAAGACAGGGCATGAAGTTCTCCTAATCAAGGTCTATATCTCTCAACGGCCGGCTGCCGTCGTCCTTTTCGGAGGCGCCTTTCATCAATTCGGCAAATCTGTCTTCCATCAGGCGACTGCGGTCGTTTTCTTGGCGAAGCGCTTCGTCCATCTTTTCCGAGGCACGTTGCTGGTCGGTCCTGAGCTGGCCGATACGTTGTTCGAAATCAATCATTTCCTTCTTTTCCGGTGGCGCCTCATGATGGAGGACGACTCCGGCTTCGACATCAATGGTCAGTGCGGATTGACAGTGGGGGCAGGTCATCTTTGTGGTTGAACTCATGTGGTGTTCCTGACCTTTTTGATCAATTGATTGGCGGCGACCAGGATAGGGTCCCAGACTGGGGCAAAGGGTGGTGAGTAGATCAGGTCTAGGCCCTGAAGGTCCGCAACTGTCATGTGGGATGCCAGGGCTGTGGCGAGAATGTTGGCACGCATCGCGGCGCCCTCCCGGCCTACGATCTCGCCGCCCAGGAAAATTCCGGTGGGCCCGTCTGCGATCAGTGTGACCTGGATCGGTGTAGCCCCAGGGTAGCCATGTGCTCTCGAGGGTTGCGTGATAAGCACCTCAACCGGCTCAAATCCCTCGGTGCGTGCCTGTTCGAGTCCGAGGCCAGAACGAGCCACCTCGAGGTCGAAGCACTTAAAACCGGATGTTCCGACGACACCGGCAAACTGGTGCTTCTCGCCGATGGTGTTTGCGCCTGCAATTCGGCCGTGCTTGTTCGCCGTAGTGCCAAGGGGGGCCCACACGTTCCTGCGCAGAATCCGATGGTGAGATTCAGCGCAGTCTCCTGCGGCCCAGATGTCCTCAGCCGAGGTTCGCTGGCCTTGGTCGACCCAGATGGCGCCCGTTTCTCCAATTCGCAAGCCGGCTTCCGCCGCCAGATTGACGTTGGGCCGGACGCCAACGGCCTGGAGGACAAGATCGGTCGGGTAAGGTCCTTGATCGGTCGTCAGTGCGGCAACTCTCCCGTCGGTCCCTGCCTCGGCGCCGGTGATGTCCATGCCGGTGTGGATTTCGACACCATGTCGCTTGAGCTCGTCGATGACAAGAGAAACCGTGCCTTCGGACCATCCGCGGAGAATGCGGGGACGTTTCTTGAGGATCTGGACCTTGAGCCCAATCTCTGTCAGGACGTGGCACATTTCCATGCTGACGTAGCCTGCGCCGAGCACGATGGCCTTCGATGGAGAATTCTTGGCGATATGGTTTTTGATCAGGCGCCCGTGATTCAGATTCCTCAAGTGAAAGATGCCCGGCAGGTCAAATCCGGGGAGCGGCAGGTGGGTCGCCTGGGCTCCGGTCGCAATGACCAGCGCGTCGTAGGGTTCCTCCACCTCAATCTCGGTTTCCAGATTTCGGACGGTGAGCATCCGGCGCTGTGTATCCAGGGCCACCACATCGTGGCGGAGTCGGAGGTCAATACCTCTTTTGAGAGCCTGACCCGGCGTAAGGACCACCAGATCTTCGATGTCTCGTGAGGGATCCCCGATGTTGTAGGGCATCCCGCAGGCTCCGTAGGAAATTCGGTTGCCACGTTCGAAGACGATGACATCGGCCTCCGGCTGTCTGCGTTTTGCTTGTGACGCGGCGCTCATGCCCGCTGCGACGCCACCGATGACGACGATTCTGGTATTGCCCATGGAGCCCCCTTGTGTTTGATTCTAGACGGAACGCCGGAACCCAGGCAACCGCTTATGCTGCTATTCTTCACCGGAGGCTTTGCCTGGAGGTAGAGAATGGTTGCCGCTCGATTATTTTTGGTCATTACGCTGGGGCTTGTCATCCTGGTCTGCGTGGGTTGTGAAGATACGACGCCCGATCCTGACGAGCGGCAGGCGGTTGAATTGGCCGTGACAACGTATCTTCACGCTTTGACAGAGGCGTATTCGAGCCTCAATGTCGAGCCGATTGAGAACCTGGCGATGGGCGCCGAGGTTCAGGACGTCCGCAAGATGCTTCGGGGTCTTGCTGGGACCGGTGACCGGGTGGAGGCTCGTTTGCTGTCGGTTGAGTTTAATCGGCTTGATGTTTTTCGAGAGATCAACGCGACTGTGGCGACTACTGAAGTCTGGGACGTCACTCGATTTGACGCGTTCAACGGCCGCGAAAAAGGGCGCAACCCAACATCGATTCAGGATTCCATAATCCAGCTTCGCCTGATAGACAGCCGGTGGATGGTCACGGCCCGAAGGGTCATAGGCCAAGAATCAGGGCCCAGGTGGAAAGTAGGACAATCTCAATCCGAAGGGTCGGAGATCCAATGAAACGCCAGCCGACAATCGTCATCGTGGGTCGGCCCAACGTGGGCAAGTCGACTCTATTCAACAGGCTGACAAAGAGCCGTCGTGCTCTGGTTCACGATCTGCCGGGAGTGACCCGGGATCGGATCATCGGGGACGCCCCCTGGAGGGGAGGGACAGCGACGATCATCGATACCGGGGGCTTGATATTCCAAGATACGGATACTTTTGTGCCCCTGATTCGCACGCAAGCAGATCTCGCTGCCCGGGAGGCCGACGCGGTGGTTTTCCTGGTCGACGGCGAGTCCGGTTTGATGCCTGAAGATCAGGATATCTCCGGATGGCTTCGCACCATCGACGTTCCGATCGTGATGGCTGTCAACAAGAGTGATCGATCGGGCGTTGATACGCAGGCATTTGAATTCTTCTCCTTGGGTTTCGGTGAAGTGGCCGTCATCTCGGCCGAGCACGGCTTGGGTTTGGCCGATCTGTGGGATCTTCTGGAGCCACACCTGGCTGGATTGGAAGATGACGACGAGGAAGAAGTCGAGGACCCCCGAGAGGCGAGGATTGCCATCATCGGGAGACCGAACGTCGGGAAATCGTCCCTGCTGAATCAACTCCTGGGTGACGAGAGGGTCCTTGTCAGTGCGGTGCCGGGCACCACCCGAGATGCCGTAGATGCGCTCCTCGAACGGGAGGATGTTTTCTTTCGGTTGGTGGACACGGCGGGAATCAGGCGCAAGGGCAGGACCGACAAGGGTCCAGAGGTCCTTTCGGTCGTCATGGCCCGGAAACATCTGGAGATGGCGCATGTGTGCCTTCTCGTAGTGGATGCTGTCGAAGGCATCACCAATCAGGACGGTCATATTGCCGGATACGCATGGGAGGCGGGACGAGGAGTCATCGTCATTGTCAACAAGTGGGATTTGATCGAAAACCGGGAGGCCGCTAGGGATCGCATTGAGGATCAGATTTCCCGCAATATGAAGTTCATGCGACACGCCCCGGTTGTTTTTCTCTCGGCTCTCACCGGCAAGGGTGTTCACAAACTCTTCCCCATCATGGGAGCTCTTCACCAAGCCCGCGGGCAGAGGATCTCGACGCCAGATTTGAACCGTTTATTGAAGGCAGCATGGGAAAATCGCCCGCCGTCAATGCAGGGGCGAAAGGAACCGAAGTTCTACTACGCGACCCAGATTCGGAGTGCTCCGCCGTCGTTTGCGCTTTTTACGAATATGCAGGGGAAGCCGCATTTCTCGTATATGCGATACCTGGAAAATATTCTTCGAGAGAATCTCGGTTTGGATGGTGTTCCTATCCGGGTTATGATCAAGGGACGGAAAAACTGAGGGCACACTATGGTTTTTTTTAATTACGCACTCAGAAAGCTGAACGCGAAGATCGTGTACTACGGTCCGGGTCTGTGTGGGAAGACCACCAACCTCCAGTGGATACACGACAATTTCCAGGGCGGAGACAAGGGTAAAATGGTGTCTCTGGCGACTGAGGGTGATCGAACGATCTTCTTTGATCTGTTGCCATTGGACATCGGCACAATCCGCGGCATGGATGTCACCCTTCAGCTCTACACGGTGCCCGGTCAGGTTCACTACAACTCTACCCGCCAGTTGGTGTTGCGCGGAGCTGACGGGGTTGTTTTCGTGGCCGATTCCCAAAGGGCCATGCAGAGCTCAAATACCGACAGTCTGAAGAATCTGGATGAAAACCTGGGTTTGCAGGGTTTTAATCTGGCCAAATTCCCTCATGTCATTCAGTTCAACAAGAGGGATCTCGGAGACCTGATGACCGTCGAGGATATGGATGGCGCCCTGAATCGGTATGATGCTCCCTTCTTCGAAGCGGTGGCAGTCGAGGGTATCGGCATTCATGAAACCCTCGAGGGAATCGTCCGCCTTGTGATGAGGAGCCTCAAAGACCGGTATGAGGCGCGGGGACTGGGCATCAAACCGTCGCATATCAAGCCGGCTTCGGTAGCCGGCCCCCGGCCCATTATTGAGATTCCTGGTTCGGCGGCGCCTTCCGGCCCAATGTCGATCGGAACCGCTGAGCCCCCCGTGCGACCCGATTTTTCAGATGGTGGCGTTGCGGATTCTGAGCAGCCTCTCGAGTCATCGGCCTTCGATGCCCAACCGGTTCCCTTTGAGGAAATTGACACCCAGACCGAAGTCCTGGTGCCGCCGCCGGTCACCCATGATGCCGAAGAATTTCCAGTCGACCCGGCAGATCGACTGCCGACAGGTCCAGGATTGCCGGTCGAGTCCGAAGACGAAATTGTCAGTGTGGCCCAATACGATACCGCCGAAGTTGAAGAACTTCAGGATTCCCTGCCGGATGACGGCGAGGCGCCTCACCAGGAGACGGTTTTTGAGCCGGAAGATGTTGGTTCTACTGACGACAGCGTCAGCGCTGAGGTCGATGAGTCACCCACCTCGATGGTCTTGGAGGAGGAGCCCCAGACTGATCAGGAGCACGAGTCTGTTTTCGACATTGGAAACAGGGACGCCGTTGACGATATTTTGGCCTCGGTCATCGGGGTGACGAAGACCGTGGGTCCACCGCTCGACCCGATTGAGAACAGCGAGGAGGAAATGCCGCTGCCGATCGGGCGGGAGGAACTCTTTGGGGCAGAGGCTGTACCGGGATTTGACGTAGAGATTGCGCCCGAGGAAATCGATCTCGAACAACCGGCGCCGCAGAGGGACGTCTTCGATTTCGAGCCGGGGCCTTCGTCGGACATCGTTGAGGAACCTCCGCCGACCCAGGATATTGATGTGAGTGATGTTGAATCGCCATTGGTGGCCGAGGGTGGCGGGGAGGCTGAAGAGGTCGTGCCGGAGCCCTTCCCTGAGACCACTGTCGTCGTGACGCCCCATCGACCCTCGACAGTGGCGCCGGTTGTTTTTGGTGACAGTGACCCCTTTTCCGACGAATCGTGGGAACAGCCGAACATCGAGCTGCCGGTTACTGCCGCGGTCGTCGTCTCGGACGTTGAGGACCGCCCTCCGGTGTTGGTTTCGGCCGGCGACAACAGCTTGGCTGTCAAACTGACGGGTACGGGGGCCATCATCGAGTCTGGGCAGGTTCGCGAACTGGATATCGAGGTCCCGGTTCCAGGGACATGGGTTGGAAACCGGAAGGTGACCCTGCAGTTGAGGTTGACATTGCTGCCAATTACGGAGGATGAGAATGACGGAACAACTGGTCCTGCCTGAGGGGCAGGTGTCCTTCAAACTCAACGAGGTCTGCAAAATGGCCAATGTGCAGCCCTACATGCTGCGCTTCTGGGGGCAGGAGTTCCCTCTCCTGGAAGCTGAAAAAAGTGGTACCGGTCAGCGGACCTTTCGGAGAGATCAGGTCGAGTTGATCCTTGAGATTAAACACTTGCTCTTTGACGAGGGACTGACAATCGCGGGGGCCAGAAAGCGTCTCGAAAATTCAGGAGGGGGCTCCAAGACACTTGCCGAGCTTCCAGCGGAACCAAAGGGAAAAGAAAAACCCGCCACGGTAAAAAAGAAGACCTCGACCAAGAAACTGGCCTCGGTTGAGCCGCCCACAGAGGAAATTCAGGAACAAAAGGTTGACAAACTACCAGTGGAAAACGTACAACCACTGCTCGCGGCATTGCGTGAGGTTCGTACCGAACTCACCGACGTCGTCGCAGAACTGAAAATCAAGTAGGGTCGGGACGTAGCGCAGCCTGGTAGCGCACCTGAATGGGGTTCAGGGGGTCCAGAGTTCAAATCTCTGCGTCCCGACCATTTTCATCTC
>Ga0164315_10002018_pt1 | contig 15469 bp, 13 predicted proteins | sample GuaBasSedimGuay6_FD_113737 | JGI IMG/M metagenome (GOLD analysis project Ga0164315, IMG submission 113737) | Subseafloor sediment microbial communities from Guaymas Basin, Gulf of California, Mexico - Guay6, Core 4569-2, 0-3 cm | ecosystem: Environmental > Aquatic > Marine > Hydrothermal vents...
CCATGCGATTTTATTTTGGGCACACGGATTTATGAAAAGCAAATTGACCGTCATCATTAATCTGGACGATCACGGCACACTTTTTAGGATCACCATCAGGTGTGAATGTCATGGCGCCGGTGATTCCCGGAAAGCCTTTAACGGCTGCCAGTGCATCCTTCACTTTCGTACGGTCAGCCTTAATGTTTCCGGACAGACCACCGGTATCTTTAATGGCCTGGACCATCAACCCGATGGTGTCCCAAGTCAGGGCGGCAACATCATCAGGGGTCTTTCCATAGGCAGCAACATATGCTTCAATAAACGCCTTGGTGGCACCTTTGGCACCCGCGGCTGCGTAATGCGTTGAAAAGTAAAGTCCTTTACAGTCATCGCCACAAAGTCCCATCAAGTCGCCGCCACCCCAGGCATCCGCACCCAGAATATGTTTTGTCCAGCCCATCTCTTTGGCAGAGCGAATGATGAGGGGAACTTCAGAATAATATTGGGGAACGAACAGCACATCGGCTTTGGTCATAACGATATTGGTCATCTGGGCAGAAAAATCTTTGTCACCGGTGGTAAAAGATTCAAAAGCAACGACGGATTTCGGACCATGTATTTTTTCAAAGGCTTCTTTAAAGTTTTCAGCCAGCCCTTTGGGATAATCTGCCGCGATGTCGTAGATAACAGCGGCTTTTTTGGCCCCAAGCTCATCGGTGGCAAAATTAGCGGCCACCGGCCCCTGGAACGGATCAAGAAAACAGCCACGGAAGACATAGGGCCGATCCAATGTGGTGTTCGGGTTGGTAGACCACGGGCTGATCATGGGGGTGGCATTGTTGTTGGCAACCTCGCCGGCCGGAACGGCCTGGCTGGAAGACTGCGGCCCCACAATACCAAGAACCCCTTCTTCCGTAATGAGCTTTGAGTTGATTTTGACTGCTGACTCGGGTTTGTATTCGTTGTCCTCATAAATGAATTTCAGGGTGTATGCTTTCCCGCCAACGCTTACGGTTGGGTTGTTCTTCAGGAACATTTCCGCCGCGTTTCTCGATGATCCACCCACATCCGGGTTGTCACCGGTAAGCGGAATATTGAACCCGATTTTGACCTCGTTTGCAGCCCATGCAGTGGGCGTCAGCAATAAAGCAACCATTGCCATCGATAAAATGAAAAAGGCACCTTTTTTCATGTCAATCTCCTTTTTGCTTAAGATTAGAGTTCCGGGCAAAGAGCTACAGCCCAGCTTTTCCGAAGGCAAGAGTATGATTCAATTTTTTTTTCATGTCAATAGTTAACTCGTTGATACGTGTTCGTAAATCACCGATCAAAATGGTTATCAGTGCTTGCGCAAACAACATTTTCATTACTTTAATTGACTAAATCATATTTAGTAATGAAATTATTCATGATCATTATTGACTATTCTATTAATGTGGTTATCTTCTGTCTAACAAAACCCATAACAGTTGCATGGCATCAAGGCCGGGAACCACGTTTCTTTATCCTTCCGAACTGTCATGCTTAAAAGGAGGAACTGAAAATGAGCAAAATAATCGGTATCGATCTGGGAACCACCAATTCTTGTGTTTCGATTATGGAAAGTGGCGAGGCCAACGTTGTCAATAATCAGGAGGGAGGTCGAACCACGCCCTCCGTTGTTGCGGTTACCGACAAGGGAGAGCGACTGGTGGGACAAATCGCTAAACGCCAGGCAATCACCAACCCTGAAAACACGGTTTTCGGCGTCAAACGTCTTATCGGCCGTAAATTCGAGTCCACAGAAATCCAGGAGGATATCCGGAACCTTCCCTTCAACATTGAAAAAGCCCCCAACGGGGATGTTCACCTCAATATTCGGGGGAAACAATACAGCCCTGCGGAAATTTCATCTTTTATCCTGGCAGACATTAAAAAGTCGGTGGAAGCGTTCCTCGGCGAAAAAATCACCGATGCCGTCATTACCGTGCCGGCCTATTTCAATGACAGCCAGCGACAGGCTACCAAGGATGCCGGAAAAATTGCCGGATTAAATGTGTTGCGTATCGTCAACGAACCCACGGCGGCTTCCCTGGCCTATGGAATGGATAAAAAGTCTGAAGAAAAAATAGCCGTATTCGACCTGGGAGGCGGGACCTTCGATGTATCTATCCTTGAAATCGGCGATGGCGTCTTCGAGGTCAAAGCCACCAATGGCGACACACACCTGGGAGGTGAAGATTTCGATCTCAGGATTATAGATTATATCGCCGATGAATTTAAAAAGGATCAGGGAATCGACATACGCAATGACAAGATGGCGCTCCAGCGCCTGAAAGAGGCTGCAGAAAAAGCCAAGATGGAACTATCCAATTCCTTGGAAACGGATGTCAATCTTCCTTTTATTACAGCCGATGCCACGGGCCCCAAACATTTGAACGTTAAAATCACCCGTGCCAAACTCGAAGCACTTGTGGCAGATCTGCTAAGCAAACTGGAGGGTCCCTGCAGAGCTGCCATGAAGGATGCCGGCCTGTCAACCGGTGAAGTAGACGAGGTGATTCTGGTTGGAGGTATGACCCGCATGCCTGCGGTTCAGGAACGCGTAAAAAAGATTTTCGGTAAAGAACCGAACAAAGGTGTCAACCCGGATGAGGTCGTGGCGCTGGGGGCCGCAATTCAAGGTGCAGTGCTCAAAGGGGATATCAAAGATGTCCTGCTCCTGGATGTTACACCGCTGTCACTCGGTATCGAAACACTGGGAGGCGTAATGACCAAACTCATCGAAAAAAATACCACCATCCCGGCAAAAAAGAGCCAGGTATTTTCCACGGCGGAAGACAACCAGCCGGCGGTGAGCGTTCACGTGTTGCAGGGTGAACGCGACATGGCCTCCGGAAACAAGACCCTGGGCCGTTTTGAATTGACAGGAATATCACCGGCACCCAGAGGGATGCCACAGATCGAAGTCTCGTTTGACATCGACGCCAATGGTATCGTGGAAGTTTCCGCCAGGGATCAGGCCACTGGAAAGGTCCAGTCCATAAGCATTACGGCATCTTCCGGACTTGCCAAGGAAGAAATCGACCGCCTGGTTAATGATGCGGCACTACATGCAGATGAGGATAAAAGAAAGAAAACCCTTGTGGAAGCAAGAAACCAGACAGACGCCCTGATTTACCAGACACAAAAATCCATGACGGAAATGGAAACCCAACTGGACCCTTCCACAAAATCCAGCATTGAAGCAACCATCAGCAACCTGAAGCAGGCCATAAATGGCGAGGATATCGATGAAATCAAGCGCCTCACCGACACCCTTACCCAGGCATCCCACCAGATGGCGACCGCAGCCTATCAGCAGTCAGCCGGCACCGGTGCGCAACACGATAGTGCCACTTTCGGCGACAACCCCGCGGCCGACAACCGTCCTGAGGATGATGTGGTGGATGCAGAATATCGAGAGGTAGCTTAACCCGAACATTTCATGAATCTTGACGAGGGATTCTTTATTTTGCCTTTATATGTCAGCAAACTGTCATGTCATTGCAAGTTAATCAGAGCGGCATAACTGCGGGCTCTAAAAAACAGATTTTATAACTAAAATAGATTTCGGGTCCTTCAAAAAGGACCCGAAATCTATTTATAGATGTGTTTTCGGTATCTTAGAACGGCAGCTTGCAATTTCTCAATAAGTTCGGGTAACTCATGCTTTAAGAATATTCACTGGATTCCCGCCTTCGCGGGAATGACAGGCACTCAGACCAAATCGTCATTCCCGCGAAGGCGGGAATCCAGGATCACTACCCGGAGTTTGAAGCTACGGTAGCTTCGGCAATCGCTCAATTTACTTAAAAAGCGACGCAGTCGCGTATAATAAAATCGCTACGCGATTTTATCGTTTAAAGGTGACAGATTGCATCACCACCGGCTCCACGGGTTTATCCATCGGTCCGGTTTGAACCGATCCGATTTTTTTCACGACATCTATGCCTTTGACAACCTTGCCAAAGACCGAATGCCGGTCATCCAGGTGGGGTGTGGGCCCCAGTGTGACAAAAAATTGGCTCCCATTGGTCCCGGGCCCTGCATTGGCCATTGAGAAGATTCCTTCGCTGTCGTGCCGCAATGACGAATCGAACTCGTCCTGAAAGCGGTAGCCGGGTCCACCAGTACCGGAGCCGAGGGGACACCCGCCCTGAATCATGAATCCTGAAATCACCCGATGAAATACCAGGCCATCATAAAAATTGCCCTGGCGGTCGGCTTCCTGTCGACCCTCTGCCAGATTGATAAAATTCCATACGGTTTCCGGACATTCCTTGGCATATAACTCGGCTTCAAATTCCCCGAGACTGGTTTGAAAGACAGCTGTAACCCTGTCAAGATCTTCTTTGTAATCACTTTTTTGATATGACATATTCTCCTCCACATTCAGCCCTGCGGGCGATTTTGACATCGATTAGGGTTCGCGTAAAAATAAGTTCGCAGGTTTTCAGCGTTCAGACGCCTGCTCAGCAAGGCGCGAAAATGCAGGAATATCAGGCATATTTCGAATTTTCGCAACACTGCTGAGCGGAATGACTGGGCACTGAAAATGTGACGTTATTTTTTCGCGAGCCCTTAGGTCATTTGCGTCTGGTATTTTTTGAACCCTTTGGATGTCATTTGATTGTAACCTAATTTGAGCGTTTCAAATTAGGTGTAAAATTTTCGTTTATCCTGTATACCATGTTGAATGGCGATACAATAGAAATAAAGAAAGGGTTCAAGGGAAACAAATGTCATTCGCTTCGCGTCATTAATTGTCATTTACTTTGTGTCATTCATCGTAGCTAAGAGCTGATATCAATGACGCGCGTAGCGCTAATATCGTCCAAAGGACTAATGACGCACGAAGTGCAAATGACACCTGAAAGGAAAACGATGTCCACAAGAGCCATCCAGACATTAAAAAAAGCACAGCTTCCCTTTGAGGTAATTACCTACACCCACAAAGAAAAAGGGGCTGCGTTTGCAGCTCAGGCCATGGGATTCCCTCTCGAAAGAACTGTTAAAACCCTTATCGCAGATCTGGGTGGGCGACGGTATATGGCGGCGTTGTTGCCGGGCAATACACAACTGGACTTAAAAAAACTGGCCAGGGTTTTTCACACCAAACACGCATCCATGGCGGACACCCCCACTACTGAGCGCTTGACCGGCTATCTGGTGGGCGGCATCAGCCCCTTTGGTTTGAAACAACCGCTGGAATCCGTTATAGACAGTCCCATCATGAATTATGAAACTGTAGTCATTAACGGGGGCCGGAGAGGTGTGATGCTCAAAATTGCACCCAGTGATATCCTCCTTGCCTTGAAATGTGCGGTTGCAGAAATAGGGAGATAAGGCCATAAGCTGTTAGCTCTTGGTAGTTGGCTCTTTGTAAGTTTTAAGCCAATATCCTTACCTTAAGAGGGTCCATGTTGGGAGAATCCATCGAAATCGCTATCGGGATCGCTATCGAAATCAAATAATATAGCAATGCCACTGTTCTCGATCCCGATCCCGATAACGATTTCGACCCCGAAAAGACCGTTCTAAAAGTAACAATAACTTAGTTAACAACTTTAAGTTTTAATCTGTTACTCCTTAAAATCTAAAGCAAAAACAACTCAACAAACTCAACATACTCAACAAACACCAAAAACACAATGAGCAGATATCCCTTGAAACATCACGCTCTTTGATTATATTAGAGTAACGAATTACAATCTTAGGGAGCCACAATGATCGAACCAATGAAACCAAGCAAAATGAAAACCATCCAGAGCGGCATGGGCCCGATTCGTTTAACCCAGACTGTCTCCGGTGCAGGGTGAGCCTCTAAACTGGCTCCAGGGGACCTGGACAAAGCACTCTGTGGCCTTAAACTGCCGCAGGATCCCAATGTACTGGTAGGCCTCGAGGGGGCTGACGATGCCGGTGTTTACCGGATATCGGATGATCTGGCTATCATCCAGACCGTAGACTTCTTTACGCCCATTGTCGACGACCCCTTCTGGTTCGGTCAGATAGCCGCTGCCAATGCACTGAGCGATATCTATGCCATGGGCGGCGAACCCAAAACCGCCATGAACCTGGTGGCATTTCCTTCCGATCAAATGGACATTTCTATCCTTCGTGCTATCCTGGAAGGCGGGCTGGAAAAAATGAAGGAGGCCGGTGTTGTTTTGCTCGGCGGCCACAGCGTTCAAGACAAAGAACTGAAATACGGTCTCTCGGTAACCGGTTTTGTACATCCGGACCGTGTGACCCAAAACACCGGTCTAAAGCCGGGGGATCAACTGATCCTCACCAAGCCCATCGGTACAGGAATCATCAATACGGCCATCAAGGGAGGCATCGCCTCCCAGGAGGTCATTGAAACCGTCACCCACCTGATGGCAACATTGAACCGTGACGCTGCCGGGGTAATGACGACGTATCCGGTGAGCGCCTGCACCGACATCACCGGATTTGGTCTTCTGGGCCATCTGGCAGAGATGTTGTCCAACACGTCCATCGGTATTCGTCTTGAATCGAAAGCCATCCCTATTATTCCCGAGGCGATCGAATATGCCAAAGGCGGCCTCATCCCCGGCGGCACTTTCAAAAATAAAGCGTTTCGGTCATCCCTGATAACCCTCGCCCCGCACATCGACACCGTGATGGTAGACATTCTTTTTGACCCGCAGACCTCGGGTGGTCTACTGATGGGAGTCAGCAAAAATACGGCCGGTGATCTGTTGGAGGATTTAAAGGTCCACGGGGTAACACAGTCTGCCATTATTGGCGAAGTGGTTTCCGAGCCTGTCGGAAAAATCATGATTGTCTAATAAAATGCTTACTGGGCATGCACGCCTGTGACGGAAGCTGCGGACTTCATTTACGCTGGCAAATTGTTTCTGAACAATTTGAAAAATTATTGAACGACACAACCATCGATCAAATCGTGTAGCTTGCTTTTTTGACAATCGGCCACCAGGGAAATATTTTCCTCTATTGTGGATTTTTAGATGAACTTATCTTTTTAAAGGAGGTGCAAGATGTCTCTCAACACACTCAAGTGGGCAGCCATTCTTTGTTTTTTTGGGGCCATGGCGGTTTTGCTGGGTGGCGGTGTCGCCATGAAAAAAGATCTACCGCCCTACCCCGGAAAGGTAATCGACGCTCAAGGCAAGGTGCTTTTTATGAAAGCGGATATCTTTGCCGGACAGAATGTCTACCAGCGATACGGCCTGATGGATCATGGCGCTGTCTGGGGGGCATGGTTCCCAGAGAGGTCCGAAATTCTCCGCTGCCAGCCTGCACATAATAGCTGAAGCTGTCGGCGATACCCTGGCCCGAAATGACTATGGCGTGGCGTATCAGGCTCTTGACAAGCTCCAAAAAGAGCTTATCGACGTCAAGACAACCCACGAAATCAAACCCAACCGCTATGACCCGGCCACGGACACGCTTACATTGACCGACGCCCAGGTAAAGGGGCTCGAAAGGGTTGTGCAACACTGGAGTACCACCTTTAAGGAAGGCGAACAACGCTACGGCTTTTTGCCGAACACTATACCCGACGATGAACAGCGCCTGCCCGTTGCGCGGTTTTTCTTCTGGTCGGCCTGGGTCGCCTCGACACTACGCCCGGGAACCGATTATTCCTATACCAATAACTGGCCGGCGGACAGGAGACTGGGAAATGTTGCCACCACAGAGACCTTCTTTTATTCCATTGCCGGTATTCTGGCACTGTTGGTGGTCCTGGGTCTTTTTGTCTTCTGGATCCATCATTACGGGTTGTGGTATGGTGCGCCCAAAGGGGTGGCGCTCGCCGAAAAACTGATCGACATGCCCCTTACCCCCAGCCAGTTCAAAGCCGCAAAGTTTTTTGTGATGGTAATTCTCCTGTTTCTGCTGCAGACAACATTCGGTGGATTGATGGCGCACTACACGATCCATCCGGGTACTTTTTTTCTGCCCTTTGTGGCCGATCTCATCCCCTACAGCTGGGCCAAAACATGGCATCTGCAGTTGATGGTCTTCTGGATCGCCACCACTTGGTTGGCCTCCGCCATTTACCTGGGACCGATCCTGGGCGGCAAAAAACCGGCCAAACAAGGCCTTCTGGTCGAGTTGCTCTTTGGGGCGGTTCTCCTCGTTGCCGTGGGCAGTCTCACTGGTGAAGTACTGGGAATCAAAGGATTCCTGGGGGATCTTTGGTTCTGGTTTGGCCATCAGGGATGGGAATTTCTCGAACTGGGCCGAGTCTGGCAGATTCTGCTTTTTTTGGGACTTATCTTCTGGCTGCTGATTGTATATCGGGCGGTCGGTGGTCACTTGAGCGAACACAAAGATGAATTCAGCGCTTTGATATGGTTCTATGTTTTCAGCGCCGTGCTCGTGGTAGCCTTTTACGGCTTCGGTCTGTTTTACGGTAAGGGCTCTCATCTGACCATGGCGGACTACTGGCGCTGGTTCGTGGTTCACCTCTGGGTGGAATCTATTTTTGAGTTTTTCGGTATCGCCGTCATCGCGCTGTTGATGGTAGCCATGGGACTAGCCACCGCAAAGTCGGCTCTCAGGGTAGCCTATTTTACCGCGGCCATCACCTTTCTCAGCGGCATCATCGGAACCGCGCATCACTATTACTGGTATGGCGGAGCTTCTTTCTGGATCGGGTGGGGAGCCATCTTCGCCAGCATGGAACCCGTGCCCCTCATAACACTGGTGGTCCGCGGACTGATGGAATACAGGGAGGTCCAAAAGGCAGGCCGCACGTTCAGTTACAAATGGCCCATGTATTTTCTGGTGGCCGCCTCCTTCTGGAATTTTTTGGGAGCGGGCATCTTTGGATTCCTGATCAATCTGCCCATTATCAATTTCTATGAACACGGCACCTATCTGACCATGCACCATGGTCATGTCGCCATGTTCGGTACTTATGGCATGTTGTCCGTTGCCCTGCTGCTCTTCTCCTGGCGCGGACTGGTGGACAAGGCTTACTGGAATGACGGGATCCTCAAAGTTTCTTTCTGGGGCCTCAACGGTGGGCTGTTTCTCATGGCGTTCTTCACCTTGTTACCCGTAGGAGCCATGCAGGCATGGACGTCCTTTAGGGAAGGTCTCTGGGTCGCCAGGAGTGCCGATTTCTTTGAACGGGGACCCGTAGTTTTTCTCGGGACATTCCGCGCCCTTCCGGATACCATCATCATTGTACTGGGCGTTCTGCCCCTGGTATACTTTCTGATCACCACCTATCCGCATCTAAAAGCCACTGAAATCAAAGATGGTGAGTCGGTTTGGGAAAGGCTTGGAATTGAGTTATAAAAATAAACTCGCTTCGCGATTTTATGAAACGCGACCTTGTCGCTTAAAAAGACAAAAAGGGAAACCAATCTCAGGTTGGTTTCCCAGTCTTTTCCCTAACGTTGCAAAAACCGGAGGGCTTCAGGGTCAAGGCGCCTGAGGGTGAAGTCGTAGTTTTTTACTTCGAACCCTCAGCAACGCAGGATCTGAAGTTCTCCGGCTTTCCCGCAGGGTAAACAACATGGCAAAAAAAGACACCATCCCCTAAATTCACCTGGGGGAATATCCAGACAATGGCGCTATCGATACGATATTACATATAATAACAATGCATTATCTATACTTTGCCATGTTGTTTATGCAACGATAGGGATTTTTTTGGTGGGCTCACAAATACTTACAAATCAAGCAAACGCTTTTCTCCGGTCAGTTTCTGGATTTCACTGATCTCCTGGGTCACTTCCAGGACACCCAGGTACTCTCCCTGCTGATCTCTTACCGGGAAATACCGGATTAAAATCTTTTTCCCACCCAGGTCAATCCAGAACTCTGCTTTGTCCAGCTCACCGCTTTTGAACCCGTTGACGATCTGCTCGACCTTATCGACGCTTTTACCCGGGTGACATTTGACGACTTTTCGGCCGATGACCGAACGGCTCCGGACAAAAAGTTTTTCCTTGTCAAGCCGGTTGAAATAAGCCACGGAATCCTGGGCATCAACAAACGTGACCTCAAACGGGAGGGTCTCCATGATAGCGTCGATCTGATCATAGCTCAGATTAGTTAAAAGGCTGGTTCTGGCGGCTTTTCCTCCTTCGAGCTCATGAAGCATGGCCGATATCTTCTGCTCGTAATCGTTGCCGTAAACACCGGCACTGAAGTCGTCAAAAGCCTTCACGAGGTAGGTGTTGTCTGCTTCGGAAAAAGCTTTTCTCCCCATGGCATACAGAACATCGTTTTCCTTCCAGATATGATTGGCTCGGATATCCAGATATTCCAAACCATTCTTTTTGAACACCTCTTTTGCTTCTAGCGCCATGCCGGGAAGACTGTCGGTATCCCCTGACATCTGATCCAGGAGCGACCTTTCATATTCATGCTCACCCAACATGACCCGTATGGGGCCATCCTCGGGTATACCGCTTTTGATCAGCAGAGGAAACAGCCAATCCTCTTCTTTCTTGTTGTGAATCCGATCTCCAAACTCGAGCAAAAAATCGATGGTCCGCTTGAGTGAAAACAGGTCGGGAGATCTGTCCGGTAGTTTTTCGAGCTCCTTTTTCAACACATCCATCGCCCGTTCAATCATCTCGTGGTCGTTTACGAGTATTTCGTCCCACCGTTTTTTGTCCATGCCATCTCCTGTTCGTGAAGGAATAATCAAATTGAAACGCTCATACAAGGTTTACACTATTTTGTCATGTGTGTCCAAGATATTTGAACTGAGTCTCCACCCGCAGAGCAGGTGGGCTCAAGACACCCTCTCGAAGGGGGCTGGAATATCCAATATCGAATATCGATTACATGAATTTCGAAGTAATGGTTGCTATCGATTGATAAAAACGAAAGAGCGTCACGCGGCGCCAGCGCTGAGTGAGCGATTCAACACTTCAATATTCACCGGATCGGTAGAACCTTTCCGGGTCCTCCACCTGAGGTTGGAGGATTTAGATCAGAATTAAATAGATTTCTGTTCGAGGATATCTCCTTGAATCCCCACGACCGTATAGGTCAAGGATATTTTCCGCTCAGCTTTCTCCACGGCCTGCTGAGCCAGGTTGAGCAACCCCGTGCAGCAGGGCACCTGCATGATCAGAACATTCAGGGATTTTATTTTCGCATCATCGATCCAGGATATTATTTTATCCCGATAGATATCCTGGCCTGTATCGAGCTTAGGACAAGCAATGGCAAGTGAACGGTCCTTTAGATATTCACCATGGAAATCACCCAGAGCGTATGCCACGCAGTCAGCCGTCAGGACTACGTCTGCATCCTGGTAATATGGCGCATTCGGCGATATCAAGTGCAATTGAATCGGCCATTGACTCAACTGGGACTGGCTTTTACCCGCAGTTGTTTCGATTTCGCTTTCTTTTTTAAAGGCCATCATCCGACTGCCTGGGCAGGCGTGAATTGGTTCCATTTGAAGTCTCCTTGTAAGAGTTGTTATGCGTTTGCATTTGGGGCGCGGCAATTTTTCTTATACCTACAATACCGCTGCAATCCTGTTCATCAACGCTTGTTCCTGTTCCTTGGATATCGGATGCAGAGATACAATGTCCTTCAGCAGACATGTGCCGACATCACAAGCGCCACACCCGATACCATAATCATTCAGGATATCCATCACTTGTGGATGGCTATCGATGATTTCCTTGATACCCCTATTCAGATAGTCCTCTAAGGTTTCCATAGACATTTTCTCCTTGCATCCCGATTTGTCATGAAGTATTCGAGTCACACCGCCACTATCTCCCGCCTGTCGACCATATCCACCAGGTTTCACTCCCTGACGAATAAATATTAACAATAGATGGTATGCATAGATACGACATTGTGGCACACAATGTAATTGACTTAAATCAATAAATTCGTTATACGAATAAAATATTCGACCTGTTGACAAAATGCTAAACGCAAGATAAAAACATTATCTGCTCATTATGACTTAAACCACCTGATTTAAGCTTCCCCCAAAAAGGAGAACATCATGGAGAAAAAAAAATGTTTCCCAAGTATCACATTTGCGGTTCTATTGATTCTTTCAACCTGTGTTCCCATGGCATCTGCTGCTGAACCTATCATCGTCGGCGTCTCCACCTCTTTGGGTTTCTTAGAGGGTAAGGAGTCTCTTAAAGCCGTTGAAATGGCGGTGGATGAAATCAATGCAGCCGGCGGTGTTTCCGTTGGTACGACCAAGAGAAATCTCAAAGTCGAATCCATAGATCTCAGAGATGCAGCACCCGGCGTACCTGTCCCGGAGGCCTTGCTCGGTATAGAGAAGATTATTCTGGAGAAAAAGCCTGCAGCCCTTGTTGTAGGTCCGTTCCGTTCAGAGGCTCTCATCGCTGGGATGGATATCATCGCCAAACACAAAGTCCCTCTTCTGGGAACAATCGCCATGTCTCCCGGCTCCGAGAAAAAAATCAAGCAAAACCCGGAAAAATATAAATATGTCTTCAGAACCTGCCTCAATGCCGTGCACCTCGTCAAGTATCTGGCAGGTACCATGGCCGCCATCAAAAAAGAATTCGGATTCGACAAGGTCTATGTGATGCACCAGGATGTTGCATGGGCACGCGCCACCGCCGGGTTCGTGAAGAAAATGTACTTTGATAAGGCCGGGTGGACTATTACAGGGCAGGAAAGCTATCCCACCGGGACGTCTGATTTCTCATCGAGCTTGATGAAGGCCAAGGCCACCGGCGCTCAGGTGATTCTACCGATTTTTGACATGCCGCAGAGCGGAACCCTTGTCAAACAATGGAATGCCATGAAAGTACCAGCGATCCTGGCCGGATTCATCTCGCCATTGGCCGGGTCCGGGGCATGGAAAACCTTTGACGGTAAGATAGGCGGCGCCATGAATACCATCTTTGAAATGGGCAGTGCCATCGCATCGGATAAACTTCCTGCGTCCGCAGCCTTTTACGCTAACTACGAAAAAAAATACGGGAAAAAAATACAGGCCGGCCATGGACCGGCACCGTCATATGAATCCGTATACATCCTCAAGGAAGCCATTGAACGCGCAGGCAGCACAGACCCCGATGCTATTGTAGCGGAATTGGAAAAAACAGATCGAATCGGCGTGATGGGTCGCACCCGATACGATGAGGGTCATCAAGCAGTATATGGATTCGATCCAAAAGAGACCTGCCTGTCCACCGTATTCCAGTGGACGGCCGATGGGGATCGGGTCATCGTCTTTCCAGCGAGCATTGCCGATGGTAAAATCCAACTTCCTGCGGGGCTGAAATCATTGAAGTAGAACCCAGAACCCTATGATTCCGACAGATCCTGAGGCCAAAAAGGATATTCTACTAGAATCGGAGACATATAAAACACTAAATCCGAAGCACAAAATTCGAAACGGTTCGACTAGCTCACCGCCCTGAGCAAGGTCGAAGGGCAAACCCGAATATCAAATGCTCAAATGACCGAAACATCGTTAATGGCTGAAATGTTGTATGGACTGTTTTGATCATTTGGATTTATGTCATTTGAAATTGTTTCGAATTTTGTGCTTCGGATTTAGGTTTTATAAGTTTTCAAATTATTTCTCGGAAATATCTCAAATATGTTTATTGGAACCCTGGTTTACGCAATCGTCAACAGCTTTACACTGATACTGCTGGCTATCGGATTCAACCTGACTTTCGGCATCAGCGGTGTTGCCAATTTTGCCTATGGCGCTCTCTATATCATGTCTGCCTACCTGAGTTGGATGCTGATGAATCTGATGGGGCTTCCCTTTTTTCCATCGGCAATTTTATCGATACTCGCCACCACCTTATTTGGGGCTCTGATGTATCGCCTGGTCCTTCTTCGCGTGCGCGGCCAGGCACTGTCGGAGGTTATCGCAACCTTCGGTATCGGTCTCTCGATCCTCGAACTTTTCCGCTACCTCGGATTCGTTGGTTTCGAATATACCCTGCCGGTGTTTTTCGATCACAGTTTTATCATTGCCGGAACCTATATCGACATGCAACGGATACTCATCGTCGGCCTGGGTCTCCTGCTGGTTGTATCCTTGTGGCTGTTTACCCACCATACGGCAACCGGTCTCGCATTTCGCGGAATTGCCCAGGATGAACGAACAGCCTTGACCTTCGGCATCGATTCGGACTGGATTGCAACCTTGAGCGTTTCCCTGGGAGCGGGTCTTGCCGCCATCGCCGCCACAATCATTATCCCGTTGGGCAGCATCTCACCCAGTGAAGGTTACGATGTTCTGATCAAGGCACTGGCCGTCTGTATTATTGGCGGCCTGGGAAGTACAGGCGGCGTCATTGCAGCCGGCTTCATTATCGGTTTTGCAGAACGATTCACCGACACCTATTTCGGGTCACACTGGACCATGATCGTCAGCCTGATTGCTATTTTGATCGTTCTGGTGATCAAGCCATCCGGCCTTTTCGGACAACAAAAGGAATTGGAAGAAAGGATATGACGCATTGAAAAAACGAAAGGAAAGGATCGACCGAGGCATCAAAGCCAGGTCTGGGGATATATTCGCTCTCAGCTCCTGGCGTGAAATGCTCTATGTGGCAGGGCCACGACTACTTCCGGTCGTTCTCTTTCTCACATTGCCGCTTATCTTGAGCCCTTATTGGCAGCGAGTAATGATCTCGCTGGCCGTTTTTGCCATGCTGGCAATCAGCTGGGACATGCTGGCGCAAAGCGGCATGATTTCTTTAGGGCAAGCCCTTTTCTTCGGTATGGGAGCCTACCTGTCCGGTATTTTCAACCACTTATGGGGATTTCATCCCTTTATTTCCATACCTCTTGCAACTGTTTTCGGTGGCCTCATCTGTACACTTATTCTTCTGCCTGTCCTTCGATTGAGAGGCATCTACTTCTCCATGTTTACACTGATCCTCCCCCTGATGCTGGTAAGGACCATCGAAGCAACCAAGATTTTCGGCGGCACAGAGGGCTTGAGCGGCATGAGCCCACTGCCCTCCGGCTGGCTTGAGCTCTACCTGATAATCGTAGCCACACTAATTGTTCTGTTCGGATTCCGGCGGTTAATGGCCTCCGACTATGGTCTTGTCCTCAAGGGTATCCGTGACAATGACAGGTCCGTAACCAATGCCGGCATCAATATTTACCGTTTCAAAGCCCAGGCGCTATTTCTATCCAGCGCCGTCGGTGCTTTTGCCGGAGCTTACATGACCCATGTGTACATGTTTGTCGGCATGCCGGTCTTTGCTCTGGACTATTCCATCATGCCCATTGCGTCAGCGGTTGTCGGGGGCGTCGGCTCGTTTGCCGGGGCTGTTCTGGGAGCAGTTATCCTGGTGCCGTTATCCGAAGTACTGCGCGGTCTCGGCGGTCTGCGAATCGTGCTGTATGGGCTCTTTCTGGTTATTTTTATCGTCGCCATACCAGAAGGTATCTTTCATTACATTCAACGAAAATACCAACAGGTTGAAAGATGGGTCGATGTCGATAGGTAGCA
>Ga0164315_10002019_pt1 | contig 15460 bp, 10 predicted proteins | sample GuaBasSedimGuay6_FD_113737 | JGI IMG/M metagenome (GOLD analysis project Ga0164315, IMG submission 113737) | Subseafloor sediment microbial communities from Guaymas Basin, Gulf of California, Mexico - Guay6, Core 4569-2, 0-3 cm | ecosystem: Environmental > Aquatic > Marine > Hydrothermal vents...
AGGTCGGAAATGGCAGGTTCTGGTATTGCCGTTTTAAGCTTTCTTCACTTTCCTTCAGATTTTTTCTAATGTTTTACGTAATATAATCCCCTGGTTTGTTTTGTAAGCCTTTTCAATAATTAGTTCTAATTCATTACTAATTTCTATTGATTTTTGCACATATTCTAAAGCACCAACTTTCATCCCTTTTACCGCCAAATCAATAGATTGTCCACTGGTTAATATAATAAATGCATAATTATAATTATTGTTTATGAAATATTCTATTATCTCAAGCCCTGTCATTGAGGGCAGAAAATTGTCAATAATAATCACGTCCGGCACTATACTTGGGTTTAACAAATAATCAAAAGCTAGTTTGCCGTTTATAATTAACTTTACCTTATGACTATTCTTCAATAAAATTGACATTATAAAATCAGAGTGGCTCTTAGTATCCTCTATTAATAAAATATTCATAGATTATTAGTGTAAATAAAATTATTAATTTCCCAGTCTTCACCGTTTATTTTCAGGCAATGTAAAAATAAACTCACTGCCTTTACCCACTTTACTTTCCACCCAAATTTTGCCACCATGCTTCTCGACAAATTCTTTACAAAGAATTAATCCTAAGCCTGTTCCCTCTTCCTTTTCAGTTCCTTTTGTCGAAATATTTTCAGATATTTCAAATAAATTAGATTGAACTTCTTTTGAAATTCCAACACCATTGTCTTTTACGTAAATTTGTATTGATTGTAGGGGTCTAAGATTGTTTCCAACCTGTTGAGACAGACGGCCATCTGTTTTTACAGAAGAAACCCTACAACCAATTTCAACAAAACCATTTTTAGGTGTAAATTTAATCGCATTTGATATTAAATTCCGTAAAATGGTTGACAACATATTCTTTTCTGCAAAGACAATAGTATCTTCGGGAATTTTATTGGTTATAGTTATTGATTTATCAAGCGCTGATTGCCTTAATAGATTTATTGTTTCAATGGTAAGTAAATACAAGTTTTCTTTTTCGGGATTAAAATTAATAGTACCCATTTGAGCACGCGACCAAAGAAGTAGGTTTTCAATTAATTTGTAGGTATTGTGTATTCCCTTGTTTAAAATGCCAAGGTATTTTTTTTGTTCTTGTACATCATATTCGTCAAAATTATTTACTAATAGCTCAGAAAAACCAAACATTGTGTTAAAAGGGCTTTTTAAATCATGGGAAATGATGGAAAAAAATTTATCTTTTGTTCTATTGCTTTCCCTTAATTTTTGTTCGCTTTCTTTTAGGGCTTGTTCACTCATTTTTTGTTTTACAATTTCTTGCTCCAATTCATTTGCCTGCTTTTCAGAAAATGAGATTTTTTCAGCCATTTTATGCTGAATATATCCTAAACTTATCATAATAATACTTCCAATAAAAATAAGGGTAAAGGTTGCTGCACCCCAGGACACGGCTTTTTCAGGCAAGTTATATAAGGCAATATCGAGGATTAACAAATTTTGTGTAAATAAGAACGCAAATACTAGCATTGTGATAACACAAAATATCATAGAAATTAATCCCTTTTTGAGATTATAAAAAATGGTGGTCAAAACAAAAATTGTAAGAAAAATAGGAATATTTGCACCCGTAAAACCATAAATGTATAAATTACCAACACCAATTAAGTAGGCACTAATCAGCAGTAAAAATACCAATAAATTATAGTGTAGTTTTTTTCTAAATATGAAGGCAGCAAAAACTGGCAAATAAAATAGGAAATAACTTATTGCCGCATATGTCTGGTTGAGTTTCACTGCTTCTACCGTAGCAATAATTATTATAGGCACACCAAAAACATTCAGCACATATAAAATTAGATTTAATAAATTAGATTTAACATCTTTAATGCTTTCATCCGGTTTGCTAACAATATTAAACCTTTTATAAAGATTATTCAACGTCTCGCTTTTAATGAAATTTCCTTTTTTCATCGCAATATTAGATGTTTTTCAAAAACCGAATTTAATGTTTCCATATCTACGGTAAAGTAAAAATAAACACACTTCCTTGACCTTCTTCACTTTCAACCCAAATTTTTCCACCGTGTTTTTCAACAAATTCCCTGCAAAGAATTAAACCAAGGCCTGTTCCGGATTCTCCTTCAGTACCTTTTGTAGAAATAGTCTCAGATATTTTAAATATTAGCTCTTGTTTGTCTTTTAAAATACCAAGGCCATTATCTTTTATAGATATTTGGGTAAATATCTGTCCTTTCTCATTTGATTTAACGTGAGCACTTACAGCTATTTTACCTTTTTGGGGTGTGAATTTAATAGCGTTTGATATAAGGTTACGTAAAACTGTTAAAAGCATATTTTTGTCCGCAATTACTTCTATATTTTCCGGTATTTTATTAATTAAAGATATTGATTTATTGGTGTACTGCTGGCCCAAAAGGCTAATTGTTTCACTAGCCAATAAATGCAGGTTTTCCGGTTCCGGATTAAAATCAATTGTACCTTGTTGCGCACGCGACCAAATAAGCAGATTTTCAAGTAATTTGTATGTGTTGTGAATACCCTGGTTTATAACACCGATGAACTTTTTTTGTTGCTCAACATCATAATTATCAAAATCATTAACAAGCAGGTCAGAAAAACCGATCATCGTGTTAAAAGGACTTTTTAAATCATGTGCAATAATTGAAAAAAACAGATCCTTGGTTTTATTGCTTTCCCTTAAGCTTTTTTCATTGTCTTTCAACGCTTTTTGGGCATTTTTCTGATCGGTAATATCCTGTAAAACACCAATCATTTTCACCAACTTTCCTTTTTTATCAATTATTATTTGTGAAGTTTCATCAATCCAACGAATCTCACTATTTTTTAGAATCCTGTATTCTGTACGGTGTTCTTCTTTTTTATCATCAATTGAAGCATCCAGTTCAGCAATTAACCGTTGTTTATCACCCGGATGAATATGTTTAAAGTATTCATCACCGGTCATTGTTTCTTTTGTTTTATGTAATCCAAAAATTTCATAGGTCATATCAGACCAAACTATTTGATCCGTTTCAATATTCCATTCCCAGCTTCCAATTTTGCCCGCATTTTGAGCCAATCTTAAGCGCTCTTCACTCTCTCTTAAGGCTCGTTCCGTTTCATTTTTGAGAGTAACATCCCTGTCAACACCCCTATAGCCAAGTAATTCACCATTTGCATCAAAAAAAGGCAAACCACTTGTTTCCATTATAACCAAACTTCCATTTTTGTGAATATTTATATTTTCTACTTCAATAATTGCTTTCTTTTGTTTTACAATATCCTCAAATATCTTCAATACTCTTTCTTTTTCAGTTTCAGGCATTAGGTCAAAGGGTGTTTTTCCGAGAATTTCTTCTTCAGTATAACCCAAAACAGAGTGAACTCTTGGGCTTGAATAAGTATATTTCCCCGTTTTATCAATTTCCCATATCCAATCACCTGCCGTTTCAACAATTAGCCTGAATTTTTCTTCACTGTCTACTAAAGCCTGTTCTGCCTTTTTCTGTTCTGTTATAAGCCTGTTATTTCCACGGACGCCCAATAATTCACCATTTTTCCCAAAAACATCCTGACAAACATGACCTATCCAATGTGTTTCATTATTACTTGTTATAATTCTAAATTCTATGGGGCTTCTTTCCTGATTGTTTTTTATATCATGTTTGTGTTTTAAAAAAAGTTCCTGGTCATCCGGATGTATTATTTTTTCCATGAGTTTTTTATCATTATAAAACTCATTTGGCTTATAGCCTGATACCCTTTCAGAAGAAGGTGAAACATAAACAAAATTTCCGTTATGATCTGTCCAATATTCCCAATCGTAAGCATAGTCCGCAACAATCCTGAATTTTTCTTCACTTTCCTTTAATGCATTTTCTGCGTCCCTTTTTGCGGTAATATCTTCCTTTATGGCTAAATAACTAATTATTTTCCCTGTATCATCCTTAATTGGAGTAATAGTTACCTGTTCCCAATACAAATCACCGTTTTTCTTTTTATTACAAAACTCACCCTTCCAAATATTACCTTCTGCAATGGTTTCCCACATTTCTTTATAATACTCTTTTGGTTGTATTCCTGAGTTTAAAACACTTGGGTTTTGTCCTATTGCCTCTTCTGCTGTATATCCTGTTACCTCAGTAAATTTTGGGTTTGTATATTCAATTTTACCTTCAGTATCAGTAAGTACAATGGTATTTGCACTTTGTTCTACCGCTATGGATAATTTATTAATTTGTTGTTCTGCTTTTTTACGGGCAGTAATGTCAACAATTATTCCCCGTATACCCAATAATTTTTCATCTTCAATTAATGGGCTCGCATAAATTAATACAGGAAACTTTTCGCCATTTTTCTTCTGTAGTGTATATTCAGTCTCAATTTTCCCATTACCTGATTTTAATACATTGAAATTTTGAGAAATTTTTTCTAAGTTTTCTTTGTCAAATACATCTTTAATATTAAGTCCCTTTTCTATATCCTCAGGCGAAAAACCAGTCAGTGTATATGCTTGTTTATTAAGGTATACAAATTTACCTTCGGTGTTAATTTCAAAAACAATTTGGGGTAAAAATTTTGCAAAATTTTTGAATTTTTCTTCGCTTTTTTTAATTGTTTTATAATCCTGTTCCTTTAACAACAATAAAAGCAATAAAGCACTCACAAAATTAAAAAGGAATAATGCCGAATAAGTAATCGTTTGAATTAAATTAGTATCAAAAAGGGTGTCGGTTTTGAAAATAAATATCGTAGAAAAGCTTCGCGCAATGGCAAAAAGTGAGAAAAATCCGTATATAATTCCGGCTGCAAGTTGTAATTTGTTTTTTTTACTAAAAATAATTAATTGTTGAGATGCAATTATTAACCATACCATATACACTATTGACATGTATACTATCCTAACAGGGCCATCAAAGTTGGTTAAAACCAAAAAACCAGCTACAAATGCGGTTGCAATAAGGCCAAATGCTTTTGCCCGGGGTTTAAGGGTTTTTATGTTGTATGAAGATATTGAAAATGTTTCGGCACCAAAACCGATTATTATTAATGAATTTGCCAAACTGATCGTGAAGATATCAGGAATAAATCCTCTTAAAATTAATAAAAGCCAGCCTGTAGCCTGAATAAGCTTCCCCCAGGTAAATATATCAAATATTCTATTTTTTTCTTTGCTAAGTTTTCCAGACAAGAATAGCGCAAAAAAGATTAACAAGTTTGAAATTCCTGTTAAAATAAGTATTGTTTTTAAATCCATATTGTTAAGCCTATTTATTTGATAAAGCTAATAAATTAAACAGTAATTTCTAAGCTATCTATCCTGCTCTATTTATAAAAAATAGCAAACCCTTTGTATTTTATTGATTGTGTGCACTTAACAGGCCAATATCAAAAAATCTTTATTTTTGTCGCTTTTTACTTGTGCATTTATTTTGATGCAATTCTGTTTTTCCAATTATCGAAATAGTTTTCAAGCTTTACGGCAGTATTTAGCGAAAATATTGATATTCCGGACACACACTATTCAAAAGCAACCCACTTCCCAACACTGACTATTCGGGCAATGTAAAAATAAACTCACTTCCTTTACCAATATCACTTTCCACCCATATTTTGCCACCATGCTTTTCAACAAACTCTTTGCAAAGAATTAAGCCTAAACCAGTTCCTGATTCACCATCTGTTCCTTTCGTTGATATATTTTCAGATATTTCAAATAATTGTGTTTGTTTTTCTTTTAAAATACCAATACCACTGTCTTTTACGTAAATTTGTATTGATTGTAGAGGTAAAAGATTGTTTCCTTCCTGTTGAGACAGACGGCCGTCTGTCTTTATGGGTGAAACCCTACAACCAATTTCTACCCTACCATTTTTTGGTGTAAATTTAATTGCATTGGATATTAAATTCCGCATAATGGTTAGTAGCATATTCTTATCTACCGTTATATTAACATCTTCAGAAACATTATTTATTAGTGTAATAAGCTTATTTTCAGCTGATTGCTTTAATAGACTCAAGGTTTCTATGGTTAGTAAATACAAATTTTCTTTTTGGGGGTTAAATTCAACAACCCCTCTTTGTGCTCTTGACCAGAGAAGCAGATTTTCCAGTAATTTATATGTATTCTGCAAATCATAGTTTATGATACCCAGGAATTTTTTTTGCTTTTGCAAATCGTATTTTTCAAAATTTGCCACCAATAGTTTTGAGAAACCCAGCATAGTATTAAACGGACTAATTAAGTCGTGGGCAAGAATTGAAAAAAACTTATCTTTTGTTTTATTACTTTCTCTTAACCGGATTTCACTTTCTTTTACGGATTGTTCACCTTTTTTGCGGTTCGTTATATCTTTTATAAGCCCAATGGCATTCCATTTTTCTTTTATTTTTATTGCAGATAATGATAGCTCAACGGGGAAACTTTCACCATTTTTTCTTAACGCTTCCAACTCCAGGGTTTTTCCAATTGCATTACCTTTTCCTGTTTTTTTAAATATTTCAAAACCAGAATTTTGAGCATCCCTGTATTTTTCAGATGTTAGCAAACTATGCAAATTTTTTCCTGTAATTTCTTCTTTTTTATAATCAAATATTTTTTCAGCAGCATAGTTCCAAAATGTAACTTTACCGTAATTATCCATTAGCACAATTCCATCATTGGCTGAATTAGATATTGCTTTGAATCTTTCTTCACTTTCTTTTAATAATTGTTCAGATTTTTTGTATTCTGTAATCTCCCTGTCAATACCACGATACCCCAACAACTTATTGTTTGAATCAAAAAAAGGCATGCCACTTGTTTCCAATACTACAAGTTTACCATTTTTATGAATATTTGTATTTTCTACTTTATCAATTGGTTTATTTTGTTTGATAATTTCGTCAAACACCTTCGACACCCTTTCTTTTTCCCCGGCAGGCATAAAATCAAAAGGGGTTTTGCCAATAATTTCTTTTTCAGAGTAGCCCAATATTGAAAGAACTTTAGGACTTGAGTAGGTATATTTCCCTGTTTTATCAATTTCCCAAATCCAATCACTTGCCGTTTCTACAATAGCCTTGAATTTTTCTTCACTTTCCTTTAGCTCTTGTTCAGCTTTTTTACGGACGGTAATATCATGCCAAACCGTATGAATAATTCTTTTTTCGGGTTCACTAGAAATTACGGTTAACAGTACCTCAACAGGGAATATTTCACCATTACTTTTAACATGGTCCCACTCAAAGCGGTGTGTACCGTTTTTCAAGGCAATGTTCATCATTTCATCGGCTTTTTCGATTGAATTTCTTCCATCAGCTTGTATTTCAGGAGATAATTTTGAAGGGTGGACATCCAGAAACTGTTCTTTGGAATCATATTTTAACATGGCAACTGTTGCAATATTACAATCTATGAATTTTTCATTTTCAAGTATTAATATAGCATCACCAGATTTTTCAAAAAGCTCTTTAAACTTTTTTTCACCTTCTTTTAGCGCTAATTTTTGCTGAAGAACTTTAATCTTTTTTTCTAGTTCCTGGTAGGTTGGTTTTGTTTTCATTTTTTGCAATATTTTTTCTTTCCTATTAACTTATTTGCAAATTCTCTGTTTCTGAACTTACAGAATTATATGGTATTGTAACAAAAAATGTTGCTCCTTTTCCTTTTTCAGATTCTAAAGTAATTGCTCCATTCAGCAATTTAGTATTTTCCATTGCTATTGACAAACCAAGACCTAAACCACCTGTTTTATGCGAAATGTCTTTTTCTTCTTGCGAAAACCGTTCAAAAATCAATTTTTGTTTTTCTGGCCGTATGCCAACTCCTGTGTCTTTTACATATAATTGGACAAACTCTCTAGCTGTTTCTTCTTTTTGAAATGCATGTTTATTTTTTTCTTGTTGAGCCGCACGGCCCCCGAAAGTGTTCGGGGCAGGACTGTGCGTCTTTACCAGTAATTTGTAACCAAATTCGACAAACCCTTTATTTGTATACTTCAGGGCATTTTCCAATAAATTGTATAATATTTTATTTAAAATTAATTTGTCAGTAATTATGATGCAGTTTTCAGCAGAAAACTCTTTTTTTAAATATATAGTTAATTGCTTTTCTTTCGCTTTTATTTCAAAATCCGCATACAGTTCTTTCAATAAATCATTCAAGTTTATACTTTCATTTTTAACTTTTACCTGTCTGGTTACAAGCCTTGAAATTTCTAAAATATCATCAATAATATGTAATAGCTGTTCACCACTTTTTTGTATAAATTGTATATGTTGCTGCTGTTTCTCCGGTAAAAACCCACTCTTGTCTAACAAGTTAGAAAAACCTAAAATCCCGTTTAAAGGTGTTCTCACCTCGTGTGACAAATTATGAAGGAATTCGGTTTTTAACTGGTCGCTTTCTTCAGCTTTTTCTTTAGCAATTATCAGTTCTTTTTCATTTTTTTTCTGATTGGAAATATCAAGTCCTATTCCTAAAAAATATTGTTTGTTATGGCTTTCAAAGGCTAAAATCTTTAAAAAATAAGGTATTGTATATCCTTTTTTATGCTTTACATTCACTTCTATTTCTGATTCATATCCACTCAATACTTTTTCAATTGCTTTAATTACATTGTTAAATTGTTCAGGGGGAAAGAAGTCAGATGCAAACATCCTTTGCAAATCTTCTTTCGTATAACCAAGTAATGTTTCATGATTTTTATTCCACTTTATAAGCTTTGGTTTATTATCGCTGAATTCGTAAAGAAAAAATATACCTGGGGTACTTTCAATAAGTGTTTCATTGAACAATCTTTCTTTCTCTATCGCTTGTCGGGCTTTTTTTCTTTCTGTTATATCTTCCTTTATAGCAAGATAATTTATTATTTTTCCCTCTTCATTTTCTATTGGTGTAATAGTTACTTGTTCCCAATATAAATTACCATTTTTTTTCTTGTTATGGAATTCCCCTTTCCATATTTTCCCTGAAGATAAAGTTTCCCACATATTAACATAATAGTCTTTGCTTTGGGTTCCAGCATTAAGAATTCTAGGGTTTTTACCAAAAGCTTCGCTGGCAGTATAACCTGTAATTTCAGTGAATTTAGGATTGGTGTATTCAATATTTCCTTCAATATTAGTAATAACAATAGTATTGGCACTTTGATCAACTGCCGTTGATAGTTTTTTTAGTTGTGTTTCGGTTTTTTTTCTCCAACTAATATCCCTTACAGCAACAACTCTAACAAAAGTATTATAATTTTCATTTTCAATATTTCTCGCTTCAATTTCAACAGGGAATATTGAACCATCTTTCCTTATCCCTTCAATTTCATATGGTAAAATATCATTCTCTGCAATTTTTTTCGCAACTAATTTATGGTATTTTTCAGGGACAAAAAGATTAATTACATTTTTACCAATAATTTCTTCAATCTTATAACCCATCATATTTGCAAACGACTGGTTAACATCCACAGCTATTCCTTTATCATGTATAAAAATACCTTCAACGGTTATGTTAGATAAGTGTTTGTATTTTTTTTCATTTGCTTCTGCTTCTTCTTTGGCAATTATCAGTTCATTATTGTTCTCTTTTAATGCATCAGTAGTTGCAATTAACTCTTCGTTAGCTGTCCTAATTTCCTCATCGTTCGCAGCAAGTTCGTTATTTTTACGCAAAATTTCTAATTCTGTTTTTTTTTGTTTCGTAACATCATAAACAGTAACAAACATTTGTATTTCTTTTCCTATCATAGTAGGTGATGCATATATTGCAACATCCCTAATTTCCCCATTGGCTAACTTATGCTTAAATTCAAAATAATTCGACTGCTTTTTTACTGCTTTTTTCATCAAACTAATAATTTCAGCAGGCGATAATGTATTTAAATCATTTATTGATTTTTTAAACAATTCTTCTTTTGAATAACCGTAAAAATCAATAGCTGTTTTATTTGCACATATAATTTGCTTTGTATCTGTATCAAGTTGTAGCATTATTGCCTTATTACTCTCAAAATAACTTTTAAATTTATTCTCACTTTCTTTTAGTTTTATTTCTTCGCGAAGTTTTTTTACTTCTTTTACAAGATCCTGATATGTGGGTTTTATCTTCATTTTTTGAAACATTTTTTCTTTTCTATTAACTTACTTGCAAATAATTCAATTTATACAAGTTTCTTTTAAAAGCTTCATTGGTTTGCAGATAACTCAAATATATGAAAATATAAGAGCCTTTCCAATTAATAAACAAAAATAGATGAAGGGATGGTCTGTTTTCCAAACTTATGCGTTTCAATATTGAGGCCACTTCAAAAAGTGACGGTGTAAATATTTTCACAAAAAGCCTATAAAATTATTGTTTTATAATCAATTAATTAACAGATTCACGCCGGCACAAAGCACAAAAGCTTGAGTTTTTTAGACTTTTCGAGTAAGTTCAATATTGTTCATGATACTACATGTACGATAATGTACGGTAAATATCCGTTTTCGGACAATGATAGGTTGTAACAATAACAATGTTTTTACTAAACATCTTGATTAACTGTACTATATGTGCTTTGGTATGATAAATGATTCCTTAACTAAGGAAAATAATTAGGTAAATTCAAATTAAAACTAGGAGGATTAAATTATGAAAAAAGTTTTAACATTAATAATGCTGGCTATCTTAAGCACTAGCTTATTTGCAGGAGAACAGGATGGTGATTTTGTACAAACGAAGGATGATGTCTATTTTTTAAAAAATGTCCGGCTCGGAGTATCATCATTTTTAGTTGGCATCATGGAAAATGGAGAAAAAATTAAATTTGCAAAAGAAGATGTTCTTGTTTACAAAATGAGTGGTGAGCGATTTGAAAAAATGCCCGTTGTAAAAGACAATGTTTGTTTGGAAGAAACTTGTTTTATGAAGGTTATTGCTTATAAATGTGGGTTAAAGGTTTATAAGCATGAGTATTATGATAATAGTGGCAAATTAACTTCCAGGCATTATGTTTTTAAAAAAGATCAGTTTGTAGTTAAATTCGACAGAGAAAACACCCAAAATTTAACGGCTTTTTTTGCAGGTGAACTAGATTAAATATTGATACAAATAATTGGGGGGTTATTAATAGAAATTAGTCATTGGGTTTAAACCCAATGACTAATTTTTTGTTATGGTAATCTCTAAAAATCCAAATTTCTTCGTTATACGTTTTTTTCAAAACACTCATTTACAAAAGTAAACTCGAGCTTTAAAAAAACGAAAGCCTTGAACTTTGAATTTTTAGAAGCCACCTATATAAAGATAACAACAATCGTGGTTTGAAAAAATCCACCAAACAACTATTTAAAAGCAGCAACACCAATAATATCCATCCCCGTAATAAGTAAATGTATGTCGTGTGTACCTTCGTATGTTATTACTGATTCAAGGTTCATCATATGTCTCATAATTGGGTAGTCACCAACAATACCCATAGCACCAAGCATTTGCCTGCTATCTCTAGCAATTTTTAATGCCATATCAACATTGTTCCTTTTTGCCATTGAAATTTGAGATGGTGTTGCCCTATTTTCGTTCTTTAAAACACCTACTCTCCAGGCCAACAACTGTGCTTTTGTAATTTCAGTTATCATTTCAGCCAATTTTTTTTGGTTCAACTGAAAAGAGCTTATCAGTTTATTAAATTGTTTCCTTTCTGATGAGTATTGCAAAGCTGTTTCGTAACAATCAATGGCAGCACCAATAGCACCCCATGCTATTCCATAACGAGCAGAGTTCAAGCACATCATAGGACCTTTTAAACCTTCTATGTTTGGAAAAATATTTTCTTCAGGAATTTTTACATTGTCAAAAACCAATTCCCCTGTAATTGAGGCTCTTAAAGACCATTTATTTTTAATTTCCGGAGCTGAAAAACCTTTCATCCCTTTTTCTACGATCAAACCTCTAACTTTGTTGTTTTCGTCTTTAGCCCAAACAACAGCGATATCAGCAATGGGAGAGTTCGTAATCCACATTTTTGCTCCATTCAGCAAGTAAAAACCATCTTTTTTTACAATCCGGCTCTCCATACTACCCGGATCAGAACCATGATTTGGTTCAGTTAAACCAAAACAACCAACCATTTCGCCCGTTGCAAGTTTTGGTAAAAACTTCATTTTTTGATCTTCCGATCCAAACTCAAATATTGGGTACATTACCAGCGAGCTTTGTACAGATGCTGTAGATCTAACACCAGAATCTCCTGCTTCAAGCTCCTGCATCATTAAACCATATGAAATTTGATCAAAGCCAAGTCCACCATATTTTTCCGGAATGAATGATCCAAACACACCCAATTCACCCATTTCTTTAAAAATGAATTCCGGAAATGCATGATTTTGTGCATATTGGTCTATCGTAGGCTTTATTTGTTTTTTCACCCATTCTTGTACTGAGTTTCTAACCAATTTATGCTCATCTGTAAACAAATCCTCAACCAAATAATAGTCTGTATTTTGCATAATCGCATTTTTAATAAAATATATGTTGACAAAAATAGATAAAAAGGTTATAAAAGAATAAAGGTTCAAACTGCAAAAAAGTTTCATGGTACTACTTTAAATTTTGTATGCTTTTGACACTCTAGTTTAGATTATTTGGAATATTTGTAATATCTGCATTGTTTATGTTTTACAAGTAACTGGTGTCAAGTCAAGCATAACCTTTAGAGCCAAGCCTCGTTCTTTTTGTTTTTTGTTTTACTAAAAAAGACTCACGTAGCTACGGCTATATTTACTTTTTTTTGTTTCTCAAAATTCCAAAAATAACCTCAACTTACCCGAAACCTCATACATGACTTAACACTAGTATATTAGTACATGATAGAGACACACGGCCGTGTGTCTTTACATGCCAATTAATTTCTAGTTACCTGTTAATAATACATAACAAACATTTTATATAATAGTTATTTTAACCCAGAGCCACTTTTAAAAGGATAATGCTCTATACAAATGATTTATGCGTTCATAATCTTAATTAAATTATATTTAAAATATTCTATGTGATGCATTTTTAATAACAGGAGTTCTTTCGATTGTAAGAAATTGTTTAATTTTGCGCCGGAAACATTTCAATATTCTATTGTTTTTATGAGTAATAAAGTTTCATACCTACCACAGCGAAATACTCAAACTGATACCATAAAGCAATCTGACACAACAGGGAAAAAGGATAATTTTAAGGAAGCATTTAGTCGGGATATGCTCTCTAATAAAGCTCTGGAAAAGAAAAAAGACACATTAGTAGTAAAAATTGAAGAAGGATATGATGCTACAAGCTATATCTATTCTCTTTCCGGTGAACCCGTACCTTTAACAGACCATTTCCTTAACCCTGCTTACTTTAAAGAATTTATTACTCCAACAAAAACGAATAAGAAAGCTATTAAAAAAACGGAAGATCCGGGACTTGGAATTGGCGAAACTGATTTTTTACTTCTTAGTTTAATTGGTTTGTTGGTATTAATTGGTTTTGTAAGAATTAGTGGAAAAAGTTACTTACAGCGCATTATGTCATCAATTCTTAGTTTCTCCTTTTCCAACATGCTTTATAATGAAAGGAATAAATTATTTCAGTTGAATGATTTGATCTTAATGTTTGTGTATTACATAAGTACCGGAATATTTTTGCTTACTGTTTTTGAATTCTTCAATATACCAATTGCAGGCGATAAGAAGTTTATTATTTATTTAAGCCTTATCAGTATTATATTCATTTTAATTAATGCTTATAAAATGGTAATAATATTTATTGGAGTTTTCCTGGTGAAAACGAAACTTGTTTCTGAATATCTTTTTTATGTAAATAATATTTTGAAGTTTTTGGGTATTTTAACAGTGATTTTACTCTTCGGAATCCTATTTGCACCCGAAAACAGTAAGGTTATATTTATTTTTATAATATTAATTGCCTATGCAACTACCTATATAACAAGGGCTTTTAAAATATTTTCAGATTTTTTAACAAATCAATTTTCATTATTTTATATGATTTTATACTTTTGTGCCCTTGAAATTGTACCAATAGTAATGATGGGAAAGTTGGTTTTTGAAGTTTACCAAAACAAAATTGAACTATATCAATTTTTGTTTTAGCCTGAATCATTAATCAGGTTAGGGCTTTGCCCAGATATTAATGTTTTAAATTTCTAGTATAAACCAAAATTGTTCGGGAGTGAAAATAAAAAGAATTCTTGTATCGCAACCAAAGCCGGAAAATGAAAAATCACCCTTTTTTGATTTAGCAAAAAAAAATGATTTAACGGTTGATTTTATACCGTTTATTCATGTTGAAGGTATTTTGGCAAAAGAATTCAGAATGCAGAAGGTGAACATTCTGGATCATACAGCTGTCATATTTACAAGTCGTACTGCTGTGGACCATTTCTTTAGAATTGCCAAGGAAATGAAAATTGGCATACCTGAGTCAATGAAATATTTTTGTATTACAGAATCAATTGCTTTTTATCTTCAAAAATATATCGTTTACCGCAAAAGAAAAATTTTCTACGGAAAAGGAAAGTTTGATGACCTGATTGACATACTACATAAACATGTTGATTCAGAAATACTGTTACCTCTTGCTGATACACATAAGCAGGAAATTCCCAGGAAATTAAGGAAACATAAAATGAAGTTTTCAAAAGCCATTTTTTACAAAACAGTAAGTAGTGATCTTTCTGATCTGGCTGATGTAAATTATGATATTTTAGTGTTTTACAGTCCTTCAGGAATTAAGTCTTTGTTGCATAATTTCCCTGATTTTGAGCAAAATAATACTAAAATTGCCTCATTTGGAAACACAACGGCAAAAGCCGTAAAAGATGCCGGTTTACGTTTGGACATTCAGGCACCCATGCCGAAAGCCCCATCAATGACCATGGCGATAGAGTCTTTTATAAAAAACAATGTATAAATAAAAAAGGGGGCTAGCCCCTTTTTATTTTACTGTTGGCAAACTACAATAAAATCATGTAAAAAATGCCTTTTAGTTATCCCAAAATAGAAAAATTATGCAGTAAAATACTCATTAGTAAACTTTTTGAAAAAAATCAACGAATTACAAAATACCCATTGAGACTAATTTGGCTAGAAGCAGCTTTACCAGCTAAGGTTCCCGTTCAATCTGTAGTTAGTGTATCCAAAAGACGTTTTAAAAAAGCAGTCACACGTAATCTACTTAAGCGTCGTATGCGTGAAGCATTCCGTCTTAATAAAAATGAATTATACAGTTCGGTAATTACTGAAAATAAACAGCTTGCACTCATGTTTATTTATCAATCTAATGACATTCTTCCCTTTTCAACTATTGAAAAAGTAATGGTTTTTTTATTAAATGAGCTAAGGGCTAAGGTGAGCCCTACTAAAGCTTCGGGCTCAGGTTTAAATATTCTGTGATACTAATTTTTCTTTATTTTGCATTAAATATCAAGTAATTAGAAATTAG
>Ga0164315_10002020_pt1 | contig 15453 bp, 16 predicted proteins | sample GuaBasSedimGuay6_FD_113737 | JGI IMG/M metagenome (GOLD analysis project Ga0164315, IMG submission 113737) | Subseafloor sediment microbial communities from Guaymas Basin, Gulf of California, Mexico - Guay6, Core 4569-2, 0-3 cm | ecosystem: Environmental > Aquatic > Marine > Hydrothermal vents...
CAGTTTTGCATTTCGGCCATGGAATATAGGCTCGTACCTTTTTTTCCAATTGACCCGCACTCATCTCCCAGTCCATCAACCCATCTTCCTTACAGATGATGCGGCAGTACGAAGCCTTTGAACCATCCTGGGGAACCCTCTTTTCCCTGCCGCCGATAATATTTTTTACAGCCTGTACCAGTTCGGGAGCCGCTGCCCGGGCGATCGACTCTGTGAGAGAGGCGGTGGTTTCCCCACCTTCAAGTGGGTAAGGTGTCTGCCTGATGATATCACCGGCATCCATTTCCAACGCTAAACGCTGCACCGTCAAAGCTGTTTTATCCGCACCGGAGAGTATCGCTGCTGTAATGGGTGAAGGCCCACGGTAAAGAGGCAGAGCCGAGGGATGCATATTAATCCCCCCCCCGGGAAACAGAGCCATAAATTTCGGTCCGAAAATCCTGCCGTAGGCAAACACAATGAGAATATCAGCTCCGGTTTCAGATATCTGCTTTCGGGCATCACTCCCCAGAGTGGCCGGCTGCAGCACCGGCAGACCAAGTTCCAAAGCTGCCTTTTTCACCGCCGACGGTGAAATCCTCCGTCCCCGGCCGGAGATTTTATCCGGGGCTGTAAGAACCCCAACTACATTGAACTCTGCAGAGAGAGCCTGAAGAGAGGGAATGGCTATTTCGGGAGTACCGGCAAAAAGTATATTCATTCCACTCCCGGATAGTTCTCAACATCAACATTAAACTTACCAAGGATTTTTTTACGTTTACGGTCGCTCAGGTGATCGATAAAAAGAATCCCGTTTAAATGATCCAGCTCATGCTGAATAACAGTGGCCAGAATATCGTTAACTTCAATGGTAAAAGGGCGTCCCCGGGTATTCCAGGCCTGAATCTGCAGCTCCGCCGGCCGATTCACATCGGCGTATTGATCGGGGATACTCAGACAGCCTTCCTCGTAGGAGGAGAGTTCGGCACTGGTTGCTGTAATTTCAGGATTGATAAATACCATGGGATCGTCATCACCTATTTTCAAAGTAAAAATTCTATCCAGCCGCCCCACCTGGGGACCGGCCAGCCCTATTCCATTACCTTTAACCATGGCGTCTATCATGTCTTCGGCAAGCTGAACAATTTCACCATTGATATTTTTAACAGGGGCAGCAACCCGGCGGAGCCGGCGGAGCTGTTCCTCGAATCCGATTGTTAAGATTTCCATAAGGGAAATCTATCACAATTCAAGCCGGGGGATAAAGTAAGATACAGAATCTCCATATAATTTCTGGACCGGATAACTCAGCTCATGGTATAGATAAGGTATGAACATTCGTTCCTTTTCACGGATTTTTCTAATCCTTTCTGTTTTAACTACCGGTATTTCGGTTCTGACTGCTCAGAACGTCAACATCGCCGTCCTGGGTGTGGAGAATCTGAACAGAGACCCCCGGTACGATTATCTTGAAGGGATGATTCTCGGTGTGCTGATGTACGATTTTACCCGGGTTGACGGTATCAGCCTTGTGGAACGGGCCCGGATAGACCGGATTATCGATGAGCAGAATCTCAGACTCACCGGGCTGCTCAACGATGAGGACACTGCCAGGCAGGTGGGTCAGCTGGCCGGTGCGGATTACCTTATCGATGGCGATTATGCCTTTCTCGGCCGGGATATGGTAATCAATATGCGGATAATGAACTCTGCGGAAGGTACAACCACAGCCCTGTCTGTAAGAGGTTATACGGAAAACTCCATCCACGAGCTGGCCGAACAGATTGTGATGGAACTCACCGGGAAACCGGTGATACTGGCAGGTATTAACGGAGAGCGCTCACTGCTCTCCTTAAGTGATGAAGAACCGGGAAGTATCGAGTTCTACTGCAACTTTATCGATGGCGAGATTTTCGTGGATGAGGAATTCTACGGCTACACCCCCGGAGGAAGAATCCCCACCCTTCTGGAAGATCTCAGTCCCGGAGCACATGTTATACGGGTGGAAGGCGGCGATGATTTCGGTGAGATTATCTGGCCTGAAATCCGATTTGTAGACTGGGAAAGAACCGTTGATGTAAAAACCGGCCGTAAAAGTGTGGTTCGGGCCGTGATTAATCATTTCAACCGGTTGATTTACTATGGGAAAGAACTCTACAGCGAAAGTTGGAACATGGAGCCCGGGGATAACAGTAATATCGTTGTTGATGAGGATAAATCCTACGCAGACCGCAGCGGCAAAACTATTCCGGTAAGAATCCGGATGAGCGCCTCCATTGATGTAGATCGCCCGGTAATTCATATCGAAATAGATGCTGAGGGCGAGAACTACTCCTGGGATTTTGATAGTGATATAGATGAAATAAACCTTGAAGAATCAGCCGGCCCGGTGGAAATTGACTTTGAAAGGGACTGGTATTCCAGCGGCTACTGGTCGGTTGATTTAACGGTGAGACGGAACGACCTCTGGCAGGGTATGCACCGGGGTGAACCTTCACCGCGATAGAGGTCAATTAATTTTTAAAGCAGACTCACTGGATCGATGTCCACTTCATATCGAATCCCATGCTGTGGGGGATACTGGTACAGGGCGCTCCCCAGGGCGGCATGGGTACGGTCGAATCGTTTTGAGCGTAGTATGAGATGGCGTCGGTAGTGGGTGGAGATACGGCCGATGGGGCATTCAGCGGGCCCGAGTAATTCCCAGTCCTCACCCCCGGCAGCCAGAGATGATGAGAGACCTTCGATGGACTGCCTGACTCTGTTCTCGTTTTTCCCCCGGACGACAACCCGGAAAAGCCGGCTGAAAGGGGGAAATCCCAGAAGACGGCGCTGATCTATCTCGTAATTGTAGAACTCATTTATCCGGTTTTCAGAGGCCATACGAATGGCAGGCGCATCCGGGCGGAAGGTTTGAACAATCACCTCGCCATCGGGAATAAAACGCCCCGAGCGGCCGGCCACCTGAACAATCAGAGCAAAGGTACGCTCCGAGGCCCGAAAATCGGGAAGATTCAGTGAGGTGTCTGCGGAAAGCACTCCGGCAAGCTTCACCCCGGGGGCATTGAGTCCCTTGGCTACCATCTGTGTGCCCAGGAGTATATCAATACCGCCGTCCCGGAAATCCCTGAGGGTGGATTCAAGCACCCCCTTTTTCCTGACGGCATCGGTATCAAGGCGAACCACTCTTTTTTCGGGAAAGAGCCGTGATACATCTTCCTCCACCCTCTCGGTACCGAACCCTGCGGCCATCATCTCCAGAGAGCCGCACTGCGGGCAGGAGGCAGGGGGAGCTGTATGGTAACCGCAGTAATGACACACCATGGTCCGGCTGCTTTTGTGGTAGGTTAAGGGAACGCTGCAGTGGCGGCAGTGAATTTCTTCCCCGCAGCTCCGGCAGGAATACTGATAGGAAAATCCCCGGCGGTTGAGAAAAAGAAGCACCTGACGCCCCTCCCCCAGTACCCGGGACATGGCCTGCACCAGAGCCCGGGAGAACAAACCTTTCTCCTTTCTCAAATCCACAATACTCACCGAGGGTTCCGCCCCTCCCGCCGGGCGGCCGGTAAGCTCCAGGCGCTCAAGCCCTCCGGAGCTCATCATGCTCCAGGCCTCCACCGACGGAGTGGCGCTTCCCATAAGAAGCCGGGCGGAATTCTTTCGGCATCGGTGCATGGCCACCTGCCGGGCATGGTACCGGGGCTTATCCCCGGATTTATAGGAGCCTTCATGCTCCTCATCAATAATGATGAGTCCGAGATTTTTCACCGGAGCAAATACCGCCGAACGGGCCCCCAGAACAAACCGGGCCTCCCCGGACTGTATCCGCCGCCACTCTGCAAGCCGCCGGGAGGGGGTAAGCCCGGAGTGAATAACAGCTACCAATCCGGGAAATCTCTGCTTAAGCCCTTCCACCAGATGGTGGCTCAAGGCAATTTCCGGAACCAGGTATATCACATCTCCCCCGGCGGCCATGGTGTTTTCAGCGGTTTTGAGAAACACTTCGGTTTTACCCGATCCGGTTATTCCGTAAAGGTAGAACCAACCATCAGTACTCCTGTTCAGGGAATCCAGAGCCGACTGCTGGGAGGCGGTGAGCTGTTTTATCCGTTTTACCTCATCTCCGTCCACGGATTCGGTGATATCACGGCGTTCTCTGATGCCCCCGGGAAGCATGGAGGAGAGGGCCTCACCCAGGGAGCACATGGTTAGGGAGGCGATCCACCGGGCCAGGTTTAATAGTTCATCCCCGAAGAGAGGTTCTTCATCCACCCGTTTCTCAATATTTTTGAGCTTTCCCTCATCCAGGCCCTCAGGAGATTTTTCAGGTTGAGATACAACCCAGCCGGTGATTTTTCTCCGGCCCAGAACGGTTTTCACCCGGCATCCCGGGGGAACAGCCACATCAGAAACGTAGGTGTAGGTGTTTTGAACCGGAAGATTAAAGCTGACTTCCAGGTAGGGCATTCCAGGCAGCCTTCAGTCGTTGGAGAGATTCCCAGACAGGTCCGCGCAGCCGGTCGGGGCTGGCCAGAACCTCAGCAGGGGTCCAGAGAACAAGGGCTGGAACCGAGCCCCAGGTCCAATCCCTTCCAACCAGAGCGGGAAAGTCTGCCGGGTTCCCGGTGAGGGCTCCGCATGCGGCGGCGCCCAGGGCCAGAACGGCCCGGGGTTTTACGACTTTGTACTGCCTCCTCAGGAAGGGGGAACAGGCGGCGGATTCTCCGGGATTCGGCGGGCGGCTGCCGGGGGTGCGGCATTTAACCGCCGGGGTGATAAAGACATCCAGAAGGGGATCCAGTCCCAGGGCTCTGAGCCATTTTTCCAGGTATTCGTATTCATAAAGAGGCAGGGGGCCGCTTTCAAAACCGGCACTGTCCGAAGGCGGAGGGCTTACAATCATGATTTCGGAGCCAGCCCGGCCGACACCGGGGACGGTATTCTGCCTTGTAAGATAAAGGTTGCAGCCTGTACAGCTGGAAATCTCCAATCCGATCCCCGCAAGAGTGGAGGAATCAGCGGAAGAAACCGCTGTAAACGAGGAGGGTGATACCCCGTCGGGGGTTACAGAAGGAGTTAGAGCATGAGTTGCTCCGGGGGCAGCGGTTTCCGGCTTCGGAACTGAGGGAAGAACCACTTCCGGCTCGGGGTGATTCTGCCGGTAACCCCGGGAGAGCCAGTCGCCGGTTTCCTGAAGAATGCGCCCGTACTCAGTGAACGCCTCTGTTCTGTCCATATATTACCTTTGTAAGAAAGAGTCCCCGGGGGGGTGCTGTGGGTCCCGCCTGATTCCTGTCACAGGATTCAAGTATGCCCCGCATCTGCGCCGGTGTACCACCCCGGTTACCCAGATTAATGATGGTTCCCAGCAGAGATCTTACCATACGCCAGAGAAAGGCATTTCCATTAATCCGAAACAGAATATAGGGACCCTCACTGAGAAATACCGCATGATTGATGCACCTTGTCCTGGAACTGCTCGCATCCCCGGCGGCGGCGAAGGTGGTAAAATCATGCGTACCGCAAATCACCGAAGCTATATCGTTAAGCAGCTTCAATGAAGGCATTCTGCTGATCTGCCATGTGTAACGGCCGGCATGAGATGGAAGCACCTCACCATGGTACAGGCGGTATTCGTACTGACGTTCAAGGGCATCCCGCCTGGAATGAAAGCTTAATTGAACCTCAGTGCTCAGGAGTACACGGATATCCCCGGGAAGCCGGGCATTCAGGGCATCCCGGAACTTCGCTGCAGGAATGTTGTCCTTTTCCGTGTAGAAATTACTCACCTGCCCCGAGGCGTGTACCCCCGAATCGGTTCGTCCGGCTCCTGTGAGGGATACAGGCTTGGCGTGAAGACTTTCCAGGGCTTCCTGTATCTCACCCTGAATGCTGGAATCCTTACTCTGTATCTGCCAGCCGGAGTACTCAGTCCCGTCGTAGGAAACGACAAGCTTGATATTACGCTCCACCCGTGATGTCCTCCAGTTCCTTTTTAATCTTCTTGTGAAGCTCCCGTCCAAGATCGAGAAGGGCAGAAGGTTTGGACTTGGAGGACTTTCCCATTCCGACGATACGGGCCACTGCTGAACGGGCTTCTTTCAATGCTGAAATCCGCCGGGAAGAGTCCTCGCTTTGACCGTAATTGAGCAGCAGAACACCCAGAAGGTACAAAACACCGTCGTAACCGTAATTATTATCTATATCCGGTCCATGGTGGGGTATATCTTCAATACTTTCTGTTCTGTTACGCTCTTTTTCCAGCACTTCTCCGTAATAAAATGAGGCTTTCCGGAGGAATATCCTCGACATGTAATCGTAATTTTCCGCCGGCATGCGGTCGTGAAGATCTTTGGCAAGCCATCCCCCCCGGATAAAGGATAATCCACTGTAAAATGTCGGATTTGTTTTGGGTACCCGGTATTCATAGCATTGAGCCGCCAGTGCGTAGGAGGAAATACCTTCCTCAAGACCACGATCCTTATCAAAATCCAATTTCTTAAACAGAGATTTAATCAGGTTTTTCCGTCTGCCTATGGAATCCTGTATATTTGAATGCTCTTCGGCGGTGAGCTCCTCAAAATGTCTGGGATAAGCGGCATACCAGCATTGAGGGCATACGGAAACCGGATAGATAAGAGGAAATACATCCCCGTATTTCTGGGTGGAAAGATAAACCCGGTGCAGTTCCTCAGTAAGTTCACCGGCGTTCATCCGGCCCCCGCCTGTAAGCAGCTCCTCCCGCTTGAACTCATACCCGCAGATGGGGCAGACCGTATCGTTTTTTGCCCGGTAACTAACTTTGCCTTCCGCCATGTCTCAAGCCTCCAGTATCACCTGGGCCGCTGCCAGGTTTTCTTCGTGTGTCAGGGACAGATGGGCTTTTTCAGCACCGATAAGTTTCATTGCTTTGAGGGCAGTTCCTTCCAGTATCAATACAGGACGTCCGCTGCGCATATTCTCAACCCGGATGTCTTTGAGTGTTAAACCGGCAAATCCGGTTCCCAGAGCTTTGGCAAAGGCCTCTTTGGCCGCAAATCGCGCCGCCAGGGAACGGGGAGCCTCAGCGCCTCTGGATCTGATAACCTTCAGCTCATCGTGATGAAAAAAACGCCGACAGAGGGCATCATCATCAAGCCAATGGCTGATTCGGGATACAGCGACAAAATCAATTCCTGTGCCTATAATCACGGCGTTACCTCGAGCACATCAATTGTAATCTCTCTGGGAAGAAGCTGCAGCACGGCCAGACCCTGGGGAATATCCATTTTCAAAGGAAGGGTGTATATGCCGGGGCCGATAATTGCCGAACCGTCGATGTAGAAGGTCATATCCTGGGGACGGGAGCCCTCGACGGTGAGCTGGCTGCCCTGCACCGTCAGACTCACCGCCGGCAGTTCACCGCTTATATGAAGACCTTCAGGAAGATCGAATACTACGACTTCCCTGTCGGCTATCGTTCTGATTACCACCGCTTCATCAATAACCCCACGGAACTCAACGATGAGTCCCCCGGGGATTTCTATCTGAGCTGAAGGAAGAACGATACGGCTTGTAATGGTAAAATCACTCCGCCGGCCGGAGAGGTCAATTAACTCAGTCTTCAACTCTGATAAACCTGCCAGCTGACTCCGGGGACCGACTGCGGTAACCGATGAAGGGGAAACAAAAAACTGGGTTAACTCGTAACCTAATGTGGGGAAACCGGATAATTCGGGACGGACAATAAGACTCCTGATTGTCTGGGGCTCCTGGGAAAGAGTAATCGTTTTAGGCCGGGGACGGAGCTCCAACGCTTCCGGCTGCAGGGCGGAACCCTTTTTACGGAACTCCACAGGAACCTGAAACTCACCCTCTTCGGGAAATGGCGCCAGATTAACGAACGCTTTTATATCATCGGGAAGGATACCGTTAATATCTTCCGAATCCCCCCGGAGAGTTACATTGATGCTTCCCGGATATTCAGAGCTGACAATAAAACCTTCTGCCGTTATCACTTCCAGAGGGATGGTAAGCTGACGCTCGGTAAGGGTGTTCACACGAAAAAGAATGTAAAGAACGATAGCCAGAGCGATACAGATAATTTTCACCGGCCAGCGGTCGAAAATCCGATTCAGCAAAGAGGATTCTCTCATACAACACTCCCGTCGGAAGAATCATGAAACCCCAGACCGAGCATTTCCTGCAGGCGGTGTCGGATTTCATCTTCCTCCAGGTCGTAAAAGATATTTCCATCATAGGCTAAAGACAGGGCTCCTGTTTCTTCAGAGACTGAAAGTATCACCGCATCGGTTTCCTCGGCCATTCCCAGAGCCGCCCGATGACGGGTTCCGAAGCTGCGTCTGATATCCGGCTGGTTTGACAGGGGAAGAAAACATCCAGCCGCCGAAAGCCGTCCGTTCTGAACCACCACTGCGCCATCGTGAAGAGGTCCGTCGTAACCGAAAATGGTGAGAATCAGTGATGAGGAAAGATCGGCATTTATCCGGGTTCCCGTATCGATGATATTTTTCAGGCCCACCTTGCGGCCGAACACCACCAGAGCTCCCCGGCGCTGACCGGCAAGTACCTCGGCAGCATTGAGAACCGCCTCCACCTGAAAGGGCTTCTGCCGGGTTTTCCCCCGGAACAGCTCCCTTTGACCGATACGGGCGAAAATGCTCCGCAGTTCCGGCTGAAATACAATGGCCACTCCGATGAACAATCCCGGAGCTATCATCTCCAGAATCCACAGCAGGGTGGAGAGTCTGAGAAACCACGCCGCGGCGTACACCAGGGCCAGGATTACCGCTCCCCGAAGGAGCTGTATGGCCCGGGTTTCTTCAAGAATCTCATACAATTTATAAATCAGATATGCCAGAAGAGCGATATCCAGAAACGGAAGAATATAGTCTTTAAACAGAGGATAATCGTTCAGGAAGTCCATGAAAGCGCCTCCCAGACGGCAATAAGCTGCCGGGTTTCTTTCACGTCATGAACCCGGAGTATATCCACACCCTGATTCAGGCACCATGCATGGGCGGCAATGGTAGCTGTCAGCCGGTCTTCCGGTTGGCTTGGAGCATCATGTTCTGTTTCACCACTTCTTTCGGCACCCCGGTTTCTGACATGCTGCCTGAAGTATTCTTCAGAGCGATTTTTTTCAGTATCGATAATCCGGCCGAGAAAAGATTTACGGCTCAAACCGACTAAAAGCAGGAAATCTTCAGATCTCCACTCCCCCATCAAACCGAGAAGCGCCGTATTATCCTCCTGCCTCTTACCGAAACCGATACCCGGATCGAGAATGATATTCTCCTTTTTTATTCCGGCATTCATGGCTTTTTCTGCGGAAAGAAGCAGCGCCTCACTGATTTCTTCAATCGGGTCGTTGTAATAAGGATTTTCCTGCATATTCTCCGGAGTACCCTGCATGTGCATCAGAATGACAGGGACTTCCCGTTCTACGGCCAGGGCGACCATTGAGGCATCCCCTTTTAATGCGGATATGTCATTGATAATATCTGCACCGGCATCCAGTGCCGCCTCGGCTACCCGGGCGTTCTGCGTGTCAACAGAAATGGTGATGTCAGAGCTTTCCCGGACTTCACGGATAACCGGAACCACCCGGGCAATCTGCTCTTCAACCTCAACCCCTGAGGAACCCGGGCGTGTGGATTCTCCACCGAAATCCAGAATTTCAGCACCATCCCGGATCATATTCAGAGCCGCATCCAGTGCAGCGTTTACGTTATCCTTACGGCTTCCGGGGAAAAAAGAATCCGGAGTGCAATTGATGACCCCCATAACACGGGGAATGTGGAATTCACTCATAGACCACTATACTACAGTAGATTCTGTCAAAAAGACTATGAGAATCTACAGTTCAGGGCTTATCATAACAAAGTAAACACCTATAGGGAGATAACAGGATGGAACCGACCATACCGAAATTACTGAAAGCTATTTCTAAAAAGCATTCCGATTTACCGGCACAGATGCATAAAGATTCAAAAGGGGTGTTCCAGACCACCACTTTTTCTGAACTCTACAGCCAGACCCTGCAGTTTGCCTCAGGACTTAAGAAACTGGGAGTAAAACGGGAAGACCGGGTGGGATTAATCTCGGATAACCGACAGGAATGGTTTGTATCAGACCTTGCCATTCAATCTCTGGGAGCTGCGGATGTTCCCCGGGGCTGTGATTCCACCCCCGATGAAATCAACTACATTCTCGATTTTTCCGGCTGCAGCATCACCATTCTGGAGAATGAAGCCCAGCTGAAAAAAGTTCTATCCAAAGCTGCATCCATGTCGGCTCTCAAGGTGGCTATTGTAATTGACCCCGCATTCGATGCGTCTAAAGCCGATACCGGTAAGCTCAAAGTACATACCTACGCTTCTATCCTGGATAGCGGTAAAGATTCAAATAAGAGCGATATCGAAGCTGAGATAGAAAAAGGTGAACCGAATGACGTGATGACCCTTATCTACACTTCAGGAACCACCGGTGAACCCAAAGGCGTTATGCTCACCCATACCAACTACCTGCATCAGATAAAAGGTGTTGCCCAGCTGATCCATGTCGGCCCGGGAGATCGCTGGCTCGCCGTCCTTCCCGTCTGGCATTCCTTCGAGCGGATTATGCAGTATGTGGCTCTGGGAACAGGCAGTGCCCTGTGCTACTCCAAACCCATCGGTTCAGTTCTGCTCGCTGATATGCAGCTTGTGAGACCCACCTGGATGGCTTCGGTTCCCCGTATCTGGGAATCGGTTCGAGATGGTGTGTACCGCAAGGTGAACCATGCCGGAGGCGTCAAGAAAGCCTTGTTTCTGTTTTTCGTTGCTGTGGGCAGTTCATGGGGAACTTCAGCCCGAATGGTACAGGGTAGAATGGCACGGTACCGAAAACGCAACCGGAAACTGGATTTTATCCTGGGAATCATACCCTACATTCTTCTCTGGCCTCTGAAAGCTCTCGGTGATGTCCTGGTATTCAAAGCCATCAAGGAAAAACTCGGTGGGCAATTTGTTGCGGGCATATCAGGCGGCGGAGGTTTACCCGCCCATGTGGATGCTTTTTTTCAGGCGGCGGGAATCCTGCTGCTGGAGGGTTACGGCTTAACAGAATCCGCCCCGGTACTTTCCCTGCGGCCCCAAGACCGGCCGGTCTCAGGCACCATCGGACCTGCATTCCCCGGTACTGAACTGAAAATTATCAGAGAAGACGGAGAAGAAGCAAAGCCTGGAGAAACCGGTGTGCTCTATGCCCGGGGGCCTCAGATTATGAAGGGTTATTACCGGAAACCCGAACTCACCGCAGAGGCTGTCGACAAGGACGGCTGGCTGAATACAGGCGACCTTTCAATGAAAACCCATGATAGTGAATATAAGATTGTGGGCCGGGCCAAAGATACCATTGTTCTTCTTGGTGGAGAAAATATCGAACCGGCCCCTATTGAGGAAAGGCTGAAGCTCAGCCCCTATATTTCTCTGGCCGTAGTTGTCGGTCAGGATAAAAAATTCCTTGGAGCACTGATTCTTGTTGATCCTGAAAATGTGAAAACCTGGGCCGGGGACAATAATGTTTCCTACACCGACGATGAAGAACTTTTTACCGGGACTGAAGTTCACAGTCTTCTTTCCGATGAAATATCCTCTCTGATTTCCCAGGCAAACGGTTTCAAAATGTTTGAGAGAATTGCCAGATTCACCGTACTTCCCAAACCCTTTGAAGTGAGCCGGGAACTCTCCGGCAAGCAGGAAATAAAGAGGCATGTCATTGACGATCTCTATGCGAAAGAGATTAAATCGCTTTTTTAACTGAAATCATCTCTCGTACCCGCTGAAGCAGCTTTACCGGCTGCGCGGCGGGTGCGTTCCAGCTCACTGTCAGCTCAACATTCTCATCCAAAATCATGTTATTTCCTGATAAACAGTAGATTTTTTTAAAATTGAATACACCCTTTCCCCGGGTTATCCGTCAATAACAGCGAACGCCATGGAACAAAAACGTACCGAACAATCCCTATCCACTCACCAAGGTCTTGAAGAGGCGTATGTCAAGGGAAAACCAAAACTCATGGCCCGATTGCGGGCCGCCGGCCGCAGTCTGGAGGAAGCCGAAGATCTGGTCCACGAAGTATACGCCGAGACGATGGAACGGCTGGTTGTACTGGATGGTATCCGCAGTCTGCCGGCCTGGATTAATTCGCTTTTCACCAGGCGGATGATCGACCTCTGGCGTCATGACAGGGTTCGGGCGGCTTCCGGTGAAACGGATGTGGCGGAAGAAACACTTCGGGAAATTATTTCCGGTGCGGGTTTTGATCCCCTGGAGGAATTTGTCAGGGAATGCATGGTTGATGCCTTGAATGACGCTTTGCGGGCATTACCCGACGCACAGCGCCGGGTTGTGGAGGCACAGGTGTTCGGAGCTAAGACTTTTCGGGAAATAGCGGAGGCTTCAGGGGAAAGTATTGATACCCTGAAGGCCAGAAAAAGGTATGCCGTACAGAACCTTTCAAGGGCTCTGAGGCATTGGGTTGGTAAATAAAGCTTAAGGAGTAAAAGCATGTCTGACAAGGATGACCTCGGGAAGAAAATTGAAGAAGAGTTCGAATCGATAACAGAAGAACAGCTGGCTGAGGAGTTCAAAAAAGCGAGTAAGGGCGGCGACGGCTGGTGGGAAGACCGCAGTCTTCCGGCCAAGATTATAATGGGAATCGGTTTCGGCATTCTGGGAATCGGGCTGATATTCCTGTTTATTCTGGTGACTATGGCTCTGTGGAATGCTCTGATGCCGGAGATTTTTGGACTAAAAGAGATCAGCTACTGGCAAAGTGCCGGTCTGCTGGCTCTCAGCTGCATCTTCTTCAAGAACTGTGGGAGCTCAGGCAGCAGCAGCAAGCGCAGCGACCGGAAACGCAAGAGAGAACTAAGAAAATACATGGATAAAAAGGCTTGTAAAACATAAAGAGAAGGTACTTAACTCAGACCCCGGCATACCGCCGGGGGAATCGACGGTTACAGCAATGAGGGTCTGGCGGCTATTTACCGCCATGCCCTTCAGACTGGAACTTCAGGTTTTCTTGTAAATAATTCGTCCTTTATCGGGTTCGAGGAACCAGTTCCGCTCAGTGATGGCCTGCAAGGCTGTTGGATAATCACTAAAATCTATATGACTGGAGAATCTGTGGGCTTCGCTCAGCATGGTGAGATAAGGTGCAGGGCGCATACGTCTGGAAAGAGCCCGTAGGGAAAGAAGGTAATCTTCACGATAAACTGTTGGTATTATCACTGTACAGAGGCCGCTTGAGCTGAGCTCGGCGTTCATCATGATACGTGAGATCCGCCCGTTACCGTCAATAAATGGATGAACTTCACTTACCAGGAATTTAATAAAAATACCGCGCTGCAGCCCCGGATCCAGGGATCGGTACAGGAGGAATCCCCGCTCCAGTGTACCTTCAACATATTCAGGTGGAACAAAAACAGTATCACCGGCACGGTTAACTGCCTTCTTGAACACCCCAGGACTTTTATCATGACGTTTATCCATGATGATGCCGTGACGATGGACCAGGAGAGCTGATAATTCGGAAACCGAGCCTGGTACCTGAGTCATTTCATTCCTGTCAGAGACGATTTGGAATGTTGCAAGAACATCATGGGCATCCTGGGGCCGTTCGGCTGGAATATTATTATCAAACACAATATGTTCGGCCACTTCGATGTCAAAGGTTGTTCCTTCTATATAATTCGAAAAATAGCTTTCAAAAAAAGCCTTGTTCCGAAAATGATTGTAATCCTTACGGGTTTCTTTGAAAGACTTCAAAGGGGTTGTTTTAAGATAAGTAAAAAGAGAAGTGAGTCTTTCCAGACATCGACTGTCAAACGGTTGTCCGTCCGCTCTTGCCTTCACTGAAGGGAAGCTTCCCCGGGGTGGATTGCATGCTCCAAGGAGCGCTCCAAGAATTTGATTCAGTTTTTCAAATTCCCGGGGCCAGCCAAAATCCTCTGCAATCTCTTTAGCCCGATCCCGTAAGCTGTTGATGAAGGCTTCTCCATTCGTCCGGAGAAGGTCTTCCAACCTCAATTCAAGCTGTTCCCGCGGCCACACTCGTTTCTTATTCGTGTTTCTCAAAGGGCGGAGATTCTCCAAACAGGCACGGGGAAGGGATGAAGTCCTCAGATCTGAAAGAAAACAACCATCATCATCAAGGGGAGCAGGACCACGAAGGAAACTGACTGTGAGACCAGGATAGAAGAGCGTTCGTGTCGTACCCGAGGTAATATAGATGATCCCTTCAGAGCTCGGAGCAAATTCCATTGCAGAACGATAACTCAGCAAAGCACCCGGAAAAAGATTATCAACCACAAGAGCCCAATTGCGCCGGACAACTTCCGGCCATTTGTCCTCGGGAACAGAGGAGTACAATCTTGGTGCCACTTTCTTTATCCGGCCCTCATCCCTGAGTCGCTTCTGCTGTTCACTGACCCGTTTATCCGATGTCGCAAAGAACAATTCCGGTATATATTCATCCATAAACATTATTATCGGAATAAATAGGTAACAAATACACACTTCTGGAATATTTTGGTAATATTTATGGCAATCTGGTAATTTTTATCATCTGACACTTCTAGTTGACCCCAATCACCTTTACTACATAGGATTGATTTCCTGTACCATTGGCTGAACACGTAAGTTGGGGATAACCAGGTGATCCGGGAGCATACATATATTCACAATCACATCGCCCATTTCTTTTGGCTGCATTACCTTTTTCTCAAGGTCTTTTGAGCTTTCAGGCAAATCAGCTGAAGCAGCAAAATTAGTAGCACCCCATGAAGGTGTTACTGTCGTTATATGCACATTATGTTCCCTGAGTTCATTGTGCAGCGATTTTGCCAGCTGTTCTATCCCGGATTTAGCTGCAGAGTAAACAGACCACGCCGGCCAGGCATGCGCAGCGCAGACACTGGATATGTTTATAATTATTCCTGATTTTTGTTCTATCATCAACTTTGATATTCTCTTGATACCAAAGATATGCCCCGTCAGATTAACTTTAATGGATTCTTCAATCTCATTGTCTGATTGTTCAACAAGGGGCTTAATGGCTATTCCTCCACCTGCATTATTAACAAGAATATCAATTTTTTCTTCCTGCTTCATTACCTCATTAACGATCCTGTCCCAGTCTTCAGGGTTTGAGATATCAGCTGCAATGCAGTTAACCCCGATAGTACTGGCGGTTCTGCTTAAATCATCCTCATTTCTGCTAATAATCCAGACCTTGCAGCCATTCTCTTTTAATGTTTCTGCTATGCCTTTGCCGTATCCGGTTGATCCTCCGGTAACTATGGCTGTTTTTCCTTCCAAGTTCATTTGATTTATCCTCTTTATACTTTTAAATATACCATATCAGCGGATACCGGGTACCCGAATCCGGTAATTACTCATCACGCTCGGGTGTAATATCATAAGACA
>Ga0164315_10002021_pt1 | contig 15445 bp, 14 predicted proteins | sample GuaBasSedimGuay6_FD_113737 | JGI IMG/M metagenome (GOLD analysis project Ga0164315, IMG submission 113737) | Subseafloor sediment microbial communities from Guaymas Basin, Gulf of California, Mexico - Guay6, Core 4569-2, 0-3 cm | ecosystem: Environmental > Aquatic > Marine > Hydrothermal vents...
ATTTTTAAAAAAGGAGGAACATGGTATCAGAAGTTTGGGAATATGTATCGCCGTTATGTTGTACCCGCTGTGGTAAAAAAGAGTGACAGAATAATAACTGTTTCAAAATTTGAAAGAAATAGAATAAAAGAGTTTTTTGGCTTTCCTGACACAGACAAAAGGTTAGTTGCGGTTTATAATGGCGTTAGTGAACATTTCGTCCCTATTTCTGATCAATCTGAATTAAAACGTGTAAAAGAGAAGTATAAACTTCCTGATAGATTTGCATTTTTTCTTGGAAATACCGATCCCAAAAAAAATACTCCCGGAGTCTTAAAAGCATTCTCAGACTATCTTAAACAGACAGGAGAAGATGTTTATCTGGTGATGCTTGATTATGAAAAGGATGCACTTAGTAAAGTACTATCTGACATTGGAGCGCCGGAACTTATTAAAAATATAGTACTTACTGGTTATGTAATAAATACTGACCTCCCTGCTATATACAATCTTTGTGAGGTTTTTGTTTATCCATCTTTACGCGAGAGTTTTGGAATTCCGATGCTCGAGGCTATGCGATGCGGTACTCCTGTAATAACCTCTAATACATCTTCAATGCCTGAAGTAAGTGGAAATGCTGCCTATATAGTTGACCCATACAAACCGGAAGAAATCACAAAGGCAATTATTGATATAAGTAAAGATGAAACTTTACGTAACGACCTTATAAAAAAAGGCTTAGAGCAAGCCAAAAAATTCTCCTGGAAGAATATGGCAATTGAGGTTCTTGAATTATATAAAGCAATTTACAGCGAACACCAAAACAAAAAGAAATGATTAAAGGAAGAGACATAGTTGTGGTTGGCCTTGCAGCAATGGACAGCCGTATTGGGAGTAATGTAATTAACCTTTCTCATGAATATTCAAAACATAATAGGGTCCTATATGTAAACTATCCAATAGATAGGTTTACTATGTGGAGACAAAGGAAAGACCCTTTGATAATTAAACGAAAAAATATCAGACAGGGTAAAGAATCAAAACTTGTTAAAATTAATGACAGTTTCTGGAACCTATACCCAGATACCACGCTTGAATCTATAAGTCAGTTAAAAGTTGATTGGTTATTTGATATCCTGAACAAAATTAATAATAAGCGTCAGGCAAAGGAAATAAACGAAGCAATAGATCAACTTGGTTTTAAGGATATTATAATTTTTAATGATACTGATATGTTCCGGAGTCTTTTTTTAAAGGAACTCATTAATGCCAAAACATTTGTGTATTATACACGAGATAATATGGTAGCTGTTGATTTTTGGAAAGCACAAGGTATTAGAATTGAAGCTCAAATTATGGCTAAAGCAGATGTGGTTGTCGCAAATTCTACCTACCTGGCTGATTTAGCACGTAAGTTTAATCCTCATTCATATTATGTTGGGCAAGGATGTGATCTTAGTTTATTTGATAAGAAATTGATTAAAGAGGCTCCTTCGGATATTAAAGATATTAAAGGTCCGGTAATTGGATACATTGGAGTATTATTTAACCTAAGGCTCGATATTAACATACTTGTTTATTTGGCAAAACAGCGTCCTGACTGGAGTATAGTACTAGTAGGGCCTGAAGATGAGGCATTTGCAGCCAGCGAACTACATCAACTGGAGAATGTCCATTTCCTTGGAAGCAAAAAGATGGAAGAACTTCCTGCTTATCTTAATTCTTTTGATGTTGCTCTGAACCCGCAATTGCTTAATGATGTTACAATAGGTAATTACCCTCGTAAAATTGATGAGTACCTTGCTATGGGAAAACCAACAGTAGCCACGAAAACACAGGGAATGTCCGTCTTTTCTGATTACACCTATCTTGCCGAAAATAAGGAAGGATATCTTGAATTAATTCAGAAAGCCCTTGACGAAAATACTCCTGAACTAGAAATAAAAAGGGAGAAACTTGCCAGGAGTCATACCTGGGAGGCTAACGCAAATGAAATATTCCGCTATGTGGAATTTATTGAAAACGAAAACAAATAGATATGGGAATTGCAAGCAAAATAAAAAATAGTCCTAAACTTAAAAAACTGGCACTATGGATGCTTATGCCAGGCAATCAGGCACGACCACGCCTTTGGGTTAAAATGTTTGTTAATCCAATTATGAATAAAAGAGGAAAGGGTTCCATAATCCGGAGAAGAGTTAGAATGGATGTTTTCCCGTATAATGAGTTTACTCTGGGAAAAAACTCTACCATTGAAGATTTCTCAACCGTAAATAATGGTGTTGGGCATGTTCATATTGGTGACAGAACACGACTTGGGATGAGTAATGTTATTATTGGCCCCATAAATATAGGCAACGATATTATGTTTGCTCAAAATATTGTTTGTTCAGGACTGAATCATGTTTATGAGGATATTAACATACCCATAGCAGATCAGCCTGTAATCACTAATTTAATTACCATTGAGGATGAAGTATGGATTGGCGCAAATGCCGTAATTACTGCTGGTGTTACTGTTGGCAAGCACTCTGTTGTGGCAGGTGGCAGTGTAGTTACTAAGGATGTGCCACCCTATTCTATTGTTGGTGGAAATCCAGCAAAACTTCTCAAACAGTATAATTCTGAATCAGGTGTATGGGAACGAATTAAAAAATAATTTTTTGATTTTAAAGATTGATAATATGAATACTATTACTTTTCTATTCTGGTTTTTATTGTTTATAGTTTTTTATTCCTATTTAGGTTATGGAATCCTCTTGTTCATATTGGTAAGATTAAAGAGAATCTTCAGCCCGAAAAAGAAGGAACCAAATACTGAATATGAACCAGAAGTAACTTTGTTTGTAGCAGCATATAATGAAAAGGATTATGTTGATGCAAAAGTTGCAAACTCTCTGGAACTTGAATATAATCATGATAAAGTAAGACAGGTTTGGGTTACAGATGGTTCTGATGATGGAACACCTGATATCCTCAGAAAGTATGCTGATAAAGGTGTTGAGGTTTATCATGAGGATGCCAGAGGAGGAAAGATTGGAGCAATGAACAGGGGTATGAAGTTTGTTAAAACTCCAATTGTAATATTTTCTGATGGCAATACTATGCTTGGAAAGGAATCGATACAACGCATAGTGAATATGTTTGCTGATCCAAAAGTTGGTTGTGTTTCGGGTGAAAAGAGAATTTTTAAAAAGGACTCAGATTCTGCTGTTGGTAGCGAAGGTATTTATTGGAAATATGAATCAACACTTAAAAAATGGGATGCAGAACTTTATTCAGTTGTTGGTGCTGCTGGTGAATTATTTGCAATAAGAACAGAACTCTTTCAGGAAGTTGAGAAAGATACTTTACTGGATGACTTCATAATTTCATTACGTGTTGCTATGGATGGTTATACTATTCAATACGATCCTGAGGCTTATGCAATTGAAACTTCTTCAGCCAATGTAAAAGAGGAACTCAAACGAAAAGTTAGAATTGCTGCTGGTGGAATACAATCTATTATCCGTCTAAGTCCACTGCTTAATATATTTAAATACAAGACATTAAGTTTTCAATATATTTCCCATAGGGTTTTAAGGTGGGTAGTCGCTCCATTTGCTTTACCTTTTATTTTTGTTTTCAACTTTTTCCTTGCACTTAATGCCGGACTTGATTCATTTACAAATATTTACACTTTATTATTCTTTGCTCAAATACTATTTTATTCACTTGCTATGATTGGATGGTTTCTTGAAAATAGAAAAATTAGAATTAAAATATTGTTTGTGCCATATTATTTCTTCGTAATGAATTATGCAGTTTATCTTGGTCTTGGCCGATACTATAAAGGTCAGCAAAGTGTAAACTGGGAAAGGGCAAAACGCGGAACATGAAAAATCTATCACTAATAATTACTGTTTTGTTTACGTTCTTTTCATTTCTCAATGAATTGAATGCCCAATGTGATCATGAGATTGAGTCATCTGTATTAGTTATTGATGGTGATGATATTACATTTAATCCAGGAGATGTAGTTTGCCTGAATGGAGGAAATAAAGATTATCTGTTAATTAGAAATATTCATGGAAGTAGCGATAACCCAATAACATTCGTTAATAAAAATGGAGCAGTAATAATTGACACTGATCACTTCTATGGTATTAAAGTAGCTCACTCTTCCTTCATAAAAATTTTAGGAAATGGAGATGAAAGTATAGACTATGGCTTTCAGGTTAAAAGAGTTGCTAACGGTTCCGGAGTTTCTTTTGATGAACTTACCACAGATATCGAACTTGGTTTTACTGAAATTGGAAATACACTATTTGCAGGACTTTTTGCCAAAACTGATCCCGACTGCTCTTTTACCTCAAGTCGTGATAATTTCACCATGTATAATCTAAGTATCCACGATTGTTATATTCATGATGTTGGTGATGAAGGTTTATATATTGGTCACTCAAAATATGAACAAGGCGTTCATCTTGACGATTGTGATACTTTAATTTATCCTCACCTAATCAGAGGTGTTAAAGTTTATAACAATATTTTAGAACATTTGGGATGGGATGGAATTCAAGTGGCATCGGCCGATGAAGATTGTAGTATATATAATAATATTATTAGATATGATTCTGAAAAAGAAACCATTTGGCAAATGTCGGGGATACTAATTGGTGGTGGGGGTAAATGTGATTGTTATAATAATCAGATAATTGACGGAAAAGGTGATGGAATTGATGTTTTGGGGCTCGGGGGCTTTAAAGTATATAATAACCTGATAGTCAGGGCTGGAAAGGATTTTGAACCCGGTAACCCAAACTCCCATAAGCACGGTATTTATGTGGGTGATGTTGTTACCATTCCTAGTTTAGAATTTAAGTTATACAATAATACAATAATCAGCCCTAAATCATACGGAATAACTCATAATAATTTCATAATCTCGAAAGTTAGAGTTTATAATAATCTAATTGTGGATCCGGGGAAAAAACATGAAGGTGATAAAGGGTTTGTAAATAATCTGACCACAGCGGGACGAATTGATTTATTAAATAATATTTTTTATGATGAAATAAATCAGGTAGGGTTTAAAAATCCTAATAACAATAATTTTGATTTAAAAGAGGGTGCTGTCTCAATCGACTTCGGAAAGAACTTAAGTAGTGAAGGCATTACCTTTGATATTTTAAGCCGTAATCGACCATATAATACATTTTATGATGTTGGTGCGTTTGAGTGGCAAGGTCCTGATGGTATTAATGATATGTCAGATATTATCAGTCTTAGCGATATTTACCCTAATCCTACTGATAATTCTGCTGGTTTCTCAATTAATTTACATGAAAGTCAGATTATTGAATACCATTTAATCACGATTAACGGGCAATTAGTATTAAGTGAAAATACTTATTGTTTTGCAAACACAGAAAACAAAGTTAATATAGATTTAGGAAACCTTAAGCCTGCATTATACATATTGGAAATCATTAGTAAAAATGGCTTCATACATAAAAAAATTATTATCAAATAACCATGATGATCATGATATCACGGATTAAACACATATTACCAAAATCTTCTGCAAGGCTCTCAAAACAGTTATATTTATGGGCCAGAGGAATCTTTTATGCTGGCGAAAAATTTGACTGTAATGTTTGTAATCGCAGTTTTAGAAAAATGCTTCAGGGTGGTTTTAACCTACCGGTTATAAGTAAAATGGAAATTGTTGGGGCTGGTGTTAGAAATCACATATGCCCTTACTGTCAAAGTACTGACCGTGACAGACTTGTTCAACTTTTTTTGGATAAATCATATAAGATAGCAAACAAAAAGATTAAAATTTTACATATTGCTCCTGAACCCGCATTATATAAAAGGCTGAGTAAACTTAAAAATATCGATTATGTTCCTGCAACAAAATACCATGAAGGGATTTACTATGCAGATGATATAACAATTGTTGATATTACTGATATGCATTTCAATGATGGTGAATTTGATATGATTATTTGTAATCATGTTTTAGAACATATTGATAATGATCAACTTGCATTTACTGAGATATTTAGGGTTTTAAGGAATGGAGGTACTGCAATTCTTCAAGTTCCTTATTCAAATTTATTGGACAAGACTTATGAAGACCCTAGTATGAATACCGTTAAGTTAAGAGAAGAGCATTTTGGACAGTTTGACCATGTTAGATTATATGGTACCGATTATCCACAGAAACTTGAAGATATTGGTTTTAACTTAAATTTATTCGATCCAGTTGATGTTTTGGAAAAAAAGGAAATAAATAAATTATCCTTTTTTGAAGGAGAAAAACTCTTTGTTGCCACAAAACCTTTGTAAAAAGTATCATAAAATGAATTTATTATTTGTATTTAGTTTGATATTTCTTAGCCTTGCTATATTCATTTTTTTAGTATTGAGTTTTCGAAATAAAAAATGGAACAAAGCACTTTCTGAAAAAAATAATGATATTGAAAGAAATGTTAATGATTTAAATTCTTCTTCAGTAAGTTTTGATGACAGATATAAGTCTGATTCACATGAGATTAAAGAAAATATCCAAAACTCAAAACTAAATATTGAAAGCATCAATAAATCAATAGAAGTGGAGGAAAAGACTAGTTATATGAAGAATGTCTTCTTGACAAATGTCAGTAACGAAATAAGAAATCCGCTTAATGGAATTATGGGATTTGCAGGTGTTCTTCGCACAGATCTGGCAAAATTAAACCGAGACGATCTATACGATTTTGCTGATAGTATTTCGCAGAGTGGAGAAAGTCTACTCAGACTTTTAAGTGATATTATTGATATAAGCAGACTTGAGGTTAACGATATTTCCTTTAACCCCGTAAGTTGTGATTTAAAAAGTATTATTGAACAATCGGTCGAAAGTTATCAAAAAGTAGCAATAGATAAGGGTTTACAACTAATTATCGACGATAATTTAAATCACTATTCGCTAACTGATAGAGAAACTTTAAGTCGAACAGTTGACTCAGTTATAGACAATGCAGTAAAGTTTACAGATAAGGGATATATTAAGTTAAGCATATCAACTAATGAAATAAAAGAGGAAATTACAATCAGTATAAAAGATACGGGTATTGGTATCGATCCATCATATATACCTATGGTTTTTGAACCTTTTAGACAAGAAAGCCTTGGATATACAACCAAGTATCAGGGAGCAGGACTAAGTCTTCCTTTGGCTAAAAAGGCTTTGAAAATAATGGATAGTGATATCCGCATTGAGTCTGAAAAAGGATCAGGGACAACTGTTAATATTGTGCTTAAACTTGCATCCAAAGAGGAAATAATAATCAAACCGAAACCTATTAAGAAAACTGTATCTAAGGATAAAGTTCAAGTTCCTTGGTATAAAAAGAATATATTTCTTGTGGAGGATGATAAGATTAACCAAATTCTATTCACAAAATTACTTGTTGGATGCGAAAACTTAATAATTGCCGGATCAGGTGAAGATGCATTGGAGAAGTTAACTAAACTTACCGATGACAAATTTGCGGTAGATTTTGTATTAATGGACATTAACCTCCCGGGACAATACGATGGAATCAAACTTATGCATCAAATAAAAAAAGATTGGAAATCTTTTTCTGATATACCTTTTATAGCCCAAACTGCCTATGCCATGTCAAATGAAAGGGAGAAATTACTGGCAGAGGGATTCAACGAATATTTATCAAAACCCATTAAAAAAACAGAACTAATGTCCGTTGTTGAAAAAGTGTTATAAAAAATTAATCTATTCTTTTAAAATAACTTTAATTTCGCAACTACCTAATTGTATCTTTTAGGTATTATGTATCCCAATTTGGTACAACCATCACATAAGTATAATGATAATATATAACGTTAAAATTCAGAGATTCATATACATACAACGTAAGACTACAGTTTGGCATATTTATTGAAAACTAATTTTATACAATTATAAAAAAACTAAAGAAAGGTAATCATGGGTTTTAAGGAGAAGGTAAGCGGTCTAAGAGTTCTTTTGGTTGAGAATGATGAAATGAATATAAAATTTGTCAAAATTGTACTTGATAGGTTAGGTCACAAAACAGATATTGCAGTAAATGGTTTGATTGGAGTAGAATTATTTAGTAAAAATAAATATGATTTAATATTAATGGATCTTGAGATGCCTGAACTTAATGGTTTGGATGCAACTGAGAGAATTAGAGTTTGGGAAAAAGAAAAGGGAATAAAACAAGCAGTTACAATTATTGCAGTTACGGCATATGCCATGGAAACCGATCGTCAGAGTTGTTTTGATGTGGGTATGGATGATTTCTTAGCTAAACCATTTTTATTGGAAGAACTCACTGGTATAATTGAAAAACATTTCGGAAAAGACAAAGAAAAGAAATCAAGTATGCTAGTTAACAACAACTAGATTATTTGTTTTGTTTTATATCGTGTAATTCAACTTCATAAGTAAGAGTAGTATAACCATCTACACCCTGCATGCCAAAATTTCCTACGCCAATTATTGAAGGAACAATCATTCTGGCCTTCCCACCTTTTCGCATCAATCCTATACCCTCCATAAATCCTTGAGTATCGAATGGCTTACCAAACTCGATATCCAAAGGATCTGAATTAAAATTACTAAATAACTGTATACCACCAAGTTCTGAAACCTGAATACTTACAATACAAATATCTCCAGTATCGGGGAGTAAACCAGTTCCTTTTACTTCTTCAATAAAATACAAACCACTAGGCCTGGGTGCTGTTTCAATTCTATTTTCCCTTATGTAACTTAATAAATTTGAGATTTCCTTTTTATGGTCCTTATCATGTTCCACTTGCAATGCTTGCTTATATTCACGATTTGTTTCTACATTAACAAGACGAATATTATAATACATTGGTTCCCCAGGTTTCACAAACTCAGGTACTTTAAGTAAATTTACGGTTTTCAGATAAAATGAGTCTGCTACAATTACAAAGTTCATCGAGTCACCTTTCGACATTAATTCCAGTGCTTCATAAAGGTCTCCATCAAACATTGACTTAATAATGGGAAATTTGAGTTCAGCATCAAGGTATTCACTATCAAACAATAATGTATCCTCAAGTCCATAACTCATTTTAATTGTTACATAATCGGTTTTCCTAACAACTGTTGTATCATCCGATTTTTCAATAAATTGATAGTAAACACCATTATCCGATAGTCCATAACCAGGATACTTAGATTCTGTACACGATTGAATTAATAATATACCAAATAATAGAATGGTCAATTTATAAAGGTACTTTCCCATTGGTTTATCTTTCAATAATAAATCTTTATCTAATAATAAAAGTCGCTGTTCTTCAATTAGATTAAGTTATGATTAACAACGACTTATATTATTCCGTATTTGGGTTTATTTGTTTATTCCTAATAACTCAACATCAAATTTAAGAGTTGAATAAGGCCCAATAATACCACCTGCACCACGATCACCATATCCAATAACTGATGGAATTATCAAAGTAGCTTTGCCACCAACATTTAGCATTCCTATTCCTTCATCCCATCCTTTAATTACTCTACCTTGTCCCAAATCAAATTCAAACGGTGTACCTCGATCGACTGAACTATCGAATTTTGTACCATCAAGTAAATAGCCAGTATAGTGGACCTGAACCTTATCACCGCTTTTTGGTTTCTCACCACTTCCCTTTTTAGTTTCAATAAATATCAAACCGGAGGCTGTTGGTTCAACATTAATGTTGTTATCATCAAGGTATGCCTGAAAAACTTTTCCTTCTTCATCTCTTGCCATATTAGCCTCAGATTCCTTTTCAGCTTCCATTTCTTCCTGTGACTTCACACTTAACAGTTTAATGTTAAAATCAATAAACTCAAGAGAATCAAATTCAGATGGTGTTTTTGGTTGGCGGAAAAGTTTAATAAATACTGAGTCAGTATTACATGAAAATGTAGCGCTATCACCAACATGCATCATATAAATACCTTCATATAAGTCACCTTGAAAGATAGATTTATCCATCCTCATAACTAATGGTTGTGGCATTGTTTTACTATCAAACAATACAGTATCAGGAGTTTCATAACTCATATTAACCTCAATTATGTCGCCTTCCACCGGGATTCTACCTTCACTATTGCTAATGTGAAATTTGTATTTGAGTCCATTTTCACTTGTTTTGAAATCACTATCATCACACGAACTGAGAAATATAGCTAAAATGCCAATAATCATTAATCCTAAAATTGTATTTTTCATCTTTATATTATTATTATTGTGCCATCAAAGATTAACGAAAACAAGTTAAATCCTTAATTATCTGGCAGTTAAAATTATTTATTTCTAATATCTATAACATTCACTTCATAAATCAAAATCGAGCGCGAAGGTATTCTTTTTTGGTCACCTAACAAGCCGAATGCCAGGTGAGAAGGCAAAATAATATGAACTCTATCTCCTTTTTTTAGAAATAGAACGACTTCTTCCAATCCCGACTCAACTCCACCATGACCAATAATAAAACTTTTATGGCCATCATTTTCTGATGAATAAACCAAATCACCATTAATCAATCTAACTTCATACTCTAAACTTATTAATTGACCCTTTTCTGCAAGGGAACCATTTCCATCTTCATAAATCTGATATCTCAAACCACTACCGGTACTTTCCATATCCCAGTTATGCTGTCCTATAAAGATTTCAATCTCCTCATTTTCAATCATTAGCATTTGCTTATTAGCCTTAATGAGTGATTCTTGAGAATTTAGGTTCTTCGAATTAGTTTTGCCTCCGCTATTATTTGAGCATGCAAACATGAGGACAGATGTAAGAATAAAGAATGATATCCTAAAAGAAAGTTGCATTATTATTTTATTTCGTAATTCAGTTGATTCTTATAGTTTTTAACTACAGATTTTATTTCATCAATAACTTCCATAATAGGTTTAGCCATATTGCCTCCTGCAGCATTTCTGTGTCCACCACCATTAAAATGCTTTCTGGCTAAATCATTAACTGAAAAACTCCCCTTTGATCTGAAACTTAATCTAATCTTTTTGTCTTTCTCAGTTACGAGAACAGCCATATTTACTTTATCCATCGAAAGAGCAAAATTTACAACTCCCTCAGTATCACCAACTTTATACTTGTATTTAACTAAATCATCTTTTGTTAGATATATCAAAGCTGTTTTTAAATCATCCCAAACCAACATTCTGTCATTAATCGCAAACCCCAACAACCTCAAACGGCTTTCAGAAAACGTATCATAAATCAAACCATGCGATTTTCTGGCATCTACTCCATTTGCAATTAATTTAGCAGTAATCTCATATGTTTTTACATTATTACATGAATGGCTAAATGATCCTGTATCAGTTATTATACAAGTATAAAGACATTCAGAAATAGTCTTTTTAATTAAATCCTCATCCCCCATTGCAGCAATAAACTCATACACAATTTCTCCAGTTGAGGAACTGTTAACATCAGAAATAACATAATCAAAGTCCTCTACTTCAGGTGATATATGATGATCTATTAGTACTTTTTTTCCTTTGCTTTCTTTTAAATCATTAGTGACAGCACCAGTTCGCAATAGTGCATTATAATCAAGACAGAATATCAGATCTGCCTCTTCCAGTACTTTTTTTGCCTTTTTAGCATCTTTCTCAAAAATTATTAACTCATTGCTATTCGGGAGCCATTTTAAGAAGCCAGGAAACTTATTGGGCACCACTGCTTTAACATTGGCGCCTTTTGTCTTTAAATAATGATATACTGCAAGAGATGAACCTATAGCATCACCATCAGGATTAGTATGTGTAGTAATGGCAATTTTTTTACCATTCTCAATATAGTTTTGAATTTCTTCTAATTGTTGCTTTTCTAACATTGTATTTTATTAATTTGAAGTGGCAAAGATAAAAATATCGTTTATTTTTGCGAAAAAATTAATTTAAAATACTATGTCAGGAAATATCACATTTACAATGATCAAACCAAAGGCGGTTGCCGATGGAAATATGGGTAATATTATTGCCAAAATAATTGAAGGCGGCTTTAGTATTAAGGCCCTGAAATTCACTCGCTTAACAAAAAGTGATGCGAGAAAATTCTATGCGGTTCATAAAGAGCGTCCATTCTACAACAACCTCGTACAGTTTATGTCATCAGGTCCGATCATCGCAGCAGTTATAGAAAAAGAAAATGCTGTTGAGGCTTACCGTAATTATATCGGTGCAACTAACCCGGGAGAAGCAGCAGAGGGAACTATCCGTAAACTGTATGGCACTTCAATTGAAGCAAACGCTGTACACGGCTCTGATAGCGATGAAAATGCACTTATTGAAGCAAACTTTTATTTCTCAGAAAGAGAAATATTTTAGTTTTATAAAAAATAAAGAATAAAGAGCCATCTTATAATCAAACAAGATGGCTTTTTTTATGGATTAAACTCCTCAAAACTATTATCCTGATAGAGTAATACAATTTTTTTGATTTTTTTTCCTTTTTTATTACCATATGTGACAAGAGATTCATCCCTGATAATATCTTTTGCCTCTGCTTCATTTACAAATTTAGTCTCTGAAGAACTTTTTTCAATTCCAAATGATATATTATCATCCATTTCAATTTCACTGGAATCATTCCTATTTTCACCTTCAATTTTCTCCTTAACAGAAATCATCGACCCCTTACCACTAATCAGCCATTCAAGATTTACCTCGGGGAATCGATCCTTTATTTTTGTTATAAAATCTAAACTGGGTTTATTTCGTCCTGACAATACATGAGAAACAGATGATCTCTGAACACCAATTTCATTTGCAAAATTTGACGAAGTTAAATTTTGAATTTCAATAAAACGCTTAATTCTATTAATCATAATAATTCCTTATGATTTACAAAATTACAACATTTTGTATGCATATGTAAACTTTTGGTACAAAATAATTCAAATGACAATTGTAACACTGCATTTATTTAAAGGTATATATAGATATGATATTTTATTATATTGTATATCTAACTATTAAATAGCATTTTTATTATCACCTCCAAAGGATAGGTTTAACACATAATATCTAAAGTAACTTATACAATAATACCCATATAATCCTGATTATATGGGCATTAAAAAGCATCTTGTTCGATTTCATCTCTGTTTACATTTGTATTCACATATGTATACAGATTGTAACTTAATTCAAGAATGAATATTTCTATACATGTCTGATATACAGCAATTATGAATATGATACCGTTACATTTGTAATATGGCTAGAATTGTAACATTTAACATTACATTTCACCAATAAATATCTAATACCATACAAAAAGGTCTTTGGATATAGGAGGAGAAAGGAAGAATCATATTATTATCAAACTTAAATACTTTAATCTTTTAACCCTCTGCCCTACCCCATAGTTTTCTTTGCCTCTTAACTTTGACAAATAATTAAGGACAAAAAAGAAGCCACCCCATAGGATGGCTTAACCCAATATATTTATCAGGATAAAAAAATATGAAGAAAAGTATAAGCACTCTTCTTCACAAAAAGTTATTTTGCAGAAACACTAATTGAGGTAATAAAAGAGGAGCCTTCACCATTTTGTATTCCTCCCGATACAGATCCGTAATTGCAGAAACACTTTTTGTATTTATAATTTATCTCGGAAATTTTTGTAGTATTAATGATATTTTCTCTTCTAAGGCCAGATTACCATCAATCCAATTTATATGAACACCCTTTTTTTCCATTCTTCTAAACCATGTCATTTGTTTTTTTGCAAACTGATGAATAGCCGTATTTAACTTTTCATACATTTCACCTTTGGATATCTCCCCCACAAGGTACATGGTAATATACTTATATTCAAGACCATAAAACATAAGTTGTTCCTCTTTTAAACCACTTTCAAGTAAATTTCTTACCTCATCAATCATTCCTTCACCCAACCTTAAATCAAGTCGCTTGCTAATATATTCACGTATTTGTTTTCGTTCATAGAAAATACCAAAATTTATCGAATGGATGCCATTCAAGAATTTCAAAAGTGCTTTACTACTACTTTCTGCTTCAGCTATTTCTATTGCTCTTATCAAGCGATCAGGATTGGTAATATCGGTAGTATTATGTAATGAAGAAACAGATTTTAACCTATCAATCAAGTCATCAGGACTGAAGGCTAGCAATTCCTTCCTAAGTCTCTTATTCAATGGTGCTTCCTTCATCTGATAAGCCCTTAATATGCTATCGATGTACATACCGCTACCACCAGACATAATTGAGATATTACCATTGTTCTTTATGGTATTGTAAGCATCATGGAAATCACTTTGAAATTCAAAAATATTATATTCATATCCCGGATCATGAATATCAATTAGATGAAATGGAATTTGTTTGCCCTCCACAATATAATCTTCTAGATCCTTGCCAGTACCAATATCCATTCCTCGATAAACCTGCCTTGAGTCGGCGCTTATTATCTCACCACCAATTAGAAAGGCAAGTTTCGCAGCAAGTTTAGTTTTTCCTGTAGCTGTTGGGCCAAGTATTGTTATCATCGATTAATTTTTATGCAAGATAAGGAAAAAGAAGATAAATAATTATCACCTAAACCTTGGGGATTAGCCAAGACAAAAGGTTCAAGACCAAACTATCTCGTTTTTATTTTCCTTATTTTCATTTCCTCGTTAAACAGAAAGTCCCTAATAATATTTAATTCCTTGACAGTGGATGTACTTAAAGAAAAACCATCGAGGATTTGTAAGATCTCATTATCAGCACTTTTATGTAGAAACTGTTTTATGTATTCAACCAATGTTCTAGAGTTATCAATATGAGACTCCTGAGTTTTAATCTTTAAGAACTGTAAAATGCGTAATCCATCAACTTTATTGATACAAGCTTTGACAAAATTTTTTTCGTCTTTATAATTATTTCTCAAAGGCATCCATAAATCCTTTGTTTTAAACTGCATTTCAAGAAACTCATCCATGGGTGTTTTTACTTCTCCCAGAAACAAAAGGGGGAACTTACCAAAAGTATCTCTAATTAGGTCAAAAAGTCTATAATCGTATATAGGATAAGAATCCCAGTCTCCTCCTTTGCCTTTAATAAGTGCAGGTCCCGTACCAAAATCCACTCTATCAGAAAACCGTGGGGAAGGATATGCAACAGTATCGGACCAAATTCCTAAGTTTCCACTTTTAATTAGTTTTTGCAAAAAATAGAAATCCTCGCCACTTTTAACCGGGGTAAGACCGCCAACTTTTCTATATGCCCAAACTGGAAATGCCATCGCTGAACCCAAAGCCGTATACGCATATGGATTATTTATCCTTAACATATTTAGTAAATAATAGCGCATATATATTTCATAACGCAGGATAAGTTTATCATTCTCACTATTTAATTTATGATAGTAAGGAGCAGCTATTCCTA
>Ga0164315_10002022_pt1 | contig 15443 bp, 8 predicted proteins | sample GuaBasSedimGuay6_FD_113737 | JGI IMG/M metagenome (GOLD analysis project Ga0164315, IMG submission 113737) | Subseafloor sediment microbial communities from Guaymas Basin, Gulf of California, Mexico - Guay6, Core 4569-2, 0-3 cm | ecosystem: Environmental > Aquatic > Marine > Hydrothermal vents >...
CATTTTCAATTGACAAAGCCGTTAAATGTGCATAAATTGAGTACAACGAATTACGTGGATAAACGAATTGGTTAACAAATAGCCATAGTACGTCAACTGCAAAGCACCTGAACATTTTCAATTTACCAGGCGGTTAAATGTGCATCATATACCAAATTGCCTCCCGTTCCTGATGCACAAAGCAAGGTGCCTCAAATTATTTTTACGGCTCATTTATACCATTCACCTTCTGTCGCTGCAATGATTTTGGCCACGTTATCCAAATTCGGTCACTTTGCACCAAGATAGACTGGCTTAATCCGGTAAGGTTTATCTTGGTGGACAGGCTTGGGTTCGATGAGATTAAGGCCGGCGAATTAAAATTGAAATTGTTTCGGGAAATCGTACTTAATGAACGAAACCTCGAATGGTGTTATTTGAATTCGTTTATCCAAGTAATTAGTTGTACTTGTAGGCAGTCATATTTAAAAAAATGGTGCTTTGCGAATTAATGCCAATGCTTGTTGTAGTTCAGCAGCGTTTTGGTCGAAACGATCCTGATTGATACTGTAGCCCTGCACCAGATATTCTTTACGAAATAAGCGAATTATTAAAGCGAATTATTAACTTGACAATGTCACATTTCAATTACGACGTGGTTTCTCGTACAAGGTTCGCCTTGTACTCCTGATAAATCGTACAAGGTTCGCCTTGTATTCCTTTAAACGCGGCCTTTCGTACAAGGTTCGCCTTGTACTCCTGATAAATCGTACAAGGTTCGCCTTGTACTCCTGATAAATCGTACAAGGTTCGCCTTGTATTCCTTTAAACGCGGCCTTTCGTACAAGGTTCGCCTTGTATTCCTTTAAACGCGGCCTTTCGTACAAGGTTCGCCTTGTACTCCTGATAAATCGTACAAGGTTCGCCTTGTACTCTTTGAACTGCTCAAAGAAATCCGATTTTTCCAAAAAATCGGATTTCTAGGACAATTTGTTGTGATGACAAAACCAGTTTATTCAAAAAACGGTTTTTTTTAACTTCATAAAAATTTATAATCATAAAAATCACAATTCAACTCATTTGCTGAAATCCACAACACTTATCTGAATGAGAACCGCCCTATGAATCCCATTTTCATTTCCCACGCCACCCAAGACGATGATTTCGTCAAAGAATTACGCATTGAACTGGAAAAATTAGGTTTGACGGTTTGGCTCGACTCTCGCAATTTGCGCGGTGGCAATAAATTGGCGGCCGAAATTCGTCAAGTCATTGAACAGGCTAGGCATTTTATTGTTGTCCTGAGTCCCAATACGATTAATTCTCCTTGGCTACGCAAAGAAATTCAATGCGCTGTTAAGGTTGAACAGCAACATGACGGTTATCGCGTCATTCCATTACTGTTGCCGGGGGTTTCGCTGTCCGCCCTTGATTTGTGGTTTGATGAACAGCCGTTGGTAATGCCTATTCAATTGAAGCCGGGTGATTTGACTGAGGCTTTGCCGGCTATTTTGGCAGCTTTGGGTGAAAAAAGGCCCGATGATCAGCAACAGCTTACGAGTGTTGAGTCTAAGCCTGTGGCCGAATTATTGCTGAAACTGACAAATTTGCAATTTGACGGGACTCAGGCTAACCGACGCGCTAAAGCGACCGCAATGCTGATTTATTCTCCGCCCAATTCGGCCGATCCTGACGTGGAAAGTCAGGATTTTATTTTTACCGCCCCGCTTGGGCCGATTGAAACCGGTGATTTGCAATGGTATTTAGAAAAATATTATATATGGGCTGCCGGCCCATTTAAGGACAGGGCCGCGAACATCGAAGCTAAATTGCCACAATGGGGGCAAGCTTTGTATAACGCGGTTTTCTCAAACCAAGCCAAAAATGCGTTGACGGCTTGGCAACATCTGACAGCCAGCGACGCGGCGCGTCGCTTTTCCGTGTTGGTTGACCCAGAGTTGCCAGAGAGTACGGACGAAAATGAACAAACCATCGCCCAAGAAGCCGGTAGCGATTTGTTGTCGTTGCCTTGGGAATTACTGCATGATGAACAGGATTATCTGTTTCAACAGAGTCAAGCGGTGCGAGTGCGGCGGCGTTTACCGAATCTGCGCGAATTACCGGTCCGCCCCACCGAGTTACCTATCCGCATTTTGCTGCTCAGTCCACGCCCAGAGGATGAAAACGCGGACTATATCAACCACCGTGCCGGCGCTTTGCCGTTAGTTGAAGCAGTAGAGAGTTTGGGGGATTTGGTCGAACTGACTGTGTTGACACCGCCCACTTTTCCCACGTTGCAACAAGCCTTGCAGCGGGCTACGGACAATGGCAAGCCTTTTGATGTCGTGCATATCGATGGACATGGCGTGTATGATAATAAGTATGGCTTAGGCGCGTTGTGTTTTGAAGAGCCTAAAGATGTTCACAAGTTGGCACTTCGGGCGACGGTGTTTGTGAATGCCAAGGAAATTGCCGAGGTGATGCGTGATCATCGAATTCCTTTAGTGTTTTTGGAAGCTTGCAAAACGGCTAAAAGTGATAAACACCCCACCGCGTCGGTCGCTGCGCAGTTGTTGGAAGCCGGTGTCACATCAGTGGTGGCGATGAGCCACAGCGTTTTGCTAGAAACAGCACGGCGATTTGTAAAGGCCTTTTATAAGAAATTAGCCAGTGGGGCGCGAGTGGGTAAAGCCATGTTGGCGGGACAGCGGACGTTAAAGGGCGATAGTTACCGTGGTAAAAAAATGGGCGCGGGGGATTTTCACTTACAGGACTGGTTTGTGCCGGTGTTGTATCAAGGGTGCCTTGATCCGCAATTATTCACCGCAAAGCCCCCAAAAGCCGTCCGTCAACTGCAAGCGCAACAACGTTGCCTCAGTTTGGGCGCGTTACCAGAACCGCCAGCACATACGTTTATTGGTCGTAGTCGTGAATTGTTGGCCCTAGAGCGGCTATTATATGAACACCCTTATGCGGTAGTGCGCGGACAAAGTGGGGCGGGTAAAACCACATTGGCGGTGGAATTAGCCCGTTGGTTAGTGCAAACCGGCCGCTTTCAACGCGCCGCTTTTGTCAGTTTGGAAGAGCACACGGATACGCGGAGCGTGTTGGACAGTTTAGGACAGCAATTGTTACCAGAGGGAGAAAAATGGTCGGTGGCGCAGTATGCTGACGAAAAACAGGCCTTGCAACCAGTCGAGCGGGCCTTATCTGACCATAAAACGCTGATTGTATTGGATAATTTAGAAAGTGTGTTACCCGATGCCAGCGGTAAAACGCCAACCGGGGCAGACTCGATGGAGAAATTGTGGGGATTGTGCCAAGCTTTACTTCATGCGGATGGGGCCACGCGCTTGGTGTTTACGAGTCGGGAGTCGCTTTATGAAAGAGTGACAAATCCCCCCTTTGAGGAAGGGGGGAACACTTTTTCGTTTGAGAAAGGCGGAAATATTTCTTCCATTGGAAAAGAGGAAAGTTCTACGCCGCTGGTTGTTCCTCTTTTGGGAACCGGTTTGCTCAGGGGGATTTCCAAACACTTTGAAATACCAATAGGCCCGTTGAGTCCTGAAGAGGCTATCACGTTAGTCAGTCAGGTGATAACCAAAGCCAGGGTGACACTAACAGATCCCGGCACAACACCCAAGGAAATCACGGATTTGGTAGAAGCGGTGAATTGTCATGCGCGTGCGTTGGTGCTGTTGGTGCCAGAAGTGATCCGTTTGGGGGTGTGTGCAACGACGGAGACGCTGCATCAACTGATGGATGAATTGGATCAAAAATATCCTGAAGATCGTGAGAATTCCCTGTATGCCAGTGTGGAATTATCTTTGCGGCGATTGTCACCAGAGACGCGAGACAAGATACCAGCATTGGCCGTGTTTCATGGGGGCGCACAATTGGGCGTCTGGGCTGGGCTGTTAAAGTTAGAACTCGAAACCGTTAAAAAGTTCGCAACCGCATTAATTGAAGTTGGGCTAGCTGAGTTTATGGGTTACGGACACCTGCGTCTTGATCCCGCGTTGCCGGCTTATCTGCGCCGTGAGATGAATGCCGCTGAGTTGGAAGCGCTCAAGGCCAATTGGGGCGCGGCGATGGCACAATTAGTGAGTTTGCTCTATCAACAACAATTCCAAAATGCCCAATTCTCGGCCCAGTTGACGCTACTAGAATTACCCAACCTGCTGGTTTTGTTGGAGTGGGTACAGAGGAAGTTAACGCCAGAACAAGTGGCCGGTTTAGCGGGTGGTATAGAACGGTTACTGGCTAATCTCAATCGTCCCCAAGCACTGGCACAAGTTATCGCTGTGCGAGAAAAGGCCAAGCAAGCGTTAAAGGGATGGGGCGGTACCCAGTTTGAAGCCGAACGGTTGAAGATTGAACGTTTGCTGGACCGGCATGATTTACAATCCGCTTACACTGCTGCTCAAAAACTATTGCAGCGTTGTCTAGCCGGGGAAACCGATTATCCAGATGCGGCTTATGATATTGCGGATGCCCATTTTTTGCTTGGTAGAGTCCTGAAAAAGCGGGGTGCAGCCGAAGCGGCCTTACAATCTTTGAGCGAGGCACGGCAACGCTTTCGCCATTTAGCAGAGAGCGGTAATCAGCGTGCCCAGTACATGGCTTCTATCACGCTCACAGAAAGTGGGCGTTGCCTTATTGATTTGGAACAATTCGATGCTGCGACAACCGCCTATCAAGAAGCGATTCAATACGCGAAAAAAGTGGATGATAACAGACAAATAGCGGTTAATATATTCCAAATTGGCACTGTTTGCCTGTTGCAACAGCGACATGCAGAGGCACTGGAAATTTATACGCAGGCGATAAAAATTTTTGACGCGTTGGGAGAGTTGGGTAACGTGGCTACCGTTTGGCATCAAATTGGGGTATTACATAGAAAAAGAAAGCAGTTTGAACAGGCCGAGCAAGCCTATCGGCAATCTCTGGCTATCCATGTGCAACAAAAAAACCAGCAGGGTGAGTGCGATAGTCTCATTGAATTGGGCAATCTGTATGAAGAAATGGGGCGATTAGAGGAAACCGTGACTTTTTATCAACAAGCCGCGACTATTCATGCTGAACTGCAAGATTTGATTAATGAAGGCAGAACTCGCCACACTCTAGCCAACTTTCTGATCAAATTGCATCGTGACGATGAAGCCCGCCGCGAACTCCAACGGGCGCTTGAGTGTAAAAAGCCTTATGGTTATGCGACTGTGCCTTGGACAACTTGGCATCTGCTATATGAACTCGAACAAGCCACCAATCACCCAGAAGCAGCAGCAGTTGCCCGGCAACAGGCGATTCAAGCCTTTCTTGAATATCGTCGGGCGGGTGGCGAGAATCCCAGTGGTGCGGGACGACTTTGTGCTTTTATCGCAAAAGCGATGCGTGAAGGGAAAATGGCTGAAGTCAAAAAAGCACTGCGCGAACGTGCTAACTGGCAAATTGTGCCCAAACTGCAAGCGATTTTGCGCGGTAACAGAAACCCGGCTTTGGCTGATGATCCGAATTTGCATTATGAGTTGGTTGTGGAGTTGAAGTTGTTGTTGGAAAGTCTGCCGAAAAAGGAAGGGGTGGTTGGAAAGATTAAAGGGTGGTTGAGAGTCTGAAGGCAAAACCGTAAAGCGTTGCAAAAACCTTGAAGGTTTCTAACTGGAAAAATGCGCCGGCAAAGCCTGATCGGATGATTTGAATGTGGGTGACATAATTTCTGAGGGAATTGTCAAAATGCGGTGAAATTATTTAATTTATCTGAAAAATTAGAGTTAGAACTTAATAATATGCTAATAAAGAAAAATTAGAGTTAGAACTTAATAATATGCTAATAAAGCTTTAATGACACAGCGGGTATCCAGTTGCTTTGAGATGACTGACTGGGTTTAGTGCATTCCCATTTTAACGGACAGTTAAGTACAACGGATACTCGAAATGAACGGATAGTGTTCGCACATTATCCTAATATTTTTAGATGCACCAATACGAGAGCCGCCGTGACTTTTCAAAGTTCAAAACCTTGATGACTTTTAAGAAAACCGTTCAAGCGAATTTTTTTATCCGTTTTTTTCGTGTATCCGTTGTACTGTTGGTTGGTACTCAAGATTGATAATGACCTTTTTTTGGGAATGCGCCCCTCGGCTTAGCACCTATCAGTTGTTTAGTACAGCGAATCCCAGAAATAAACGAATGAAAGTTGAACCGCAAAAGTGATACTATCGCAAAAAAAAAGCGATAGCATCACGAAATTGAACCGCAAAAGTGAGACTATCGCAAAAAAAAAGCGATAGCATCACGAAATTGAACCGCAAAAGTGATACTATCGCAAAAAAAGCGATAGCATCACGGCTTGAGCATGTTTTTGTCCTGTGCATAGCAGTTCGATACAAAAATTTTTGCGCGCAAAAACTTTCTTGCGGTCAATTTTTCCGTAATTATATTTGCCAATCCCAATTTATTTGTAAGTTTTATCGTAACTACTCAGCCCCAACGGGGCGAATTAATATAGCCAGCGTAACTACCTGGAACTTCGTTGTTATTGTTGTTCCCAGGGCGCAGCCCTGGGCTATATTAATTCGCCCTTTCAGGGCTGAGTAGTTGCGTTTTATCTTGAGAGGGGATGAACGGGGGGGGGGCGTTTGTTTTTTTGTCACAGGATGGATTTTTAACCGTACATCTCGAATAAGTTATCGGCGCACCGCTCATTTTTGTTGGTTGCTACATTTTATTAGAGCCTTGATCGAAATGACACATTGGGAATATTAGATGGTTTTCGTTTAAACACCAGTTACTATTCGGTGTTCTTGAACTGAGAATTATTATAGGCCTTGTCAAAATCCAATATATAACTTTATTTAAGCAATACAGACGGAAATAATTTAACAAATAATGTAATTACTCAGCCCTGAAAGGGCGTTTTATTAAAGCCCAGGGCTGCGCCCTCTCCACATTTTTAATGCGCAAAGACAAGGGCTTTAAATCATAAACGGTACCTGGGGCGTTGCCCCAGGCTATAATAGTTCGCACACTTCGGTGCTGAGTAGTTACCAAATAATAATAATAAATAGTCAGTTATAAATTTGAGCGGCTGCACCGCCGTTCTGTTGCCAGAAAAATAATAACAATCAAAATATTACTGCGAACTATGACATTGTTTTGCAGTTAGAAACCGTAAAGCGTTTTGGAAACATTGAAGGTTTTGCCCTATATAACAAAAACTATCTAGCCCTTGCTTTTGAACAAAAACGTTGATAGTATGGCATCGTTCGCATTGCGTGACATAGCAGCTTGACTCTCAATCAGCCTTGTCTTTATTGGGAGGACTTTGACAACTCTTGGTTTAAACATATTTTATCGTTATGATTAGAGTTGTTTATCAATATTTTTGTTCATATATTCAATATTTTGCAAACTGATTATAGGTGTCCATAAAATTTTGTGCTAAAATATTTATTTGATGTTTAAACCATAACGGATACCATCCCTTTTCGAGATGGTATTCGTATTATTCTTCATATCTATATAAGTTAATTTTTTTCGAGAACCAAACTTTTCTGGGTAACTATATAAAAGCGGGTTTCAAAGCACACAATAAGTCAGTTTTATAGCTGTGTTGTATAAACTCAATGTATGACGACTATTTTTGAAGCGTGCCACCAAAATGCCATGACGTAAAGAAAGCTAACCCCTCTCACCCGAACTTTAGTGAGTGCGAGCAAGGATTTGATTAGCGGTAGGATCGATACAAAATGGCATTTAGTGCATCGCGTGAAAAAATAGATTCTTTAATTCAACTTAGGAAGTTATTTATGTCAGAAACTAGCATGAATCTGTTCAATTTAAAATCTGAACGGATCCGCACACTCCACTTTACGTGGTTTGCCTTTTTCATTAGCTTCTATATCTGGTTTAACGCTGCTCCGTTGATGGCTTACATTCGAGAAGCGTTGGATATGACGGATCAACAGATAAAAGTGTTGATGATCCTCAATGTTTCGCTCACCATTCCGGCCCGAATTGCTATGGGTATGCTGGTGGACAAATTCGGGCCGCGGATTATGTATTCGCTGCTGCTGGTGATTTCGGGCGTTTTGTGTATCTTGTTTGCGTTGACACAAACCTATCAGCAAATGGCATTGATGCGCTTTTTGCTGGGCTTTGTCGGTGCCGGTTTTGTTATCGGTATCCGCATGATTAGTGAGTGGTTTCCGGCCAAACAGGTTGGCTTAGCTGAAGGTATCTATGGTGGCTGGGGTAACTTTGGTTCAGCAGGCGCAGCCCTGACATTGCCAACCGTTGCTCTCATATTGGGTAGTCTGATTGATGAAGCTAATAGCTGGCGCTATGCATTGGGGGTTAGTGGCATGGTTGCCATGGTCTATTCAGTTATCTACTACCTCTCCGTGAGAGATACACCTCAAGGCTCCACTTACTTTAAGCCTAACAAAACTGGCGCAATGGAAGTCACAAGTCCAAAGGATTTTGTACTGTATTTGATAATGAATATACCTTTGTATATCGCTTTGGGTGTTTTGACTTGGAAACTCAGCACGCTGAATATATCCAACGTGCCAGGAGAGTTTAAGCCACTGCTTGGTGACGTGACGATTTTATCGTTTCAGTTCTCATTGACTTACGTGATTTATGCTTTGCTGGTAGCCATTTATATGTTCCAAAGCTATCATGTTTACCGGATCAACAAAGATGTCTTCACTACGCCGGTACCTGAAATTCACCGTTATAAGTTCAAACAAGTGGCTATTTTGAATTTGGCTTATTTCTGTACTTTCGGCTCCGAGTTGGCGGTCGTTTCCATGTTGCCGCTGTTTTACTTGGATACCTTTAAAGATACGACTCCTTGGATGACTCCAATCTACGCCGGTATGATTGCGGCGAGTTATGCCTTTGTGAATTTGGTCGCCCGTCCGATTGGTGGCTTTTTCAGTGACAAATTTGGACGCAAAAAAGCGTTGATGATTTTACTGAGTGGTTTGGCAGTTGGGTATTTCCTGATGAATCTCATTAATGCCAACTGGTGGATACCGATGGCTGTTGCCGTTACCATGTTTTGTTCCTTTTTCGTGATGGGGGGTGAAGGGGCCGTTTTTGCCGTGGTTCCCCTCATCAAGCGGCGTATGACCGGTCAAATCGCGGGGATGACCGGTGCTTACGGCAATGTGGGCGCTGTTATCTTTTTAACCGTCTTATCCTTTGTCGATAGTCCTTCAACGTTCTTCTTAGTCATTGGCGGTTCAGCATTGATAGTAATGGTGGTGGTGGCTTTGTTCTTTGAAGAACCCAAAGGGCAAATGGCGGAAGTCCTACCAGATGGTACGGTACAAATGATTGATGTCCACTAATTGGAGAAAGGGGCTATTCGATTGGGGCTAGCTATAGGCATCCAGATAATTATTTAGTCCCCTTTAGGGGACTTGAGCTTTTAGACAACTGCTGTAGCAAAAAAATTTTTGCGCGCAAAAACTTCTTTGCTACAAGCTGTTGGCACAAACCAATTTATTTATCTGGAATACTATAGTACACGATAGCGAAAATACCCAAGCTACCCCTTCAATGCGGGCAACCACAAACGGGCAACCACAAACGGGCAACCACAAGGGATTGCCCCTACAATATCGATTGTTCTTGTAGGGGCAATCCTTTATGGTTGCCCCGGTTGGGTAGTGGTATGGAAACTTTCGCGATCCTGCACTAGTGCAGTAAAGCGGAAATATAAAGACCACCTCAGCCAACAGCCAACAGCTAAAGCAGTTGTCTGAAAGCTCAAGTACGTATCAGGGCACTGAGGGTTAGTCGGCTTTAGCCTCAGACAAGCTTTTAGACAACGGCCCAACGCCGTTGGCGTTGGGGTGGTATCGTTCCTTGCGCGAAACTGCACTAGGCATCTATGATTTTGCCTTTCCCCTTGTACCTTTCCCCTTTCATCTTTCACCTTTCCCCTTTCACCTTTCCCCTTATTAACTAACTATGTCAAACGCACTTTCAATCACAGTCGGTCAATACTCAGAGGCCGGTCGCAAACCAAAGAACCAAGATGCTTATGGCGTATTGGCCCCCCCAGAACCTCTGCTGACCACCAAAGGGATAGCCGCTGTGATCGCGGATGGCGTGAGCAGCAGCGAAGCTGGCGATAAAGCCAGCGAGTACAGCGTTAAAGGTTTTTTAAACGATTACTTTAGTACCCCAGAATCTTGGACAGTTAAAACAGCCGCCCAAAAAATTCTGACGGCACTCAATCGCTGGTTATACGGGCAGGGGTACCATCTTTACGGGACGAATAAAGGACTGGTGACTACCTTAAGTGTCATGGTCATCAAATCAACAACCGTCCATCTTTTTCATGTGGGAGATACCCGCATATACCGCTTGCGTGACAAAGAACTTGAATGCTTAACTCAAGATCATCATGTCCAGATTTCTAAGGATCAAGAGTATTTGTCCCGGGCGATGGGTATTGAACTCCATATTGAAATAGATTACCGTAACGTTGGGGTGGAAGCAGGCGACTATTTTATTTTTACGACGGATGGAATACATGGATACATCAGTGACGAAGACATCACACGTATTGTACTTGAACACACACAAGACTTAAACAAAGCGTGTCAACAGATAGTATCCGAAGCGTTTGCTAAAGATAGCCCCGATAATCTGACTTGCCAGATTTTACGGATTGAGAGTATACCCACTCAAGATGCCAATGCCTTCTTTAAGAAATTAACCGAGTTGCCCTTTCCGCCCCCATTGTCTCATGGGATGCACTTGGATGGCTATCATATTTTGCGTGAATTGTATGCCAGCAAACGTAGCCAAGTTTACCTTGCTCAGGACGAAGAAACTCAGAAAAATGTCGTACTCAAAACACCTTCAATCAATTTTGACGATGATCCCGCTTACATTGATCTGTTTCTTCATGAAGAATGGATAGGCAAACGTCTGACTCATCCGCATGTGATGAAAGTCTATGAACATAAACGGCATCGTCAATGCTTATACTATGTGGCTGAGTATGTGCCTGGTCAAACTTTGCGCCAGTGGATGCATGATAATCCTCAACCACCGCTTTCGGAGGTGAGAGCTATCATTGAACAAATCGCTTCGGGACTGAGAGCATTTCACCGTATGGAAATGCTCCATCAAGATCTTAAACCTGAAAATATTATGGTAGACCAACATGGTACTATCAAAATCATTGATTTTGGTTCGACCAAGATTGCGGGCCTTGAAGAAATCACAACGCCCCTTGAACGAATCAATCTATTGGGTACTAGAAACTATACCGCACCAGAATATTTGCTTGGTAACACGGGTAGCACCCGATCGGATCTTTTTTCTCTAGGGGTGATTGCGTACGAAATGTTAACGAATCACTTGCCTTATGGAGAAGCCAAGCTCGAAAAGGTTCGCCGGCTGAACTATATCTCGGCTTGTCATTACAACCCAGCGTTGCCGATGTGGGTGGATTGTGCGTTAAAAAAGGTGACTCATCCTAATCCCACTCGGCGTTATGACTCTCTCTCAGAATTTTTATATGATCTTTCCCATCCGAATCCATTCCCATTACGAGAACGGAATCCAGTCGCTTTTTGGCGAAGAACTGCAGTCGTTCTTTTGATTATCAATCTGTTGGTATTATATTTTTACTTATTTATATAATTGGGCTCCTGTCTATCGTTTTTCAGATAAGGGAGTCCCAAAAAAATAATTATCCCAAATACCAATTAGGATAGGTAGGGGAATGGTGGGCAACAAAAACCCGTGGTGGGCTACAAAACTAGGCTTTGGCGGAGTCCAAACTTTAGTTTGTACGGCCCAAACTAAAGTTTGGACTCCTGTCTATATATCAAGGGAAAGAGAAAATAATAAAGGTGTCCCCGGTCCTCGCTGGTGAAAAAACCGTTGATGATATCATCCTTAATGATGAGCAATGGTATCAAGATAGTGGCATCACTTTACATAAAGGGCATAAGATTGTCTTCATAGACAGAGCCAAACGGCAAGTCCACAGTGATAAGGGTATCACCCTAAATTATGACCGTTTATTACTCGCAACTGGATCAAACCCATTTATGATTCCGGTGCCCGGCCATACTTTGTCGGGGGTGGTGAGTTTCCGTGATATACAAGATGTACATACCATGCTAGATGCGGCCCATCAAGGCCAAAAAGCGGTTGTGATAGGCGGTGGTTTGTTGGGCTTGGAAGCTGCCAATGGTTTGCTGAAACCGGGAATGCAAGTCACCGTTGTGCATCTGTTAGATAGCCTGATGAACCAGCGATTAGAAAAGCGTGGGTTAACTTTCCTAATGGAAGCCCAAACGGCGGGCGTTACCGGGATACGTTTCAAGGATGGTAAAGAAATGCCGGCGGATTTGGTGGTGATGGCAGTGGGTATTCGCCGGGCTATATTGTGAGCGGGGAATTGTTGTTAATGACACGCATTTATGCGGTGGGTGAATGTGTACAACACCGACATAAACTGTATGGCTTAGTAGCACCGTTGTTTGAACAAGCGAAGGTGTGTGCCAATCATTTAGCCACTCTGGGTTATTCCCGTTATGAAGGCTCTGTCACTTCTACCAAACTTAAAGTCACGGGTATTGATTTATTCTCAGCCGGCAGTTTTCACTGCACTGAAAATACGGAAGAACTGGTTTTTCAAGATCCCAACCTGGTGATTGAGGATAACCGCATTAAAGGGGCGGTATTGTACGGCGATACGCTGGACGGCGCGTGGTATTTTCAACTCATGCGCGATGGGGTGGATATTAGTGCTCAACGTGATCGCTTATTATTTGGGCAAGCGCATTTAGGCGACAGTGGGCACAGTGAGATTCAGCCGGTTGCGATGATGAGCGATGACGCTGAAATTTGTGGTTGTAATGGTGTTTGTAAAGGCACGATAGTTGATGCCATTGTTAAGAAAAATCTGTTTACTTTGGACGATGTTCGCGCCCATACGAAAGCTTCAAGTTCTTGCGGTTCTTGCACAGCAGTGGTGGAGCAACTTCTGGCTTTCACGTTGGGGAGTGATTATTTTGGCTCGCCGAAAACCAAGCCATTGTGCAAATGTACCGAATACACCCATGAAGATATACAGCGCGTTATCAAGGAACAGCATTTAACTGGCATCGGCGCAGTCATGCACTTTATGAACTGGAAAAAGCCGGATGGTTGCCATGTTTGTCGGCCGGCACTTAATTATTATTTGTTGTGTGCCTGGCCGGGTGAATTTAAAGATGATTATCAATCACGGTTTATCAATGAACGTGTCCATGCCAATATTCAAAGAGATGGCAGTTTCTCTGTTGTACCGCGTATTTGGGGGGGGATCACTACGCCCGATGAGCTGCGAACGATTGCTGAGGTGGCGGAAAAATTTAAGGTGCCCACCGTGAAATTCACCGGCGGGCAACGGATTGATCTGTTGGGCGTGAAAAAACCGGATTTGCCGGCTATTTGGAGCGAACTTAATCAAGCCGGTTTAGTTTCGGGACATGCTTATGGAAAAGCTTTACGCACTGTGAAAACTTGCGTCGGGACTGACTGGTGTCGTTTTGGTACTCAAGATTCCACCGGGATGGGTATTAAACTGGAAAAAATGACGTGGGGTTCATGGACGCCGCATAAATTTAAAATGGCGGTTTCCGGCTGTCCCCGTAATTGTTCAGAAGCCACGATTAAAGATTTTGGTGTTGTCGCAGTAGAATCGGGCTGGGAATTGCATGTGGGCGGCAACGGTGGGATGAAAGTCCGCGTCACTGATTTATTGTGTAAAGTCGGTGCTTTTTTGCAATTGTACCGTGAGGATGCCCATTATCTGGAACGCACCGCTGCTTGGATAGAACATGTGGGATTAGCCCATGTCCAAAAAAATATTGTTGAAGAAGCGGACAATCGCCAAGTCCTTTACCAGCGGTTTTTGGACTCACAGCAATATGTTCAAAAGGATCCGTGGGCAGAACGGGCGACTGAAGGTGTTGATCAACATGAATTTACTTTCTTAACAGAAATCAATGCGTCAACGCATTCTGTGGAAACGACGGAAGTTGCCTAATGTCAAACCGGATAAATATTGGACTTCTCAATGACATACCTCGCTTGGGGGCGCGTGTCGTACAAACTGAACCAGGCAATATTGCTGTGTTTCGCACCGCCGATGAAGCGGTTTTTGCGTTAGCGGCCCGTTGTCGCAAGGTATTGTGTCTGGCAAGACGGTGACTTGTCCCATGCACAATTGGCGTATCAACTTGGAGGACGGCCAAGCTATTACACCTGATGAAGGTTGCACCGGGCGTTTTGCGGTTCAGGTTGATGCAGAAGGGCAGTTATTTTTAGATCTGTCATCAATTTTGAATGGTGAATGACTCATTAAGAATGGTGAACGGATAATTAGATTTCAAAATTATTGCCGTTCAAGTTAATGTAATGTTGCCAAAAAAAAATCATCAATCACCATTTATTTTAATTAAAAAATCAGTCATTTACAATAATCCAGAACACCTATGGGATTGCCCCTACATTTTCACCAATCATCCTCCCCTATTTTCGGATAGGGGGGGATTTTTTTTGGGTGGCATTTGCCGCGTCGGCGTTTGTTAGTATTGAGTACAACTTCTTTCCGGATTTTTCGGATTTTTCTCACAGCGTTAACTTTTTCCAGCGATGTTGGCACTTCCCAAATGCGTGAGCACAAAGGCGCGTGGAAACGACATTTTGGTAGTCCTGAAATGCGGGTGATTTTTAGGAGTCGGCCAACTTTAGTTTGGATCGCTGCGCCTTCCTTGCGTTTGGACTCCATCACCCACAAGTACAGCGAATCCCAGAACTCAGCGAATAGTTTATGATTGTCACGGATTTGGGGGTTGGCTAAACTTTTTTAGGTATATCAAGGCTTTGAACAGGATTAAACGGCCTTACGGACACCGCCACCAGTGAAAAGGGCGTTGCCTTCATCGTTAGACATAAATGAAAACGTAGCCACCCAAGTCTTTTTTTTGCCCACCAGCTTAAGGTGGGCAAAAAACCTGATTAAAAACGCTTATGGATTGAAAGGGAAGTGTTTATGATAAAAAACCTCCACCTTCTGGACACCACCACCAGTGAAAAGGGCGTTGCCCTGGGCTTTAATAAAGGCTTAGTTCCCAGGGCGCGGCCCTGGGCTTTAATAAAGCGCCCTTTCAGGGCTAAATAAATAATTACTAACAGATTAACAGGATTAAAAATGCTTATGGATTGAAAGGGAAGTGTTTATGATAAAAAACCGACACCTTACGGACACCACCACCAGTGAAAAGGGCGTTGCCCTGGGCTTTAATAAAGCACCCTTTCAAATTAATGGTGGGCAAAAAAAAGACTTGGGTGGCTACATTTGATTTGTTATCAACAGAAAACGTTAGAACCAGAAAAGATTAACATGATTAAAAACGCTTATGGATTGAAAGGGA
>Ga0164315_10002024_pt1 | contig 15435 bp, 12 predicted proteins | sample GuaBasSedimGuay6_FD_113737 | JGI IMG/M metagenome (GOLD analysis project Ga0164315, IMG submission 113737) | Subseafloor sediment microbial communities from Guaymas Basin, Gulf of California, Mexico - Guay6, Core 4569-2, 0-3 cm | ecosystem: Environmental > Aquatic > Marine > Hydrothermal vents...
ATAAGATTTATAGAGTTTTAGAAGATAGGTTCAGAACCTTTCAAACACCTGTTGTAGATTTAATCGAGATTCAAACTAAAGATCCATTTAAAATTTTAGTTGCAACGATTTTAAGTGCTCGTACTAAAGATGAAACAACTTCAAAAGCGGTTGAACTTCTATTTAAGTTTGTAGAAAAACCGAATGATTTTAACAAATTTACAGTAGAAGAAATTGAGGACTTGATCTATCCTGTTGGTTTCTTTCGTAACAAGGCAAAATACCTAAAAGAACTTCCTGCGATATTGAATGACGAGTTTGGTAATATCATCCCAGAAGAGATCAATGATCTGGTTAAATTACCCGGAGTTGGCAGGAAAACTGCAAATCTGGTTCGTGCAGTTGCTTTTAAGAAACCTGCAATTTGTGTTGACATACATGTACATCGAATTTCAAATCGTCTCGGATATGTGGATACGAAAACGCCATTTGAAACTGAGATGGCGCTAAGAAAGAAGTTGCCCGAAAAGTATTGGTTAAATATCAATTCTTATTTAGTAGCTTTTGGTCAGAATCATTGTACACCACGTAATCCAAAATGTAACTCATGCCCGATTTATAATGAATGCAATCGGGTAGATGTCGAGACAAAATATCAAAGGAAATAGATGAAGATTATTGTCGGAGTCTATTAGGAAATAAATGAAGATTATTAGTTGGAATGTAAATGGATTAAGGGCAATCCTAAAAAAGAATTTTTTAGATTATCTTAATCTGGAAAATCCTGATATCCTTTGCATTCAAGAAATAAAACTTCAGGAAGAACAGATCCCCAAAGAGATTCATGGATTAGACTATTATCATAAATATTGGAACTTTGCTGAGAAGAAAGGCTATTCCGGAGTTACTGTTTTTACCAAAGAAAAACCGATTTCAGTCGAGTACTCGATTGGTGATGAATTTTATGATAAAGAAGGGAGATTGCTTCTTTTAGAATTCAAAGATTTTTCTTTAATAAATTGTTATTTTCCCAACGGTCAGATGAGTGAAGAAAGATTGCAATATAAGCTTAACTATTATGATCGCATGTTTGACTTGATGCAGAAAATCAGAGAATCGGGTAAAAATTTAGTTATCTGCGGTGACTTCAATACAGCACATAAAGAAATTGATCTGGCTAATCCAAAGCAAAATGAAAAAACTTCTGGCTTTCTTCCAATTGAACGAGCCTGGCTTGATAAAATTATTGAATCTGGATGGGTGGATACATTTCGAGAATTCAATCAAGAACCGGATCAATATTCCTGGTGGACATATCGATTTGGAGCACGCGAAAGAAATGTAGGCTGGCGCATCGATTATTTTTTCACAAATAAAGAAAATATTAAAAATATAAAGAATGCATTTATAAAACAAGAAATCAAGGGCAGCGATCATTGCCCAATAGGTGTGGAGATATAGATGAATAGAATTCGAAAGGCTTTGGAGATATAGATGGAAAACAAACAAATTGATATATTGGATATTCTATTAATTTTAGCGAAGCATAAAAAGTTTATTGTTTGGACAACTTTAATTGCATCTATTGCAGCTGTTGTTTATAGTTTGGTTGTTCCTTTCACCTGGACATCAACTGCAAAAATTCTTCGAGTACAACAACGAACTAATAATTTTTCCTTTAATTCTTCACTTTTAAGTATGGGAGCAAATTTATTAGGTGGAAGTCTGCAAAGCAGCAACAAAGATTTGATTACTATTATGCGTAGCAGGACTTTTTCAGATGATATTATAAATAAATTTAATTTGATTGAGCACTTTAAAATTACTAATTCTGATAAACTTGTAATGATGGAAAAAGCAATTAAGGCTTTAACATCTTCAGTAAAAATATATGAAGATAATGAAACGGGGATTATAACAATTGAAGTTACAACAGAGGATAAAGCATTATCCAGAGATATAGCAAACTACTATTGGCAGAAACTTGAGTATTATAACATGAATTCTCGACATAGTAACGCAAAAATGAGAAGGGAATTCATTGAAAAACAACTAGTAGAAGTTGAAAATGAAATAGACAAATATAGTTCTGATTTAGAAGAGTTTCAAAGTTCAAATAATTTACTTGAATTAAATAAACAAATAGAATCAATAATAAATATATATTCAGATATGAAAGCAAAAGAAATAGCTCTTGAATTGGATATAGAATATAATAAGTTAAATAGAGCTGCAAATTCTTTAGTAGTAAGCAGTTTAGAAAATGAACTATCAATATTAAGAAATAAAATTGAAACACTAAAAAGTAATCAACCAGAGAATAGTTTTTTAATAAACTTAGAGGAAATTCCAGCATTAGCTTTGGATTACACCAAATTGCTTTCTAAGATTCAAATTCAAAAAACGGTATATGAATTTCTGTATCCACAGTATGAACAAGCTCGAATCGATGAAGTTAAAGATATGCCTACTATTGAAGTTATAGATGAAGCGATACTAGCAGGTCAACGAACAGGACCTAAAAGGGCTCTAATTTGTATAACAGTTTTTGTTTTAACTTTACTTTTTACAGTTCTATTATCATTATTGATAGATAGCTTTAAAGCAATTGATGATGGTTCGATACAGAGTCAAAAGATTAATGAGATCAGGAAATATCTTAAATTATAAAAAAAAGAAAAATCTAGAATTATATATTGGCCTAATTATAGTACTATATGTAATTGTTATTCTTTTTTTGCCAGAATTTATTACTATAAACCACAAAATTCTATTGATTTTAAAATTCGCTCCAATTCTTCTTCTTTTTTTTATACAAAACTTTGAAGTGAAATTTTTTTTTCTATTGATTATGTCTTTCGGGTATCAAGTTTTTTTAAATGAAAGCCTGACTATTTCCAATTTTTCTTTTTTTATTCCATTAATATTAATATTTATTGTATATAAAAGAGAATCTCTTTTTCAGTTTAAACCAAATTTTACTACAAAACCATTAGTATTGTTTTTAGTTTCGGCATTAATTAATTTCTTGTTTTCGAAATCATTTTCACTGTCGGGACATCTGCTGATAAATTATTTTCAGGCATTTATTATTGGGTATTACTTAATTCTATTTGTAAATAATAAAAGAAAATTTTATTATCTAATTTTTTTCTTAAGTTTATCAAGCCTGTACCCAATAGCTCTAGGGCTATTGTACTCAGGATCAGCAACTGGAGATCCTGTAAATAGAGTATCAGGTTCCTTTATGAGTTCAAATGAATTTGCTGCTTATTTAGCATTTTACTTTTTTTTCTTTTCTGGCTTGATGTTATTCGTAAAAAAGATATCTCTAAAAATTATCTCACTTTGTTTCATCATTGTTACTTTTTATTTATTTTTAAATACTTTTTCTCGAGGAGCAATGCTGGGTTTTGCACTATCATTTCTGACATTATTATTTCTCATGATTCCAAAGGAACGAAAGCTATCCGGAGCATTTATTGCAGGACTCACCATCATTATCTCTTTTATATCTTTTCTAGTTCTTGATGGGATGAAATACTTAAATCGCTTCTTTGTAGCTGGTGATTCGAGCGTTGATTTCTCCACGATAGAAAGACTTGGAATCTGGAGATCAGGAATTTTAATGTTCAAAGAATCACCAATAATTGGTTTTGGTTTGAATACATTCCAGAAATACTATCCTTCCTATTTTCCATCATATGGTATAGGATTGGTCTCAAATCGGCATAAACATGCTCATAACATCATTATTAATACTTTGGCCGAACAAGGTGTTATTGGCTTTATTTTTCTTGTTGCCATTTTAGTATTAATATTTCGATCTTTATGGAAACTTTATAAACATGAACGGGATTTAGGAAAAGTTAGGTTTTCAGCAATTTTTATTTCATTTTATGTTTATTTCATTGTTCATAATTGTTTTGATACAATCTGGACAGTCTATCACCATGTAGCACTTTTTGTTAACTTAGTTGTATTTTTAGTTCTTATTGTGTTATATGAAAAATATTTTCTTAAAATTTGTCAGTAGATTATGTATACTTTTCTATTTATTAAATCTAGATCCAAAACTAATTTAAATGAGATTTTAAGAAAAACCTTGAAGAAGGTAATAAATACGATATCTATCTTTAATTTTGATTTGGATTATGATATAAAAGAAAATAATGATAATGGCTGGTTTGTTATAAAACCTTCTGCCAAGATGAAGCATAATTTATTTCATACATTTGAACAAAATGAGTTAGAAGTGATTTGTTATGGTGATTTAGTTATTCCATTTGAACTTAATCCGGCTAAGTTAATATGTGAAGTTTGGAGAGATCGTGGTATAAACGCAGCTAGACAATTAAATGGTTGTTTCTCTGCTATAATTATTGATAAAAAAATTGATGAAGTAATTGCTTTTAGCGATGTATTTGGTTTAAGAAGATGGAGATACTTCAGTAATAGTTGTACTACGATTATTTCCACACAAGATATTCCTATTATAGCAACTGGATTGGTTCCACTCAATTTCGATCTTACGAGTCTATATTCAATTTTAACTCTTGATTGGTCTTTAAGAGGGAAAAGTATTATACAAGATATTAGCAGCATTCATCCAACCGAAATTTTAAAAATTAAAGAAACTAAAATTCAAATACAAAATCAACCGATAATTACAGATGAGAATAGAATTGATATTAATAATAAAAAAGAATTAAAGGAAAATGTTAATCAAACGATATCTCTAATGCAACAAGAAATTGAATTGAGAACAAAAAATATTGAAAAAATTCAGTTGGATCTAACTGCAGGGAGAGATACAAGAGCAATTCTTGGTTTAATTCTTTCAAAAAGAAAAGCAAACCAACAGATATTTTCGAGAACTATGGGATATCCAGTAAATCCAGAAGTAAAAACTGCAGAGAAGATTGCATTAATTTATAATATTGAACATAATAACACTATTCCACAGGTAATTGAAAATGATTCTTTTGTTAAGCATGTGAAATTACTTGCATTTACTGCAAACGGAGATACTACAAGCATTAGAGCAATCCATCCTTTTCCAAATATAGAAGACTGTAATTTTCCAAAATTTAATGGCGTTGGTACCGGAATCTATTACCGGCCAAAATTACATAAACATGTTCATGATCTCTCTAAAGAAGATATTAAAGAATTTATTTTAAATAAAAGTAAAAAAACTAAAATCAAGAATAAAAATATCAAATCAGACTTTATTAGTAGATTGTGCGAAGGGATTAGTGAAATCGATGACCAAGTATTATACTCTGGAGATGCTTTAACTAATTTTTATTTATATGAGAGGATGAGTATTTGGGGTTCAATGGTTCAAAAAAGTAATTGGAATCTAAGAGAGTTTTCTCCCTTTGCATCTTCGAAAGTTATCCAAAAGACCTTTCAATTACCGCTAATTTATAACTTAACATACCCATTGCACAAGGAAATAATAAAAAGATTTATTCCACAAGTATATTGGATGGAAATCAATTATAATCCTTTTATACGATTTCCATTTTTCTCATTTACGGATAGAAACTATAATATGCTAACATTTTTTCAAAAAAGATATTACAATGTTTACAATCGGTTATCCAGGATTTATGGTAATCAGAAATCAATATATGAAATTAGATCAGAATATTTCAGTAATAATTTAGAATCCTATTTGAATGAAGTGTTGTTGGAAGAAACTAGTCTTAGTATGAAAATTTTTGGAAAAGAATATTTAAGAAAAGTGATATTCGAGCATATTAACAAGACAAAAAATCATATTATATTGCTAGGAAAATTAGTTTCAATAGAAGAATTTAGAAAACTATTAGAAGAAATATCATGAGTAGAATTGATTCAATAATTATTTCAAAAGGATTTCCACCCGTAGAAGGTGGGATAGAAACTTATATGTTTCAGCTAGCTAGTAGATGGAATTTAGGTAATGTTTGTGTTCTCTGTGGTAAGGAGGATACAAAAAGAAAAATTGAGTTCGATTTTAAAGTTAACAGGTTTTCTGATGAGGAATGTTCTTATTTTAAAGCAATTAGGACAATCGTACCTATGTTACTCTTTAAATCACATAAGAAAATTATTGCATTACGTTATCTTCTTCTGTTAATTATAAATAGAACATTTTTGAAATCTATGATATCAAGGTTGCATTACTTTTTGAATGAAATGATTTCAAGCGAAGAGAATACAACAATACAATGTGCTACACATATCTATTCTGGCTCGATAGGACTTCTAGGTAAATTATTATTTAATAAAAAACTAGTTGTGTATATTCATGGAACCGAGTTACTGATGTACCAAGAACGTTGGAATTTTAATCTTTTCCAAAAATTTATTTTATCCAATGCTGATCTTATCATTTCTAATAGCAATTATACAAAATCGATTGCTGTGACGATGGGGATTTCTGATAAGAAAATTGAAGTAATTAATTTAGGTGCTGATACCGAGAAATTTTATCCTAACGATTCTAAAAAAAATATTTATAAAAAATATAATATAAATAAAAATGATATGTTATTGCTTTCAATCTCACATCTCATTCCCAGAAAAGGAAATGATATGGTAATTCAAGCATTACCAAAGATAATTCAGAAAATCCCTAATGTTAAATATATGATTGGTGGAACAGGAAGGAATAAAGAAAAGCTTTTAACACTAACAGATGAATTAAATTTGCAAGAGAATATAATTTTTGCAGGATATATACAAGATGATGAGCTAATTGATTATCTGAATGCATGTGATGTATTTATAATGCCAAACAGAAAAGAAGGCTATGATGTTGAGGGATTCGGTATCGTATTTTTGGAAGCAAATGCATGTAGAAAGGCCGTTATCGCAGGAGATTCCGGAGGTGCTGTAGATGCAGTAATAAATAAAAAAACGGGGTATTTAGTAAATCCTTTGTCCACAGATGATATTTCGGATAAAGTGATCAAACTTCTTTCCAATGATAAGCTTAGAAATGGTATTGCTAAATCTGGGTATGATCGAGTGATTACTGAGTTAAATTGGGTTAATGTGATAGAAAAAATAGAAAGAATAATTAAGAGACTTTATGATTAAAGAAGCTGTATTAAAATTAGGGAAGCATTCAATTGTATATGGTTTAGGTAATATTGGAACTAAGGTTATTTCAATATTATTATTACCTTTATATACTTCTTTTCTAACACCAGCTGATTATGGTGTTCTTCAAATCTGCAATGTATTAAGCTCCATAATAGTTACAATTATTATAATGGGAACTTCATCTGCATTATTTAAAGTTTATTATAATGATGATAATGAAGAGAATCGAAAAATCATATTAGGAACAGTTCTTTTGTTTTATTTGTTTGCAGCAGCAGTAATTCTGCTACCCCTGATTTTTTTCCGTGATTTGATTTCACCTTTTTTAATAGGTGGAGAGAGAAGTGGATATCTACTTTTATTAGTTCTTATTGCTGCATATTTTGAGGGTTTAATAACATTATGTTTAGCAATATTAAGAGCTAATGAAAAATCATTAACTTATGCCGTGTTCTCAATTGTTCGATTACTCATATATATCGGTTTGAATATCGTTTTTGTGGCTACTCTAAAAAGAAATTATGTTGGAGTTAAAGAGGCAACACTAATATCTTTATTTATCTCATTTACTATTATTTTTATATTAACTCATAAAAAGATAAGATGGAAATTTAATAAAGTCTATATTAAAGAAATCTTAGCGATTGGAATTCCCTTGGCAATAGGTGGCTTAGCAAGCTGGGTGTTAAATATGACTGATCGATATATGCTAAAATACCTGCTTCCTGAAGAGATAGCGTTAACTCAAGTTGGATTATATTCTCTCGGAGCAAAAATATCTTCATTCTTGCATTTTGCTTTAGTAGCACCTTTCATGTTATCGTGGGGTGCACTTATGTATTCATATCAGAATAATCCGCATGCTAAGCATATCTATAAAAGTATCTTGAATATTTTTACAGCTATCGGTGGAATCTTATTCATTCTTATATCATTGTTTTCTCCAGAGATATTGAATCTAATTTCCCAAAATAAAGACTATGTTGTAGCATATAGAGTTGTCCCATTTATTACTTTTTCAAAGTTATTATTCGGAATCTATATGATTTTTACAGTTGGAGTAACTCTAACAAATAAAACAAAATATATTTCATATGCAAATTCATGCGCTGCAGTATTAAATGTAGTTCTTAATTTTATTTTTATTCCCAAATTTGGAATGATTGGAGCTGCAATAGCTAGTTTGATCTCATTTGTTGTCAGAACAATAATATTATATATCAATGCTCAAAGATACTATTATATAAAATACGATATTATAAGGGTAAGTAGTTTTATTATAATTTTATTGGGAATAGGCATACTGCAAAATTATTATCAGATACACCTGATTTTAAAGTTTCTGCTTTTTATCATAATCATAGTAACAACACCATTAAGTGGTTTAGTTAAATATTCTCAAATTGTATCATTTGGAAAATTGCTGATGAGTAAGGTTAAAAAATAATATGAAAAAAATATCAGTATTGGTATGGAATGATTTTACTCATGATAAACGTGTAAAAAATATCTCTAAAACCTTTAGTGAGAATGGCTATAATGTTACTGTTATTGCTGCAAAATCTTATAAGGGACTGCCAGTTTCAGAAAAAGAAAAAGTTAATATTATACGTATTCCACAATTTTCCTCTCTTTATTCAAAAAAGAAAAATATTTCTTCTGAATCCATGATGAGAAAAAAAATGCAGAAGAAAATATTATTTAAATATACCAAGAATAATAAAGTACGTATTTATATTACTGCATTTCTCAATTGGTTTAGCTTCAACTTGGGTTTATTATTTGTTGGAATTTTCACTAAACCGGACATTGTTTATGCTAATGACTTGGATACTTTAACTGTTGGGTATGTTATTTCAAAAATATGTAGAGCAAAGTTGATATTTGATAGTCATGAGATCTGGTTTTATGGAAGTAAATTTTTAAACAGCTCAAAAATCAGACAATTAATGTGGAGAATATTGCAAAAAAATCTAATTAAAAAGCCTGATGCAGTAATAGTAACTACAAATACTCGTGCAAGGTATTTAGAAAAACAGTATAATTTGAATAAAGTATACACAATTCGAAACTGCTCTCGCTACAAAACAATAAATCCAACAACTTTGTTTCGAGATGAATTCAATATACATCAAGAAATACCAATCCTTGTTTATCATGGAGCTATAGCAGAAATAAGAGGTATATTCACGATTGTTGATGCTGTAAAAAGTATTGAGAATATAGCTGTTGTTTTTATGGGTTTAGGACCAGACATAATAAATCTTAAAGAATATATTGCACAATACAAACTTGAAAATCGAATCTTTGTTAAAGATGCTGTCTCTCCGGAAAAGGTTCTGGATTATATCGCTTCTGCCGATGTGGGAATTCAATTATTCCATTATACTTTTAATCATTATACGGTTATTTCAAATAAACTGTTGGAATGTATTATGGCTGGTTTGGCGATAATCGCAAATGATTATCCTGAAATGAAACAAATTGTGGAAAATGAAGATCTGGGTAGTGTTGTGGATTATCGTAATATTGCTGAGATCAGAGTTGCAATTGAAGAAGTCATAAAAAAAGAAAATCTGGAAAAATATAAGAAAAACTCTCAAAATGTAAGAAAAAAATATTCTTGGGAAGTTGATGAAGCAAAGCTTTTGGAAACCATAGAATAATGAAAAAGAAAAAAATTGCAGTAATTCTGTTTGGAAATTATTTAACAGATGGTAGAGTTCAAAGAACTGCAGAAACTCTAATTGAAAAATATGAAGTTATGGTTTTTGTTACAACTGATGATATGGAGCATTACCCGGAAGTTCTTAACGGGATTCCCATTCAACCGGTACCATTAAAAACAAAAAAATTCACTAACCATCCCTTGATGCAAGTTATCAAATATATTGAGTATTTTATTACAACAATAAGTTTCGTAAAAAAATATAATCCAGATGTTGTTTTCTGCAATGATGTCTATACCGTTTTCTTTGGCTGGTTTTTTAAAAAAAATGGGAAGAAGTTTATTTATGATTCTCACGAATTGTGGAAAGACACAATGCATAATTATGCGTATAATGCCAAATTGTATGAAATTCTATATTGGATTCAAAAAAGAACTATTGGTAAAGCTGATGCCGTTATTACTGTTTGTGAGAGTATTGCGAAAATTATGGAAAATGATCACAATATTATTAGGCCAACAGTTATAATGAATATTGCAAATTTTAAAAATGTTGAAGAAAATAACATAATAAGAGAAAAATTAGAGCTTTCTTCAGATAAGAAAATTGTATTGTTTGTTGGTGGTTTATCGGCAGGACGAGGATTAGAAAAACTTGTCACAAGCTGTAAGTATTGGGCGGAAAATATTATTCTTGTTTTTCTAGGCTTTGGTAGTTTATTTAAGAAATTAAATCAAATAGTTAATGATGAGCAACTTAATAATAAAGTCTTTTTTTTAGAATCAGTTCATCAATCTGAAGTTGCAACATATATCAATAGCTGTGATGCTGGGATTATTTCTTATGAAAATACTTGTTTGAATCATTATTATGCTTTACCTAATAAAACATTTCAAATCGGGGGATTGAGAAAGATTCTATTAACAAGCAATTTCCCTGAATTAAAGAATATCATTAATAAATACAATATTGGTGATTCTTTTAATCCTAAATGTCCAAAAGCTATAGCTAACAAGGTTAATGGTGTTTTCGAGAAAAATTTGAAAATCTCAGATCTAGATTATAATCGGTTTATGAATGATTATAATTGGAAAATGGAACAGAAGAAACTTTTAAAATTGGTGAAGGGGATTTTGAAATGATTAAGGTTTGCCATTTATCATCTGTTCATCCAGCCAATGATACACGAATATTATTAAAAGAATGTAGTAGTTTAGCGAAATACTACAATGTAACATTAATCGCATGTACAGATAAAGAATATTGCTACAGCAATGTTTCCATAATTCCTTTTAAAAAGATAAATAATCGATTTATAAGAATGGTGTTTTCTCCCCTGAAAATGTTTTTTGAAGCACTAAATCATAAAGCTGAAATTTATCATATACATGATCCTGAATTATTGATTACACTAATATTACTAAAAATTTTAACCAATGCCAAATTGATTTATGATATTCATGAAGATGTTGTTAGTGATTTACAAAGTAAAACATACTTACGGGGAATAACCAGAAGAGTTATAACCGCTATATTTGGTGAATTTGAAAAAAATGTATCTAAACTTACTGATTACAACATCACTGCGACTCCATTTATAAGAAAGAAGTTCAAAAAATTTAATAGTAAAACGATTGATATTAATAACTATCCGATTCTAAATGAATTAGCTGAGCTTCATTTACCTCAAAAACAAAAAGTATGCTATATCGGAAATATTACAAAAGTAAGAGGAATTTCTTCAATAATTGAATCTCTTGAGTATGTTGATGCTGAGTTGTTACTTGCGGGGAATTATAATCCTCCTCGTTATAGAGATGAACTTATCACTCTTAAAGGATGGAGTAAAGTTACAGAACTCGGACATATAAATCGTATTAAAATGAAAGAGGTATTATCTTTATCAAATGCAGGATTGGTAATATTTGAGCCTGAACCTAACCACATTAATGCTCAACCTAATAAACTATTTGAATATATGTCAGCTTCTGTTCCGATAATAGGCTCAAGATTCCCTCTTTGGGAAGTTATAGTTGAAGGGAATAATTGTGGACTTCTAGTTGATCCACAAAAACCGAAAGAACTTGCCAAAGCAATCCAATATATTTTCGACTATCCTGAAGAAGCTGAAATCATGGGGAAAAATGGTAGAGAAGCTGTTGAAAAGTATTATAATTGGTCAAACGAAGAGAATAAGCTCATGAAGATTTACAAAGATTTGTGTAGTTAAATGCTATTTTGAATTAGCATTTTGAAAATTAATTATGATAATAGAGATAAAGGAAAATTAATGTTAAATTTATTCTGGATATCAGTATCCATTTTAGCATATCATCTCATTGGATATGGTTTGTTGTTAAAACTAATTAACATCTTTGTTCAAAGAAATAAAGAATTAGATATTTCCAACATCGATTTACCAACAATTACAGTTTTGTGTCCAGCATATAATGAAGAAGATGTAATCGAAGAGAAAATTGAATCTTTTTTGAATTTGGATTATCCAAAAGAAAAAATTAGAATGATGATAATCTCAGATGATTCGACAGATAATACTAACGTAATTGTGAATAAATATTCAGAAAAAGGATATATTGAATTAGTTGTTCAAAAACCTCGCAAAGGAAAACAATGTGGGCATAATCTGGTTGAACCAACAATTGACTCAGATTATGTGCTATCAACAGATGCAAACTCTATCTTCCAACCAGATGCAGTTATTCAACTTCTTAAAGTTATGCTGCACGATGACCAAATTGGTATGGTTTCCGGTGAGTTGAAACTAAATTCACCAGATGGACAGGATTCTGGGGAAGGACTGTATTGGAAATATGAAAGTTTTTTAAAAAGAAGTGAAAGTAATTTATATTCAATTATTGGTTCTAATGGATCAGTTTTTTTAATTAAGCGTGAATTATTTACCCAGGTCGATGCTGCATCAGTAGATGATTTTGAAAGAACACTGATAACATTAAATAAAGGATTTAAAGCAAAATATGCTCCTAATGCAATTGTATTTGAAGGTGTCTCTATCCATGCGAAAGAAGAGGTGGAGCGCAAGATAAGAATTATTGCTCAAGAGTGGTTTGCAATCCGTCGTCAGAAAAAGGTTTTTGCAAATCCTGTTTCAGCTTTCATGTTAATATCTCATAAACTGATACGATGGACTTTCCCTCTTTACAGTGTCGGTATATTAATTTCATCAACAGCTATGTATAGGTCTAACTTATTTTTATTATTTTCTATTATACAATTATTGGGATATTCTATTGGGGCTTTTACTATTAACCGAAAAGCAAGCTTCAAAAGTAATAAAATATTTAAACTTGCTGCATATATAACAGCTATGAATTACTCTGCAGTGATGGCATTTATCCAATTTGTAAAAGGGAAACAATTTGCAACTTGGAATACAATAAGAGAGGATAACTAGTGAACATATTAATAACCGGATCTAACGGTTTTGTTGGTTCAAGGTTGATGTGGTTTCTGGAAGAAAAAGGACATCAGGTTTGGGGAATCGATAATTCAGATCATTGTTTAAGAGACAAACATTCAAATACAATAAATGGTGATATTAGAAATATTGAAGATTTGGAAAAAATTAAAGATAAGGACATAGATCTGATAATCCATTGTGCTGCATCCAAGCATGATTTTGGTATTTCGAATGAGGAATACTATTCAAATAATGAATTTGGTACTGAAATTGTAATGCAGTTTGCCAAAGAACATGATATCAAGAAAATCATCTATTACAGTACTGTCTCATGCTATGGCCATAAAGCTGTTCCGTGTGATGAAACGGGGTTGCTTCTTCCTGATAATGAATATGGAGCTAGTAAACTTGCAGGTGAAAAAGTTATTGAGAAGTTTGTCCAAAATGATACAAGTATGAAAGTATTTTTCTTGCGTCCTTCTATTATTTATGGCCCTAATAATTTTGCTAACATGTACAATCTTATAGCTATGCAGCATCGCATATTCTGGGTTACAATTGGAAATGGTTCACATATTAAATCGATGGTTTCACTTGAGAATCTTATAGATATGACTTATTGGTGCGTTGATCGGTTTAAACCAGGAATTCAAATATATAACACTTTGGACAAACCTTATTTAACAGTGAAGAAGCTTATGCAGATTATAGCTTCTCATAAAGGCTTTTCAATGCCAACTCTTATTGTTCCATTATCATTGGCAATTGGCATAGGGAAAAGTTTCGACATTTTGGCAAAAATACTGAAAAAAGATATTCCCATAAACTCAGATAGAATGCGAAAGTTTGCCACATCCACCGAGTATTACTCTGATAAAATAAGGGAAGATGGATATGTGCAGAAACACACTGTCGAGGATCAACTATCTGAAACAATGAAGTGGTTTATAGAGATTCATCACCGCCGTGCTGAACTTGATATTCACTAGGAATTAATATGAAACTCATCACCATTCTTATATTATTCTAAAAAAAAGTAATTGACATGAAAAAGTTTGATTAGTAGTAGACATTAATAATCAAATTAAGTGTATGCTTGGATGCTATTGGAAAATGAGAACAAAAATTATTTATTGAGGAATTCTGAAATGAAAAAAAGGTTATGGTGTCTTAACTTATTGTTGATGTTAATCATATACGGTTGTACTAATGGTCCAGTAGTAAGTAAATATGATGCTGAATATATAGATTTTGATACAGCTAAGGATGAGATACCTTTATATTTTGATTTAATCAGCATTGCGAAAGAAAAGGGATATGTTTTTTGGAGTTTTCGTAAATACTGGGAATCAGACAAATCAAATTTACCTGAAAAACTAATGGTTATTAGGCATGATGTTCATCATGCTGACATCTATGATGCGTATTGCGCCCATACTATTGAGAGAGAATTGCTTGGGCATGATGTTGCTACTTATTATGTAATGCTTGATAATCCAGAAGAGATGCTGCAGAGTGATTATGCAGATAAGAGAATCAATTATTTGAATTTAATGAGATTTCTAAAAAGTGAGGAAGTAGATTTACAACCCCATATTTCACCTATTTCCATGTATGTTATTTCAGAAGAACCCTTTTGGAAAGATTATTCAAAAGAAGTCTTACAAGAAATGTTTGAATCAAATTATGAAATCCAACATTATTTTGACGGTATTGAAATTTCAGTTATGTATAATGATGTTTTAAATCTCTTTGACTTTAATGAAAAATATCCTCTGCTTTTTGAATCATATAAAGAGGTTTGGATAGAGGAAATAGGTTTAGATATTAATAGTATTGCTGCTCATGGCTCAGCTTTACCTATTAATCAAGTAATTAATAATGCTGTTTTGCTTGACCAAAGGATGCTAATAAACTTGCATTTATATGATTTCGATGCTTATAATACAGTTATTTTTAATTATCTTCAATACCTAAGTGATAATTACTTGCCCGAATGGATGTATGATCCGGAAATTATTGAAGACAATAGGTATCAATTTCTTATGCATCCAAGATTATGGACAGGAAATTTTCCAAATGAAGATAAGGAATTTTTCACAGAATAGTCAAAAAAGGTTAAATATGAAACTCATCACTATAATCGGTGCCAGACCACAATTCATAAAAGCAGCGGCAGTTAGTCGCGAAATTGCTAAACACGAAAATATTAACGAGATTATTGTTCACACCGGTCAGCATTTTGAT
>Ga0164315_10002026_pt1 | contig 15423 bp, 10 predicted proteins | sample GuaBasSedimGuay6_FD_113737 | JGI IMG/M metagenome (GOLD analysis project Ga0164315, IMG submission 113737) | Subseafloor sediment microbial communities from Guaymas Basin, Gulf of California, Mexico - Guay6, Core 4569-2, 0-3 cm | ecosystem: Environmental > Aquatic > Marine > Hydrothermal vents...
ATTATGAATTTTTGCCCACCGAGTAACGTCTTTTTGTTGCCCACCGAGATGGTAGCAAGATGGTGGGCAAGAAAAAGACTTTGGTGGGTACAAAATACCTGAAAATTTGTGCTTCAGTACTTAACACACATAATGGTTTAATAGACGAAGTGCGTATTTACCACCGTCTCCTGTCCGATTGCGAAATCCAATCGCTCTACGAAGGCTCGGATGGATGTAAAAGTGTGGGCGGATGTACACCTGAAGAAATTAATGCCGCCTATCAAGAAGGTTTTGAAGCAGCGGGTATCGCAAGCGAACCTGCCACCCTCTCTTATGATTTCAAAATGCATATTCCGCTCCTGCATTATTCGCCTCTTGCGGATGATGACGCGATAATGCCCTTATCAGTTGATATGGAAATGACAGACTACAGTCAATTGCTGTTTAGAGTCGTTGATTATGAGGTGATTGAGTAAGTTTAAGCCCGCGTAGGATGGGTAGAGCTATGCTGAACCCATCACAACTTAGAAAAAAGCCCCAAGGCTTCACAACCTTGGGGCTTTTTTTATGCCCGTCCCATTCTTGAATAGGTTTCCTAACCGGCAGATTTTAGGTAAGTCGTTGGTTTGGAGAATAATGAGGTGAGCGGGGTTCGTTCAGCAAACCAATTATTGATTTGAATAGGTATGCCCTTTAAAAAAGGTATTGGGCAATGATTTTCTCAATCAAAGCGATTAACTTCGGGGTAAGATTAACTTCAGGGTAAACTTTGAACCTCCGAACGCCTTATTTCCACAAGAAGAGGATTTTGGTATTGTGTTGATTTGAAGAAGCTGTTTTTATGTTAGAATAATCTACCTATGTGTTTCGCCTAATTTTTTGATTCATTTTTCCTACCAAGCCGGGTGGGCAAATTGGCGATACGCTACCATACCTGTTTTTGCTGCTATAGATGTTCAAATAATTAATTTCACTCAAAGTTAACGGATACTATCCCATCGAGCGGGATAGCATCCGTTTCGTTACGTTATTTTTCTGAAAAGCTATATCACCCACTTGCCCACCATCCAGAATTGTAGTTTTGGTGGGCTAACTACCAGATTGCATTTTGCTGATGCAAGTAGGGTTATGCAAGTGATGGGTGAAGATGCTGAGACACTTTCTGAGCTAACCAGTTTGAAATGGCAAAACACGACTAAACAACTGATAACCAAAATAATGCCAAGAAAAGACATTTACCATGATACCGTGAAACACGCTTTAACCAAAGATGGTTGGACAATCACGCATGATCAATTCAGTTTTAAATTAGGAAAAAAGGTTCTTTTTGCTGATTTGGGTGCAGAACGTGTGATAAGTGCTGAGAAAAAGTTACGACAAATTATTGTTGAAGTCAAAAGTTTTATTGGACGTTCTCAAGTCAATGATTTGGAAAATGCACTTGGGCAGTATATTTTGTATCGTCAAGGACTGAATGAAGCGAATATAAACCGAGAGTTATATTTGGCGGTTACCCAATCAACCTTTAAAAATGTTTTTCAAATTCCATTAGGTGGTATTCTGTTAAAAAACAACATTATTCAACTCATGGTTTTTGATGAGGCAAAGGAGGTTATTGTTCAATGGTTACCCAATTAGATTATCCACAAATTATTCAACAAATTTTGCGCGATTATGCAGAATATTACACGCAAGGCGGTGTGAGTGTTAAAACCTTGTTTGATGAATCACAACACAGTTACATGTTGCTTGATATAGGTTGGTATGATGATAAATATATTCACAATGCCCCAATCCATCTTGAAATCATCAACGACAAAATCTGGGTTCAAAATGACGATACCGAAGAAGGTGTTGCCACCGATTTGATCGATGCCGGGATTGGGAAAGAACACATTGTCTTAGGTTTCAAACCGCCAGAGGTGCGTCCTTATACCGAGTTTGCTGCAGCGTAAATCACCAATGAAGAACTAAAGTCAAAGTTAAAGAATTTGGCAGCGGTGTTATTTCGACTGGGAAAAAGCCAGCGTAGAATGGGTAGAGCTATGCTGGGGTGGTGAAAATGGTGAATGACTCATTAAGAATAAAAAGCATATCAGTAACTTATTGTTTTTGATACCTTTAAACTTATGGAATAAAAATTGGCTCAAGTTTTAATACCAAATGGAACCTCATTTTCACCACCCCAGCTCTATGCTGCACCCATCACAACTTATAAAAAAGCCCCAAGGCTTCACAACCTTGGGGCTTTTTTTATTCCCGTCCCATTCTTGAATAGGTTTCTAAAAGAAATATTTTAGGTCAGTTGTTGGTTTGGAGAATAATGAGGTGAGCGGGGTTCGTTCAGCAAACCAATTATTGCTTTATGATAGCAATATTGTGATTGACACCTTTGATTCACGCCGCGTGAATTGGTAGCGATGTCAGTTTTCAAGTGGTGCAAGAATTTCTAAATGTTGCTACCTGTCAATTTGAAACGCCCTTAAGTACCGAAGCACAAATAAACAGGTAAAGGGCTTGCGCGGGGGATTGCCCCTACGCAGTGCTTAGTCGGGGCAATCCTTTCGATTTCGGCAAAATACCCGAAACATCGCAGGCGGCTGAAAAATTATTTAGGCATCTGCGGCCGGTGTTGCTTCTTTCTCAGCAACAGGCGTGACTTTAGGGACTGGCATATCTTCGCTATGTGCAACTTGTGTCACTTTGGGCATCACTTCGGCAGTTATCCCAGCCGTCATCCCATTGATGCCCTGTTCGGTATTAAAACCTAGTTCTTTCAATATGTTATCCAACAGCGGGGCCTGCATACGGTAACGCAACGCGGCATTGGTGACTTGATCGGCTAGGTTGCCGCTATTGGCAGCTTCGCCATGACTATTACCACCACTGAGGCCTTCAACTTGGTAAATCTTAATGCCCTCGATTTTTTCCATCGGTTTGACACTTTGTTCAATGATGGTAGGTAATTGCTCAAGGGTTTTGAGTTTAACCTGCATTTCAATTTGGGCCTCGGAAAGTGTATTGGCGGCCTCGTTAATTTGACGCTGACCTTCGGCTTCCACCTTATAACGTTGTTCGTCAGCTTCAGCCCGAACTTTAATCGCTTCGGCTTCACCTTGAGCTGCTATTTTTTCGGCATCGGCATCGCCTTGGGCGCGTAAACGAATCGCCTCAGCATGATCATCAGCGGCTTGCTTTTCAGCCGCCGCCCCGGCCGTGGCAACGATGGCCTCTCGTTCGGCCTCTTTGCTGGCTTCAATGAGTTCAATTTGTTTTTGACGTTCCGCTTGGGCAACTTCGCGGGAGGTGATCACCGATTGTTCAGCCGTGGCCGCGTCGGCACGGGCCATATCTGCTTCTGCTTTGGCGAGAGATTCTTCTTTGGATTTATTGGCGATCTCAATCGCTCTTTCTTGCTCAGCCAATTCAATGGACTTTTTACGTTCAATTTCAGCGGCTTCCACGGCTTTGCGTTGCCCGATATCTTTTTCAGCAATGGCTTGTTTCTTTTGGATTTCAGCCTGTTCTACTTGTTGCTGGGCTGCGATATTGGCCTCTTGAGCGGCACGTTCTTGTTCAGCCTTTTGTTTGGCGATTTCAGCCGCTTGTTCAGCGCGATAATTCTCAACTTCACGCTGCTGATTCAACGTGGCTTGTTCGGTATCTCGATTCAATTCCAACTTTTTGCGCTCGGCTTCCAGGTTTTTGGTCTGTATGGACACCAGCGTATCCTGCTCGATATCATTTCGCCGTTTTTTGCGTTCCTCAATGGATTGAGTCAGCTTGGTTAACCCTTCCGCGTCAAAAACATTTTGTGGATTAAAATACTCTTTATCGGTTTGATCCAAACCGGTGAGAGATACCGTTTCCAATTCAAGGCCGTTTTGGTGCAAATCTTCGACAACAGCCCCCTGCACTTCTTGGACAAAATTCACGCGCTGTTCATGGAGTTCTTCCATTGCCATCTTGGCAGCGACGGCACGCAACGCATCAACAAATTTGCCTTCGATCAACTCCAAGATTTTATTGACATCCATGGTACGTTTGCCCAGTGTCTGGGCAGCGGTGGCAATGGCTTCTTCATTGGGCGACACTCGCACATAAAATTCAGCTGTGACATCCACACGCATACGATCCCTAGTAATCAGGGCTTGTTCTTTAGCCCGTTCCACTCGTAGGCGATTGGTATTCATATTCACCCGAATCGTTTCATGTACAACGGGTAATACCAAGGCACCTCCATTCATAATGACTTTTTGCCCACCCAAACCGGTGCGGACAAAAGACACTTCTTTAGTGGAGCGCCGGTAAAGCTTGGCAAAAATTAATCCGATAGTAACAAGCGCGATGATAACGGCAAGGGCGGGGATAATAAAAATATCTAACATATCTAACATGGTTTACTCCTTTGCATTTGTGAATTGAGAATTGAGAATAAGGACGTGGGGTTAGTACTAATGGCACGCACGATACGCTGCGGACGGGGTTGCAAACCCCGTTCAGCCAGGGGCGTTGCACGCACCTTCGGTGCTAGGTTTTAAAGCCCCTTTGGTGCGATATTAATATAGCCAGTGTAACTACCTGGAAATGAGGTAACAAAAATAACAAGTCCAGGGGCGTTGCCACGGGCGTAGATAATCCGCCCCGTTGGGGCTAAGAGGTGGTATCGGAATTTCCGCTTTACTGCACTAGGTTTTTTTACCTTTCCCCTTTCCCCTTTTCCTTACTTTTCCAACAGTGGATTGGTATTGCGTACTGCGAGGAATTTTCCCCCAACACGTTCTACTAATAATACAACATTTCCCTCAGAAAGTTCTTCATCTTCTTTTTCAGGCTCAACCATAATTAAATGGGTGGTGCCATAATTATCTTTAAACTTGGCACGGGCGGGCCGTCCTTTTTTGGCGGTGCCTAAAGTAATGGTGGCGACTCGTCCAATAAAAGTATCCTCAGAAATAACCTCGGTTTCGTCGGTTGGCATAAGTTTACCAACGCCCCGTCCCAAATCCCGTACCATGGGTAACGACAAAAACAATGCGACCACTGCCACCGGCAGGGCGGGGAGCATATTGCCCAAAATGCCCTGAGCAATCGCTTGTAGTGCATAACCGCCAAGGCTGAACACTGTCAAAAAAATGACCAACAAGACCATAATAGGCACACGGCCCACATTAAGCCAGCTAAGCAATTTACCCAAAGAGGATTCGGAGCCAACGTCACCCGGATCAACATCGGGATTGACGTGAACATCAACATCAGGCAAAAAGTGACCGAATAAACTGGACAAGCCAAATCCCAACACGGTGGTGATGCCTTCCAGCAAGGCGATGCCGAACATAATAAATAAGGAGATAGTAAAGGGCATATTATGGGGTTCTAAGATAAAAGTCATCATTATTTTCCTATCGCAGTTTTTGCGGCGTTCGGCGATTTCGTGGATTATTCTGCTTTCACAGCGAAAATGAATTCCCAAATTTTTAGTAAGATTACATATAAATCAACTTGTTACTAAATAAGGTATGCGCGAATAGCGAATGGTTGCAATGTGATTACTTTATATTTCAATCAGTTATCAGTCGCTATTAACAATTGGTATCATTAAAAGTTTCAGTCAGTTATAAGTTGCTATTAACAAAAGGGTGTTAATTAAAAGTGATATAGTATTCCAAAAAAAGTTCCAGGTAGCTACACTGGCTTTAATAAATTTAAATAAAGGAGTCCAAACTTTAGTTTGGCAGTTCCAGGGGCAACGCCCTCTGGAACTGAGTTTCTATCGTGCACGCCATTAGGGAATAACTATTTTTCCTGTCCCCCTTGTTTCTTTTCAACAACCCAGTTAATCGGAAAATTATGATTCCCTACTCTTTTCGTAAACTTATTTTCGGCATTTCCCCCAGTGAAACCAAGTTTTCTAAACGCGGTTTTCATGCAGTGTCACCTGAAGTTCGTGAACGTTTGGAAAATATCGGAGAGACTTTTGTTTATGGTTATCATGCCGCTTTATTGGATGATAACCCAGAATCGTTGAGCAAACAACTTGACAGCACTATATCAAATGAGTTACAGGGTTTTGCGTATGAAGGGGCAGCAATGGCATTAACACTGCTTGATTTTCTGTCGCTTCGGCATCGAAATCGTTTTAAACAATTTGTCCAAGGTGCCGGGGCACATCATATTTATATGGTTTACGTCGGTGCCGGCTGGGCGTGGGCACGATTGCACCGCAATGTGAATAAAGCACTTATCCCCCTCGATCCGTTATTGGGTTGGCTGGCGGTGGATGGTTATGGTTTCCATGAAGGTTATTTTCACTGGCAAAAAACCGTCACGCATGGTAGCATACCCCGTCGCTTGTCTTTCTATGCACGGCGCGTTTTTGATCAAGGTTTGGGACGCAGTTTATGGTTTGTCAAGGGTGCTGATGTTGAGGCTATTGCACAGACCATTAACGATTTTCCAGCAGAAAGGCAGGCTGACTTATGGAGTGGCATTGGGCTTGCCGCAACTTATGCTGGGGGTGTAGACGAAGCTGCACTGAAACGTTTGGCAGAACTTGGTAGCCATTTTCGACTCCAATTAGCACAGGGCACTGCATTTGCAGCCAAGGCGCGTGAACGTGCCGGCAACCTAACCCCTTATACGGCACTGGCTTGTCAAGTATTTTGTGCCACCGATGCTGCGGCAGCGGCGCATGTCACTGATGATGCGCTGATTGATTTACCTTATGAAAGCCCAGAACCCGCTTATGAGATATGGCAGCAACGCATTCAAAATCATTATCTTAACAATGGGTAATGGGTAATAGGTAATAAATCACGAGCAAGTAAGTCATCATTAATTATACTTATATTAGAGCATCGATCAAAACTCCAGGTTGGCACCTGGGGCTATTCACTTTTAAAAATATCAACCCCAAAGGGGTTGCTTAAGGTGGGCAAGAAAAATACCTTGCCCACCCTACTAACTAACTACTAACTAACCCGGAGTATTTAATGTAATGAAACAACCTTTTACAAGCAAGAGATTTTCTCTTATTATCCCAACAGCCATTCTCATTTTGGGAATGCCCGGCTGTGATGAGATGAGTAGCGAGGCAACCACACCAGAAACCGAACTACAAATTGGGGGCATTTTTCCGTTAACTGGGGTACTTGCTGAATTTGGAGAACCCTCGCAGAAGGGGGCGGAACTGGCTGTCAAAGATTTGACTGAAGCCGGTTTTCAGGTTGATATGACTTCTGTCGACAGTGGCTCGAATTCTACCGACAGCGTAACCGCAGCCAGTCAGTTGGTTTCGGGAAACAACGCGCAAGTCATTCTCACAGCATCAGACCGTGAAACTATCCCGGTGGCTGAACAAGTCACGATTCCCAGTCAAGTCCTGCAAATTTCCTACGCGGCCGTTTCACCTGGTGTCAGTGTTCTACCCGCTGATGAAGGTCAGGATTTGTTGTTCCGTACTAATATGACGGGTAGCGCACAAGGGATTGTTTTGGCGAAAACCGCCATTGATAAAGGCTACCGGAAATTAGCGATACTTTACGTTGATGATGCATTAGGCCAAGGCACTTCCCAAGTTTTTACCGACAATTTTGAGAATTGGGGGGGACAAGTGGTTGCCGCTGTTGCGCACAGCACGGAGGTTCAAACCAGTTATGTTGATGAGTTAACCCAAGCAGCTGTAGACGGTGCGGAAGCGTTGGTTGTTATCAGTTTTCCACAACACATTCTGGTTTTTATCCAAGAAGCGATGGCCGGTAATTTTTTTGAGAAGTTTCTCTTTGTCATGGCACAGCAGGCTGAAACGGTTATTAACGCTATGGGGAGCGTGCTTGAAGGCGTATGTGGTACGGCACCGGCTGTGGTTTTCGCAGATTCGTTGGACAAATTCAATGCCCGTCACCAAGCGGAATACGGGACACCATCCAGTCAGATTGCCGGTAACGCTTATGATGCCGTTGTGGTTGCGACGCTAGCGGCTTATGCAGCCCAAGCCAATGGTGAAACTATGACACCAATCACTATTCGCAATCATTTGCGTGAGGTAGCCGGGCCACCAGGTGATCAGGTGGCTCCTCAGATTGAGGAATTAAAACGCGCACGCGAATTGTTGCAAGCGGGTAAGCCGATTAACTACAATGGTGCGTATACTAACGTTGACTTAGATGAGAAAGGCGATGTTTCAGCACCGATTGACGTTTGGTGCGTTAAAAGCGGTCAAATGGTCATTGAAAATACTTTTATGGCTGACAATTTTGAGGTAGTCGGTCAAGCCGGGATGTTTTTTGATGGCAGCGAAAACTTTGTGCGTTCCCAAGAAAGCCCATTAGGTAATCTCGTTGCTGACGTGATGTTAGCCGGTGCCCAAGCAAGCGATAATACGGTGGCGGCCTCTTTTATCAATGCGGGGTCACTGAGTAATAGCATTGGTGAAGGCGAGGTCACTCATAGTGAATTGTTGATGGTATTGCCCTTTGGTAATACGCTGACTCTTTTAGATGTCACCGGACGTGAATTAGTCGCGGCGTTAGACAATGGTTTTAGTCAAGCAGGTGGTAGCGTAACCGGCGCGTTTCTGAGTGTGGCGGGTATGCAAGTCAGCTATTGCGATACGACACCGTGTGCAGATGCACTACTTGACAGTGGGATCGTAACCCGTGTGACGATAAACGCTGAAGCCATTGATCTGGCTAAGACGTATCGTGTGGCTACCCATGATTACTTAGCCGGTGGTGGTAACAACTTTACCATGCTCGAAGAAGCTTGCAATCGCGCTGGTGGTTACTGCGAGAATACTGGCCAACTGTTAGTCGCTTTGTTAGCTGAAGAATTTCAAAATCATTCCCCGGTAACGCGGAATATTTTGACTGAAGGGCGGATAAATAAAATTTCCAGCCCATAATAAGGGCCTAGGAGTCTGTCGGGCGTGTTAAGTTATTGATATAGAAGTAATTTCGTGTATCATTTAAATTGCAGTATAAACAATAGGTTAGCTGTTAAGTCCGACATACGCCTAGCGTGAAAATAATATACCCACTCATTTTACTTAACTAATTGATGTTACGCACATTGCTTCGACGAAGCCACAGCTTGTGCAATAAAGCGGAAAGTTCCATACCACGATGATGTTTGGCGAAAGGGCAACCGCAAAGGGGCAACCACAAAGGGGCGCGGGGAATTGCCCTATAATACCATACTTAATGTACGGCAATTATTTATGGTTGCCCCTGGGCCGACTCATTTTGAAGTGTTGTGTATCATAGAGTTTTTAAATGAAATGCGAAGGCCGTTGTTTGCTATTCGCGATTTAAGATTAGTCATGGCCGTTAAATGAAAGGGGCAACCGCGAGGGATTGCTCTACAATATATGACTAATTGTAGGGGCAATCCTTTATGGTTGCCCTGGCCTCATTTTGAAGCGTTGTGCGTAACATGAGTTAACTAATTGAACTCTAAATTTGTGGGTATTTTATTTTTCTGCAAGGCCCTAAATAAGCGAGTTAAGTATTGAAGCATGTATTATCAGGTATTTTTAAAATCCAATAACTTGATTGATTTATCAAGAAATTTCAAAAAGATCATACCTGTTTACTCCAACTTCAGTACTTAATCAAGTTAAGCTCTTCAAATCCAAAATCCAAAAAGGGAGATATTTTTATGAAATTAATGCCATCGTCGCGCTTTTATTTGGGATTGGTTCTATGTTCGCTCCCGCGATTATGTTGGACTATTACGGGGCGAAAACAATCAACGCGGAATTAATCCAGATGACGCGATTTTTTAGCTCGGCAATCTTTTGTTACGCTGCAATGAGTTGGTTTGCCAGAAATGCTGAAGCCTCTGAAGCGCGGACTGCTATTCTGCTAATCTTTTAATCCGTTTAATCCTGTTCAAAAGTAGTAGAATCAAAGCGCGTAACATCAGGGTTAATTAAAACCGGAAAAATACATGTCCACAGATTTAGACATTATCAAACAATTAGAACAAACAATAGGCAAAAAGTTAACGTTAACAAATTGGGATGAAGTTTATTGGAGTGGCTACCAACTAAATAATCAACAACAAGTAATTCATTTGGACTTAACTTACTGTCAACTAAGTTATTTACCTAAAGAAATCGGACAATTACGTAATTTGAAAGTATTACGTTTCCAACATAATAAATTAACCCAATTACCTAGAGAAATTGGGCAATTAGATAATTTGGAAGAATTAATTTTAGAATGGAATAAATTAACCCAATTGCCAAAAGAAATTGGACAACTTTCCAAATTGGAAAGATTATTTTTAAAATGGAATAAATTAACTCAATTGCCAAAAGAAATTGGGCAACTTTCAAAATTGAAACTACTAGATTTAGAACGTAATAAGTTAGAAGAATTGCCTGAAGAAATTATTCACTTGAATTTGGAAATATATGATGATTTTGAAATTAGTGAATATGTTAATGAACATACTGATGATGGAAGGAAATTTTTGGCAGAAATGGAAATAGAAACAGTATGGGACGGAGATGAATGCGGCCACGGTATTATTGGTTTTGTGTCTTATGGTGAATATTATGAAAGCCGAGCAGACTTAGATGACTTAATTGAAGATGAATTTAAATTCGTGTATGGAGGTGTTTATGTAGATCGTGATGTTAGGCTACCACCTTATGAAATTATTGCACAAGGAAAAGAAGCCATTGCTAACTATTACAAAGCTTTAAAAAGTGCTGAAAAACCATTAAACGAATCCAAACTCATCCTGATTGGCGACGGTGGCTCTGGCAAAACTTCCTTGATGAAACGCCTACTTGGACTGAACTTTAACCCACAAGAATCCCAAACACACTGCATTAACATCAACACGTTAACCTTGCAACACAACGGCAACGAGATCAAACTCCACTGCTGGGACTTTGGCGGACAACAAATCATGCACGCCACCCATCAATTTTTTCTGTCCAAACGCAGTTTATACCTGCTCGTACTCGACAGTCGGCGTGAAACGCAAGTCGATTATTGGCTCAAACACATTCAAACCTTTGGCAAAAACGCCCCAGTGATTATCGTCATTAACAAAATAGACGAAAACCCGCATTTTGATTTGCCACAACAACGTCAACTCAAAAAGCGTTATCCCAACCTCAAACACATAAGCCGTATTTCCTGCGCGACGCAACAAGGCATGAGCGAACTCCAGCGCCTGATTCAAAACACGTTGCCTGACATTGAATTACTCAATACCGTATTTCCAGCAAAATGGTTCAAAGTCAAAACGGCGATTACCGAACAAGCTGAAAAAACCAATTTCACCAGCTACGAACACTATGTGGATATTTGCCAAGCCAATGGCATTACGAAAGAAAGCGAACAAAACACCCTAATCAATTTCCTGCACGACTTAGGCTTAGTCAATCACTTTCAAGATCGTTGGCTGCGCGAAACCAATGTTATCAATCCACAATGGCTAACCGAAGCCGTTTACACCATCATCAATGCCCCGCAACTCGCGGGCACCGGCAAACTACACCGTGAACATTTGACAAGCCTGTTGGACAACGCCACTTATCCGGTGCGTAAACACGACTATATCATTGAATTAATGAAAAAATTTGAACTGTGCTACGCCCTCAATGACAACGAATACCTATTGCCAGACTTATTTCCGACTCAAGAACCCGATTTTGAATTTGACGATGAACACGCGTTGCATTTCATACTCGAATACGAGTTTTTACCCAAATCCATTTTTACCCGCTTCATCGTCAGAATGCACCGTGATATTTTGGATAACACTTACTGGCGCAATGGCGTACTCCTCCGTGAATGCGCCTGTGATACCATCGCGTTGGTGGAAATCGATTCCAACCGTTTAGTGTTGCAAATCACCGGCTCGCAAAAGCGCGAATACCTCGCCATCTTGCTGTTCATACTCAAAGACATTCATCGTAGTTTTAGCCATCTCAACGTCACCGAAAAAATCGGCTTGCCCGATGAACCACAACTCACTGTCAATCACGATTACTTGCTGAAACTCGCCCAAAACGGACACCGCGAGTATTTACCGCCGGAAAAACCCGAAAAATCGTATAAAATCATGGATTTACTGGGTTTAGTGGCACCACCCTCTGAAACAGAGACAATGCAAATGTTGCAAAAAATCCTGAGTATTTTAGAAGCACAAGACATTGAACAGGATTTGTTCGATCATATTGATGAAGTGGTGAAAGTCAATCCGGGGATGTTTGGCCTGTCACTTGATGTGAATGCGTTGGTAAAGAAATTGTTGAGAAAATGAGCGAAAGCCTGTAATGCGGCAACGCTGTAATGATTGAACGCTATAGTGACTGGCTCATTCGGTGGCATTCTTGGTGTCGGTGGTGTTGGATTCTTTATCGCGCCGGGCGAATATGCCCCACCGGATCCCACAGAAGATATCCGTATTCCCCCGGAACTCGTCGCGCCGCGTGCGGGACGCTATATCCTCCGAGTGACCGAACCATTGGAAGAGGTGACTTATTTTGATCAGTTGCACCTCGTTGCCTACGATCACCCTGATGATTGGGAAATCTACCCCGATGAACGCTTTACCGGGACACCGCCGTTCCCGACCGGTAAGCCTTTTGCCGTCGCCGAGAAAATTTTCCCACAAGCCGCGCAGAACCATCGCGGCGAAAATGTTCTTGACCAAATCCGGGAAATTGATCGACGGTATGTGGAACCGCCCAAAGATGTCCGGTTTGTCGGTTATGCCGATGATCACTGGATCGAACTCGACTTTGGCGAGCAACTCCAAAACCTAGATGCCGATGCCTCCTTGGTACTCTATTTATATGGATGGGTGGAATACACTTATTCCCACGTCAACTATGCCGCGCATCAGGCCGGGATCACGATGCGTTCCCCGTGGATTGAAGTGCCGGATGGCAAAGGCGGTTGGCGCGTCGCCATGCCGGAGGCGGGTTTCCCGGCGGGACTTCCCCGCATGATGACCCTTGACATTTCTTCGCTGCCAATCAGGCAAGAAGGGCGTATGCGGATCCGCACCAATATGGAAGTTTTCTGGGATCAAATCTTTGTCGGAGAAAACGTGTTGAGTTCAGAATTGCGGGTGAATACACTACAGCCCACTGTTGCTAAACTCCGTTCTCTAGGTTACCCCCGCGAGTTTTCGCCGGATGGTGCGGATCCAACCATCTATGATTATCAACGCCTTGATCAGGGCGTTCCCTTTAAGAACATGACTGGGGACTTTACCCGTTTTGGAGATGTGCGTGAGCTGTTGGAAAAGGTTGATGATCAATTTGTGATCATGGCGCGGGGCGAAGAGATCGCGTTGGAATTTGATGCTTCAAAACTTCCCGAACTTCCCGCGGGCTGGACACGCACAATCGTCCTGCACACCGATGGCTATTGCAAAGACATGGACCTATATACGGCCTTTCCGGATACGGTTAAGCCGCTCCCTTATCATGGCATGAAAAACTACCCACCGCAGGAGCCTGCGCCAAACATCAGCGTCTCGCAAGAATACCAACGAGTTTGGAATACACGGCGTATTGTGGGGAATTAGGGTTTGCGGGAGAAAACGTTTTGGACGGGGTTCGGAGCCCCGTCCAGCACAAAATTAGGGTTTGCGGGAGAAAAAATTTGGGGAAACGGGTGAAATTTACACCACGCCATTTTTCGTACAAGGTTCGTCTGAAAAGAATGAGACTCTTGCCGCTTTTCGTACCAGGTTCGCATCGAGACGAATGAAAAACGACACCGCCTTATCGTACAAGGTTCGCCTGAAACGAATGATAAGATGATATTGTCAAGGTAACATGTTTTTTTTAATCGTACAGATCGCTTTTTTTTCCGATAGTCTCTATGCGTTGCTCTGAAATTTTTTTAAATTCATCCAAAGAGTATTTTGAAACATAGAACTCTTTCCCTTTGTAGAAAAACAGGACTAAATGCGAACCATCATTAATAACATCAGCTTTTATAATATTTCCCACATTCTTCTCAAGTTCCGTATATCCGGTTCCATCCGGCTTTACCAAAGCAATTGATGCTTCGTCGTTAGTCTTTAGTGCCTTATCCTTATTTGTATCAGCTTTATAAACAATAAAATACCAAGCGATTATTTTATTAGAAGAAGAATAAGAAGGATATTCGTCCACACCATTTCTAAGTACATAGTTAGGGGTTGACAGCACAAAATTATTATGGGGAAAAAGCCATGTTGAAGACTGTGTGTGTCCATCAACAAACAGATAATTGCGAATTGATGCTGTTGTCTTTTGTGAAAACTTTTGCGTAAATTCCAGAGGAATCGCAAATGTATTATTTATCTGGTGAAATCCTGTCATTTTGCCAAAAAACCATTCTTCTTCTATTTCGTCAGTCTGTTCACTGTCATGAAAGTATACACTAGAGGATTGTGAATACATTCTGGTTTTGCTCTCATAGAGTATTGTTATTGAGACTACTATTAAAGCGAGGCTTGCCATCGCAATAATAATGGCGTTAAATCTCCATAATATTCTGAAAAATTTAATATTATCCATAATAATTGTTCTCTGATACAATTTAGAGTGCTTTGGTTTTTTTGGTTAGAAGTTATGATGGGTGTAGCGAAGCTCTACCTATCCTACGTTGTTAGGATGGCGTCCCAAAACATAGAATTTTGTGATATCAGATTCTGCTAAAGGATCATCAGTTGAATCGTGAAACCATTATCACTGCTCTCGACTCACAACACAATCAACTAGCCAAGCTGTGTGATATAAAAGAAATTGATAGCAAAAAAATGGCGAACTGGACAAATCGAATTGTCGTTCCACTTCATTTACCTTTGTCTATGTTATCATAAACAAATCTAAATATTACAATTTGATGTTTCGGGAATTCGTATTTCATCCCCGAAACAACAAGACACGTTTCTGGAATGATGCTATGGTTTAACACCAAATTAAACCAGTGGCACACACCCATTATACTTCATAGAGGTGGCAATTTATCAGGCGCAATCTGCAAATGGTGTTCAGCATAGTGCCGAATATTCTTATAAGCTTCTAATAAATCATCCGTTAACGTCTTAGCCAAATGCAGCGAGTCAACAAACTCATCCACATCATCAAGATATTCATGTACTAATTTATTACGCAATGAGCGCATATTCATCCAGCCATCCGCAGAACGTATTAATCCCCGTTGCTCTGCTTTATTATAATTGTCAATGGCGTTACCCGGCCTTTCACCTTCTAGCAAGGCAAGCTTCGGCAATAATTTATCGCCCAAGTTATCCTGCATACGTCCAAATCGGGAAGCAAAGGATTCTAGTACATCGGCCCAGTAATCGTTATTTGACAACCCGTTTATCCATGCCGCATCAATATTCGCCTGACCAAATAACCGTTTTCGGGTTTCAGCTAATAATACGGCTTGTTTTGATACCATTGTCAGC
>Ga0164315_10002027_pt1 | contig 15416 bp, 7 predicted proteins | sample GuaBasSedimGuay6_FD_113737 | JGI IMG/M metagenome (GOLD analysis project Ga0164315, IMG submission 113737) | Subseafloor sediment microbial communities from Guaymas Basin, Gulf of California, Mexico - Guay6, Core 4569-2, 0-3 cm | ecosystem: Environmental > Aquatic > Marine > Hydrothermal vents >...
GCATAACTGGATTTAGGCTTTTCAGGTTTTTCTTCAATGGAGATTGCGTTGAAATCATCGTCAAATTCAACTACACCATATCTTTCCGGATCTTTAACATGATAAGCATAAACTACTCCACCATCGGGGTCATTGTTTGAAATCATAAGATCCTGCAGTCCGCTACCATAAAATATGTTGTCACCAAGTACCAACGAGACTTTATCATTTCCAATGAATTCTTCACCCAGCACAAAGGCCTGTGCCAGACCGTTTGGAATATGCTGGACTTTATAACTAAAACTTAGTCCCAAGTCTTTTCCATCACCAAACAACTTCTCAAAGTTTGGAAGATCCTGGGGTGTTGAAATAATTAATATTTCCTTTATACCTGCCATCATCAATATGGAAAGCGGATAATAGATCATAGGCTTATCATAAATAGGCATAAGTTGTTTACTTACTGCTTTTGTAAGTGGGTGGAGTCTTGTTCCTGAACCTCCGGCTAAAATTATTCCTTTCATCTGTCTAAAAATTTCTCGCAAAGAGCAAAGACACAAAGTAATTTTTAATCCCTGAGAAATTGGAATAGACTATTTCCTTGTGTATCAATATCCTGTGCTGTATTATTTTTATCTGTATTTATTAGAGTTTTTTATACTCTGATTGTTCATTGTCACTTAACTCTTCTCCAATAACTTTGTCTATTTCCAAATCATCTTCCTCATCAAATATTTCTACTGATGTTACTTTAAATTTCTTCGTTATAAGTTTTTTATCAAGCGATAGCAGTAGTGATGGTAGTACAAATATATTTGAGAATAATGCTATAAACAAAGTAAACGAAACCAAATAACCCAGGGCTTCTGTTCCACCAAATGATGATAATGTAAATATTGAAAAACCGAAGAAAAGAACTATGGCAGAGTAGATCATACTATAGCCTGTTTCTTTCAATGCAGCAAGTACAGAAACTTTTATTTCCCAGTTATTGTGCTTCAGTTGTAATCTATATCTTGAAAGAAAGTGAATTGTATTATCAACACTAATACCAAGCGCTATACTAAAAATCAGGATGGTAGAAGGTTTTATGGGAATATCAAAATACCCCATCATCCCTGCAGTTAAAATCTGAGGTATTATATTCGGCACCAACGAAATCATTATCATCCTAAACGATGAAAATATCAATGCCATAAGCAGTGTAATTACAAAAATAGCAAGTAGGAGTGAAGAAAACAGGTTCTTTACAAGGTAATTGGTTCCTTTTAAAAACACTACAGATGTTCCTGTAAGTTGTACATCGTATTTATCAGGTGGAAAAATGGCATTAATTTTTGGTTTGAGATCCAATAGTATCCTGTCGATATCATTGGTGCCAATATTTGCCATTTGTATTGAAATTCTCGTTTTGCTTAGGTCTTCATCTACAAAAGAGTTCAAGATTGATTTATCCTTACTTTCCAGATTGGGAACATAAGATAAGATAAAGTTTTTTTCCTGATTATTGGGTAAAGAATACATATCGGTTCTCCCACGATAAAACGCCTGTTTTGCCGATTTTATAACTTCAACAATAGAAACAGGCAATGAAAATTCAGGATAAAGAGCAAGCGTATCCTGCAACTGCTCAAGTTTTTTAATGGTAGACATTCGGAGAATACCTTTTTTCTTTTTCGTATCAACAGTTATTTCAAGGGGCATAACACCATTAAAATTCTGTTCAAGAAAAATCATGTCCTTATAAAGTTTGTCCTTTTTTGAAATATCATCAACAATATTACCTGTTGTTTTAAGCTTTGTTATTCCAATAATACCTCCAATAAATGCAATAATTGTTATGATATAGATTATCTTTCTTTTTGTTTGAACAATAATCGCAATTCTCTCTAAAACCTTACTTATTACACTCTTATCCAGATGTTTAAGATGTTTTGACTTAGGGGTAGGGAAGAAACTAAAAAGAATTGGAAGCAGTAGTAGTGAAAGTAAATAAGTAATGAGGATATTCAGCGAAGCAATAATTCCAAATTCAACAAGAAGTTCATTGCTAGTAATAATAAAAGCAGCAAATCCCACTGCTGTAGTTGCATTTGTGAGAAGGTTAGCATTTCCAATCCTGGAAATCATGCGTGATAATGCTTTAACTTTATTACCATGTTCCCTGAATTCACTCAGGTATTTGTTAAGAAGAAAGATTGAATTTTCAACCCCGATTACAATAAGCAAGGGTGGTAAAATACCTGTCAGAATTGTAATTTTATAACCAAAAAGCACTATAGTTCCCAAAACCCAAATAACCGCAATTATTACCACGAGCATTGAGAAAGCAACGGCACGAAAGGATCTGAAAAGTAAAAACAAAAGAATGGAGGTAATTAAAAGGCTTAGAAAGACAAAGAATAACAATTCGTCCTGAATCTTTTTTGATGTAACTGTTCTTATATATGGTAGCCCGGAATACTTAATGTCAATATTATATTTCTCACCAAAAACATCTATTTCCTTTTTTATTCCCTTTATTAATGGAATTCTTTTTTTAGAGTTAAGAATTTTCTTGTCAAGGGTTATCATCATCAGACTTACGTTGGTTTCAGGATTGAAAAGTCTGCCAACGTACAATGGTAAACCATAAATGACTTTCTTAATTGAATCAACTTCAGCCTGTGATTCAGGTAGTTTGGAAGTTATCGGCTCAAAATTAAATTTCTTTTTATCATCATCTCTGATGAGATTATACAAGCGTGCCGTGGACACAACCTGCTCAACACCATATATTTCATTAATCTGATTACTTAATTTATACCAATCCTGATAGTGCTCCAGTGAGTATAGATCAGCATCCTGAACAGCAACAAAAATAACACTTCCGTCCTGTCCAAATTCCTCTTTAAACTTCTCGTATTCAATGTTTATAGAGTCTGTTTTTGGTAGCATTCTTGCCAATTCATACGACATCTTTATGCCTGAACCAATATAAGCCATAAATATGGTTAATAGTCCAATAATTACTAATATGCTTATACGGTTTCGTAGTATTAGCCTAACAATAAATTGCCACATTTGCTAACGTAAATTTGTAAATAATAACTAAATTAACAATAATTTTGCAATAACGAATAATTTTGACATAAAGCCCTTAATTTCGTGTTTTACGATTGGCAAAAGTAAGGCTTGTTTTACAATGGAAAAAGGAAAAGTACTTTTTATTGATACCACTCATCCGATTCTACCGAAATTACTGGAGAATGGGGGATTTGAAATTCATCATTTTTATGATAATGATATTGATAAGTTAAGAGCAATTGCTTCTGAATTTACAGGCTTTATTATAAGAAGTAAGTTTTTAATGGAGGAAGAATTATTAAAACATGCTTCTCAACTTAAGTTTATAGGACGTGTGGGAGCAGGAATGGAAAATATTGATATTGCGTATACTGAATCGCATGGTATAAAATGCTTTAATGCCCCAGAGGGTAATCGTGATGCTGTTGCCGAGCATGCCATTGGTATGCTTCTTTCACTTTTCAATAACCTAAACAGGGCTGATTCTGAAGTTAGAAAAGGCATATGGAATAGAGAAAAGAACAGGGGTGTTGAACTTGGTGGTAAAACCGTTGGAATTATAGGTTATGGGAACACCGGAAGTGCATTCGCACGAAAACTGAAAGGCTTTAATGTTGAAGTAATTGCTTACGATAAATATAAAAGTGATTTCTCCAGTGAATTTGTCAGTGAAGTTAGTTTTGAGGAATTAAGCCAGAGGGCCGATATTATTAGTTTACACATTCCTTTAACCACTGAAACAAGGTTTATGGTCAACAATAACTTCTTTTCTTCCATCAAGAACAATATATATTTAATAAATACATCCAGGGGAAAGATTGTGAAAACCTCCGATTTGATAGATAATCTGGAAAAAGGGAAAGTTATTGGTGCATGCCTTGATGTACTTGAGTTTGAGGGATTATCATTTGAAAATATTGAAAATGAAAATCTAGCAATAGAATTCAGACTGCTGATGGAAAAAGAAAATGTGATTCTCTCTCCTCATATTGCCGGCTGGACATACGAATCCAACATAAAACTTTCGGAAGTGCTTGCAAAAAAGATATTGTCACTTTAAGTATTAATCCTAAAAATTGGAGGATTGTATTTGTCATAAATTCCAATTGACAATATTTCAAATACCAAATAATGTCCAATATTATAATCTTCAAATTACCAATTGTGTGGAATATTGATTATTGGTAGTTTGTACTTTATTTAAAATCTGAAATCTGAAATTATTTTTTTACCAGCCCAAAATTTCCCTAAAGTCGTATTCTTTTGGGTTAGGTAAATATTTCTTAGCTTCTTCGTAATCACCAGGCTCTATATACTGAAGTCCGTGTTCAAAAATTAATTTTGGTTTTTCACCATCCATATTTACCAAACGTGGTTTTATTTTACCATTTTCATCTTCAACATCTTCAAGATAAAGTGGGTTTACACTACCATTATTATCCACAGTAACCATACAGCCGGTTCTGCCCTCATCGTAAAGTTTTTTAACACCATATCCTAAAAGTCCACAATATAACTGGTCAAAAGCAGTAGGTGCTACACATCTGAGTTCGTATCCCAATTCAACCGGACGACTCTTTACTTTTATTCCAAGGTCCTTTAGTTTTTGCTGAAGTAAAACATTGAAAATATGAGCCTTGCTTACGTTGCCCAGTTCAGGATGTCCATGATCATCATAAGTGAAATTTATTCCTGAGTTATTAATTTCATCATCATCCATGAAATGAAAAACACCTTCACTTACAATTGCAAGACCATAATCGATATTTCTGATTTTGCGTTTTACAATTGAAGAAATAATTAAATTTATTATCCTGTCGAAACTAACTTTTACCTTATTAAACATTTCAGGAATAACAATCATAGGAAAATGACTTGCAGCACCAATACCAAAAGCTAGATGACCTGCCTCACGTCCCATGGCAGAAACAACAAACCAGTTTCCACTGGTGCGTGCATCTTCATAAACTGTTTGTGCAATTCTTACACCCTCTTGTTTTGCAGATTGATACCCAAACGTTGGAGTGCCCTCGGGGAGAGGTAGATCATTGTCGATGGTTTTTGGGACATGAATATTTTGCAAATTAACATCATGATCTTTTAAAAACTTAGATATTCTGTTTGCAGTTGAGGCAGTATCGTCACCACCAATTGTAACCAATAAACAAACATTATTATCCAAAAAGAATTTTGTATTAAATTCTTCATCTTTAGGTTTATGGCGACTCATCATCAATGCCGACCCACCTTGATTGTGGATGGAATCAGCAAATTTAAAATCGATATCAATATAATCAGGATTTTCAGCAAAAAGCCCCTTATATCCTTCATGTAGTCCAATAACTCTGTATCCAGAGTTTAAAAACACCATGGCGACAGAACTTATAACCGAATTTATTCCCGGGGCAGGACCCCCTCCACATATTATAGCAACTGATTCCATAATTTTTTTGTCTTATATATTTAGTCGGCAAATATAATAAATGAAAAATGGAATATGCTTTTGTTTTTTAAATTATTGTAAGGAATCTTTTTTATAGTTGTCTAAGAAGGTTAAATACATTAATATGAGTGGTAAAACTTAAATATGATTAACTTCGCCGAAATTTTTATGGAAATTCACAGAAAAATTAAAATATGAGAACATTATTTACTAGAATTTTATTTGTGGTTGCTTTAATAATTAGCAGCCAGTTATTTGCTCAACAAAGAACAAATATTGAAGCTCTAAATACACTTTCTGAAGAACTAACTGCTGAATGGGAAAATGCCCAGGTAAGAGTATTGGAATATGCAAGGGATAACAATATAGAAATATGGCAAGAGACCACTGATGGCCGAGCTAGAGAGTTAGTTGATGTTGTTGATGGAAAACCTATTTATTATGTAACCGATAACCTGGGTGCAGGACATACAACCAGAGTTAATGAACTTTGGGTTGGTGGAAACTCAGGACTGGATTATACTGGCGAAGGATATTTTCAACTTGGAGAGTGGGATGCCGGTCATGTTCGTAAAACACATCAGGAATTTATGAACACCGGAACAACCAGGATTTTTCATCAAGACGGTAACTATGCCACACACTTTCATGCTACTCATGTTGCAGGTACAATGATTGCAGCTGGAGTTGTTGGTGATGCAAAAGGTGCGCTTTACGGCGGTAAACTCAAATGCTGGGAATGGAGTAACGATAATTCAGAAATGGCAGCAGCAGCAGCAAACGGTCTGGAAATATCAAATCACAGTTATGGATTTTTAAGAGGTTGGTATCATGATAATGGTACTTGGGTCTGGTATGGAAACTCTAGCATAGATAATAATGAGGATTATCTTTTTGGATTTTATGATGGTAATGCACGCTTAATGGACCTGATTGCATGGAATGCACCAAATTATCTTATTGTAAGATCTGCAGGAAATGATAGAGGTGAAGGCCCCAGCAATGGAGAGCATGAAAATGATGGTGGTGCTGATGGTTACGACTGTATTGGTTCAGAGGAAATTGCAAAAAATATATTAACTGTTGGGGCAGTATATCAAGTTATGGAATATACAGGACCTGAAAGTGTTAATATGAGTAATTTTTCATGCTGGGGTCCGGCCGATGATGGTAGAATTAAGCCTGATATTGTAGGTAAAGGTGTTTCTGTTTATTCAACCATGGATGGAAGTAATACTTCTTATACAGATCTTAATGGTACTTCAATGTCAGCACCTAATGTATCAGGTTCAATGGCTATGTTACAATATCATTATCAAGAAACCCATAATGGAACACCAATGAGGGCAGCAACTTTGAAAGGACTTGTTCTTCATACTGCCAGTGAAGCTGGTGATTACCCTGGTCCTGATTATAAATTTGGGTGGGGACTTATGAATGCGGAGTTTGCAGCACAGATTATTTCTGATGATGTTGGACAGGATGTTATGGAAGAACTTCAGTTAACAAGTGGTAACGATTTTTCAAGAGATGTTTATGTTCCTGCAGGTAATGATTTTACCATTACTATTTGCTGGACTGATGTTGCAGGTGTTCCTACCTCAGCACAACTTAATCCTTCAACTCCTATGATAGTAAACGACCTTGACTTACGGATTACAGATGCTAATTCAGATACATATTATCCATGGAGGCTTAACAGAGATGTTCCGGCAGCAGCAGCAACTAACATAACAAAAAACTATGTTGATAATGTAGAAAAAGTTGAAATTCAGAATGCTGAAGGTGGTACTTACACAATTCATGTGGACTATGAAGGAACACTTTCTGGTGGTAGTCAGTATTATTCACTAATTATAAGTGGAATTGAAGATTATGATGTTATACCTGAATGTAGTACTGCTTTAAGCAGTCCTGAGGATGGTGGAACAGATGCAAATATTAATCATAATGTAACCTGGGAGCCTGCTTTATTCGCTAGTAGTTACGATATCTATTTTGGAACTGATGGTGGTGGAACTACAACGCCTACAAATATTTTCAATGGTGATAATATCCTTGTAAATAATTTCTCAACTCTATTACAAAGAAATACTACATATTATGTACAAATTACACCAAAAAATAATGTAGGAGTTGCGAGTGACTGTAATGATATCTGGTCGTTTACAACTATGGGTGCAATTGATGTTTATCCTTATGAAGAAGGAATGGAAACTACAACAAAACCTGATTTACCTGAATTCTGGCAGGCTTATAACTATTCTCTAAATAAATGGGAAAGCACTAATATTCTTGCTAATAGCGGCAGTATGTCCATGGGTTGTTTTTATGATAATGGCTTAGTTGAATATGAATATGACAACTGGTTTGTTTCTCCACCATTTGAAGTGACTGATGGAAATGAATATAACGCTTCTTTCTATTATAAAGGATTTATACCTGGCCATAGCGAAAGTATGAGTGTTTATTGGGGATATACACCGTTTGTGGCTGATATGACTAATTTAATTTTTGAAAATAATGATATTACCGAAGCCAATTTTACTGAAGGTGAAGGACTTATAATTCCAAATACTGATACAATAATTTTTCTTGGGTTTCACTTGAACAGTCCTACTGGTTATGGTGGCTTCCTTGATGATATAAAAATGGAAAACTGGGGCGCTGTTGGTGTAGGAGACAGTCCTGAAATATTAGATCCTAAGGTTTATTCTTCCGGAGTGAATATCATTATAAAGACTGACGAAAGTTGGGAGAATGCCAATGTAGATGTTGTTAGTCTTTTAGGACAAAAAATAATCTCCACCAAGCATTATCAATCATCAAAACTCGATATGAATGCTTATGGATCAGGAGTATATCTTGTAAGAATTTATAAAGACAATAATAGTTTCACAAGAAAAATTATCATTAGATAGTGATTCTTTATGAGAGAAAAACCGTTCTGTTCCATTTATGTGAACAGAACGGTTTTTTTATGCCATTATAAAAAGAATTTGATTATCTCACCAAGACCTGAACGGTGGATCTGCTTTTTTGTTCAAGGAAGATTTTTTTATTATTCGTATGCTGCTTTATTAGATCTTCAGTATAATGTCTTATGGTAATCAATAGTAAATTAGTATTATACTTAAGGATAAAGTTTTCTTTCAGATCCTTTAACAATAATTTAAGTTTAGAAGAATTATGATTAAAGCATACAGAAAAACTAACAGCAGAGTTTTGCATGAGGTTAATGTGAATTTTATTCTTGCTAAATAGTTTAAAAATTATTGTCAGTTTATCTTCTGAGATAAAGTCAAGATTTCTTGAAGTTATGCTAAGTAATACCTGATTATCTTTCACAATTATTTTGTGCATAGATTCATCCTCTGAAGTGTCATTAGAAATAGTCGTAGGTTTTGATGCGGGATTATTAAATGATTTCACTTTAAGTGGGATATTCTTTTCCTTTAGCGGTTGAATAGTTTTAGGATGTATAACTGAAGCACCGTAAAAAGCAAGTTCTATGGCCTCATAATAAGAAATTTTATCAAGTTTAACAGAGTTCGCAAAACGCTTAGGATCAGCATTCATTAAACCAGGTACATCTTTCCATATTGTTATATCATCTGCATTTAAAACATTAGCTAAAATTGCAGCAGTAAAGTCTGAACCCTCCCGACCAATCGTTGTTGAATTTCCTTTTTCATCAGCAGCAATAAAGCCCTGTGTTAAAATTACCTTATTATTTTTTAAACATGGGCTTACCATAGATTCAATGGCTTTTGCAGTGAATTTCCAGTTTATTGCCGCATTTGTATAATTACTATCTGTATAAATTATTTTGCATGCATCTATGGTTTTTGTTTGGATGCCTTTTGACTTAATGTAATTGGCAACTATTGTACTTGAAAATTTTTCTCCAAAACCAACTATCTGATCATATGCAAAATAATTGTCTGAATAATTATCAGATAATTTATCCCATAATTCCCTAAACAATTCTTCTACTTCTTGAATAGTATTTCCTTCATTTTCAAATAATTCATTAATCAGATTGATATGCTTGCTTTTAAGTTGAAAATAAGTTTCCTGGAGTTCATTTTCCTTTCCTTCAAGTGAAAGACTTAGTAATTCTTCTAAGGCATTTGTAGTTTTACCCAGCGCCGAAACAACAACAACTAGTTGTTCGCAACTATATTCTTCAATAATAGATACAACTTTCCTGATGCCTTCAGCATCCTTCATCAAGGCACCACCAAATTTAAAAATCCTTAACATCTTGCGCATTTAAAACTAAACTCTTTCTGTGATTAATCCTTCTCTATATGCTACCAGAAGCATTTTCAGGTCATCAATTTGTGTTTGCAATAATTTTCCAACATCGGTATGACTTACTTGCTTTCTTTTGGCATTTCGTTCTATAAATATTCTGTTAGAAATTATATCTTTTTCATCTTCTACTGCTTCTTGCTTCGATCCAAACTCTTTATGTTCCACCAGCACCATTCCAAAAGAATTAAAAATGAGAGTATATCCAGAAACACCTGTTACCGCTTGATATGGTATCGACATACCACCATCGATAACAAAAAGTTTACCATTTGCTTTTATGGGACTTTCACCTTTTTTTACTTTAACGGGTACATGACCATTTACAATATGTGAATCTTTCGGATTAAGACCAAATTCTTCCAGTATCATATCACAAACCTTTTCATTATCATAGGCAAGTTTGTAATAATGATTCCTCTCTTCCTTTTGAATTGCCTTATCATTGATAAAATATCTTTCGAAGGTTGTCATTTTTTGTTTTCCAAACAAAGGAGACACTGGTCCGCACCATAAGTACCAACTATAATCAAGGTTAGGGTTATCGTCACAAGCCCTGTGTCTTAGTTGATATGCACTTCTGACGGCACGATCAAATCGATCACAAAGTTCTTTACCATCGTATTCTACACCTTCAATCTCAAACTTTTGAAACTTACCATTTTCATTCATAGGAACACAACCATGATATAGTAGGTTGGAGTTGTAGGTTAAGTACATGCTCCCGTTGGCAAATAAAAACTCAGTGTGATCCTGAAGTCTTTTGCTATTTTTAAAACTGGAAGTAAGTTTATCCATTACTTCTTTCTCCCCTTTGGAAAGTTGGTATGGATCCTTAGGATCAATGGTAGGGAAGTCTTTATCCAGAAGATCATAATTTTTACCATCAATACTAATGCTACCATTTTGATAATCAATTTTATCAAGAAGTAGTCTGTCATCCATTTTAAATTGAGGGTTTCGTTTTATGATTTGCCCTTCCAGTTTAAATTGTATAATACTGATTGCTTTATGCATCTGCATTATCATTTCTTTTTGATTCTCATCAATTTTCCCCTTGGTTTTAAAACAATCACAGATATCATTTTTATATTTCTTAATGGCAAAACTAGCCAAAGGCATCATGGTAATACCATAAGCATCCTCAAGAGTATCTATATTATTATATCTAAGTGAAATACGGATAACATTTGCAATGGAGGCCATATTTCCTGATGCAGCGCCCATCCAGATTATATCGTGATTTCCCCATTGAATATCTACAGCATGATGGTCAATTAAACGATCCATAACTTTTTCAGCACTTGGGCCTCGATCATAAATATCACCAATTATATGTAATCGATCGATAAGCAATCGTTGGATAAAATTACAAATGGCTACAATAAATGGTTCAGCCCTGTCGATACTTATGATAGTGTTTATAATGCCCTCAAAATATTCTTCTTTTTCCTCGCCACTCTCATTTAGAAGTTCATCAATTATATAAGCAAAATCCTTTGGCATTGCCTTACGTACTTTTGAGCGGGTGTATTTTGATGCTGATGCCCTAGCAACTTTAGCAAGTCTTTGAAGAGTAATAGCAAACCATTCAGCCGGGTCATCTTCTTTTTTTAATACAAGTTCAAGTTTTTCTTTGGGATAATAAATTAGAGCAGCCATAAGACTTTTCTCCTTTTTTCGCAATGTTTTACCAAATACATCATCAATTTTGCGCTTAACAACACCTGACGCATTTGCAAGAACATGACTGAAAGTTTCATATTCACCATGAATATCGGTAAGGAAATGCTCAGTACCTTTTGGCAGATTCATTATTGCTGAAAGGTTAATTACTTCAGTACTTGCCTCTTGTATTGATGGAAATTTATCGGAAAGTAGTTTGAGGTATTTTAAGTTTGCCTCTAGTTCTTGATGGCTGTCTTTAGATCTGCTATCTTTTTGCATAATAGTTTTATAAAATTTGATGCAAATTTACAAGAAACAGATTAATTAATGCAAATCCCCCATAAGGATATTGAGATTAATACACATTTGAATTGTAATGCTGCTTTTTTTACTTTTGTCCCATGCAGCATAAAGATTTGATATCACTCTTTCGACAAAGCAAAAGTTTGAATAATTTAATTGATGTTTTAAGGGACAAGAATGTAAAACATCATGGTGTTCAGGGTCTTATAGGCTCAGCACATGCAGTTGCCATTGCTGCGATCTTTGAAGATGCTGGAAAACAGCAACATCTAGTTGTTCTTCCCGACAAGGAACAATCAGCATATTTTTATAATGATTTGGAGAATTTGTTTGATGAAAGGGAAACAGAGCATAATAAGAAAAGGGTTCTGTTTTATCCAACAACCTATAAAAGACCTTATGAGCCAGAAAAACTGGATGCTGCTTACCAACTATCACGAACAGAAGTAATGAATAGGTTTTTGGAGGGGACACGCAAAACTATAGTTGTTACTTATCCTGAAGCACTTGCTGAAAAAGTAATTACTAAGCGTTATCTGTCCAAAAATATAATGAAACTGCGCAAGGGTGAAGAAGTTTCATTGGATTTCATCAGTGATTTATTGATAGAGTTTAACTTTGAAGTTGTTGATTTTGTTGCTGAGCCAGGACAGTTTGCAATAAGGGGAGGTATTGTAGATGTATTTTCATATTCCAACGAAAACCCATATCGTATAGAGTTCTTTGGTGATGAAGTTGAAAGTATCAGAACATTTGATCCGGTAAATCAGTTGTCTATAACAACACTTAATAGCATTAGTCTTTTGCCAAATGTTCAAGACAGGACAATACTTGAAGAGCGCATTGGTTTCTTGGATTATATCCCTTCTTCCACATACTTATGGTTCGATGATATTGAACTAAGTATTAATAAAATAACGGATGAATTCAGCAGAGCAAATGAAATATTTGCTTCTCTTTCTGATAGCAGCGAGAGAATAAAACCTGAGGATTTATTTCTTGATGGACAACAATTACAAAAAAAACTTATTGATTTTACTTCCGTCGAATTTAGTAGGAATAACTATTATAAAGATGCCGAAATAATTAGTTTTAATCAATCGCCGCAACCTGCCTTTAATAATAATTTCGATTTATTGATTAATGACCTGGGACTTAAGTCATCGGACAACTTTAATAATTTTATCTTATCTGATAATGTAAAGCAAACCGAGAGGATATATTCTATTTTTGAAGATATTCAGCATGAAAATCCTGAGGCTGGCAAGGCTCATTTTACTGCATTAAATCTGAGTTTGAGTTCGGGATTTGTTGATAAAGATATAAAACTTGCTTGTTATACGGATCATCAGATTTTCAATCGCTATCATAAGTTTCTTCTTAGGGAAGGCTTTGGTCGTAAGGAGGCCATAACTCTAAAGGAACTTTATGATCTACAGACTGGTGATTTTGTCACACATATCGATCATGGTGTTGGTCGCTTTGATGGTTTACAAATTATTGATAATAATGGCAAGAAGCAGGAGACTATCCGGCTGATTTATAAAAATAGCGACCTTCTCTACATAAGTATTCACTCTTTGCATCGTATTTCAAAATATGTTGGAAAGGATGGAACACCACCTGTTTTGAATAAACTTGGATCAAACAGCTGGAATAAACTTAAGAATAAAACCAAGTCGAGAGTTAAGGATATTGCCCGGGATCTGATAAAACTTTATGCCAAGCGAAAGGCATCAAAGGGTTTTGCTTTTATGCCCGACACATATTTGCAGAATGAACTGGAGGCATCCTTTATTTACGAAGATACTCCTGACCAGTTTAAGGCAACTCTCGATGTGAAAAAGGATATGGAAGCCGAAAATCCAATGGATAGACTGGTTTGTGGTGATGTTGGATTTGGTAAAACTGAAATTGCAATGCGAGCTGCATTTAAGGCTGTTACCGATAGCAAGCAGGTTGCAATACTTGTGCCTACAACTATACTAGCACTTCAACACTTTAAAACATTTAGTAGTCGCCTGGCCGATTTTCCTGTAAGCATTGATTATATCAATCGCTTTAAATCTGCAAAACAGCAAAAGGAAACCATCGCTAAATTAAAAGAAGGCAAACTGGACATTATTATAGGAACCCACCGTATCCTTAGTAAAGATATAGAATTCAAGGATTTAGGGCTTTTTATAATTGATGAAGAACAAAAATTTGGAGTCTCTGCCAAGGAAAAACTCAAACAGTTTAAAGCAAATGTAGATACGCTCACTTTAACAGCAACACCTATTCCGCGTACCCTTCAGTTTTCTCTTATGGGTGCCCGTGATCTATCAATTATTAATACTGCTCCACCAAATCGCCACCCAATTCAAACTGAATTAAGATCTTTTGGAGAGGATTTAATTAGAGATGCCATACAGTATGAGATAGCAAGAGGAGGACAGGTGTTTTTCGTTCACAATCGTGTCCAGAATATCACGCATGTTTATGATATGTTGAAAAAGTTTGTTCCCGGAATCCGAATCGGTATTGGTCATGGTCAAATGGAAGGTAAAAAACTTGAAAGGGTAATGCTTGATTTCATTAATGGTTTATATGATGTACTTCTGGCAACCACCATAATTGAATCAGGACTTGACATACCAAATGCTAATACAATAATCATTAATGATGCTCAAAACTATGGACTTAGCGATCTCCACCAATTACGCGGCAGAGTGGGAAGATCAAACAAAAAAGCATTCTGTTATTTGCTTTCACCACCTCCATCAACCTTAACTAGTGAGGCACAAAAAAGACTTAAAGCTATTGGTGAGTATTCCGAACTGGGAAGTGGTTTTAATATAGCTATGCGGGATCTTGATATTCGTGGTGCCGGGAATATTTTGGGTGCTGAGCAAAGCGGATTTATTTCTGAAATTGGTATTGAGATGTATCAGAAAATTCTTGATGAAGCCTTATTAGAACTTAAGGAAACAGAGTTTAAGGATTTATTTGAAGAGGAACTAAAGAAGCAGGATTTTGTAAAGGAATGTCAGTTTGAGAGCGATTTGGGAATTATGATTCCAAACGATTATGTTACTTCCTCATCAGAAAGACTATCCCTTTATAAAGAATTAGATAATATAGAAGATGAAAAGGGACTTGATGAATATAAGATGAGACTAAAAGATCGTTTTGGCGATTTACCTGTAGAAACCGATGCCTTGATAAATACGATAAGGCTTAGATGGCTTGCTAAAAGGATTGGTTTTGAAAAGCTGACTATCAAAAATAACTATATGAGGGGCCATTTTACCGGTGAACGTGACTCAGAATATTTTAGTTCCGATTCATTTGGAAGGGTATTAGAATTTGTAAAAACATATCCTTCAGCATCCAGCATGAAAGAGAAAAATGACAAACTTCAATTGGTGTTTGGTGGAGTTAAATCTGTTGATTTAGCTCTTAGGCTTTTGAGGATGATTTAGGTAATAAGTACTTAAAGTGTCAAAAGTACTTAGAGTGTCTAAAGTACTTATTGTTAGGGTTAGAACTTTTTTTGTTTCTTTGCCCCTCAAAAAAAAAGAAAATGTCAGAAATACAATCCCCTTGTATTAAGCAATGTCATCGTGATTCCAATGGTGTATGTTTTGGTTGTAGAAGA
>Ga0164315_10002028_pt1 | contig 15412 bp, 6 predicted proteins | sample GuaBasSedimGuay6_FD_113737 | JGI IMG/M metagenome (GOLD analysis project Ga0164315, IMG submission 113737) | Subseafloor sediment microbial communities from Guaymas Basin, Gulf of California, Mexico - Guay6, Core 4569-2, 0-3 cm | ecosystem: Environmental > Aquatic > Marine > Hydrothermal vents >...
GGGTGATGGGATTGTTTTGATCATAGAGGACGATACCTCAGTGCGTAATACGATCAAAAATGATCTGACCAAACTGGGTTATGCGGTCGCTTGTGCCACAGAGGGGCTTGAAGGCCTTAAACTGGCTAATAAACTCCGTCCCAACGCGATTCTTCTTGATGTCCAGATGCCATAAATGGATGGCTGGCGAATACTATCTATGCTCAAAAGTGACTCGCTTTTAGCACACATACCCGTGATAATGATTTTAATGGAAGATAATGAATGTAAAGGGTATGCCATGGGCACTTCGGATTACCTGACTAAGCCAGTGAAACGTGAGCAATTAGTGACTATTTTAAAAAAATACCATGTTGGTGATAGTTCAACCGGTTTAGTCATGGTTGTTGAAGATGAAGAATTTTTCCGCGAAGTGATCGTACACATTATCGAATTAGAAGGTTGGCGAACCTTCCAAGCTGAAAATGGACAAGTCGCCCTCGATCACCTTGACGATAAAAAACCGGCTTTTATTTTATTAGATTTGCTAATGCCAGTCATGGATGGGTTTGAATTTCTGAACCATTTGCAGGAAAACGAAAAATGGCGTTCTATTCCTGTTGTTGTCCTGACTGCCAGAGAACTCAGTCCTGAAGAACATGCGCGTTTAAATAACTATGATGTTGAAAGCATTTTTAGTAAAGAATCCTATAACCAAGAACAATTATTTTTGCAGATTCCTCAACTTATTGCCAAGTCTTCGATACCGCATGATGAAGACCAAACAATGAAGTTTTAACTGTGCAAGGTTCGCCTTGTACTCCTGTTAATATATAGATAGATGTTCAGATAAATAATTTCACCAACCCCAGGTTTCACCTTTTCAGGCAAAAGTTTTTCTAGAAAAAAGTTTGCCTGAAAGCCCCTACGGGGTTGTTGGAACGTGGGTTGTAGCCGGGCTTTGAGCTATGTGTTTGCCATATTTTGGAAATTATTTTTCTGAAAAACTATAGTAGAAAAGTGAGATAATAACAATGATGAACACACACACTTCTTCTCCGCTTGATTCTGTGACACCTATTCGTTTTTTCCGTTCATTGCGGGGAAAACTCGTGTTACTGTTCCTAGCCGTCTCACTCATTCCACTTATCACAGTGGGGCTGCTGACTTACACTCAGGCTAAAAATGCGTTAAAGGCCGAAGTGATCAATAAACTGGTTGCTGTGCGCGACATTAAGGCCAAGCGGATCGAAAAATACTTCAAGGAATGCCTAGACGATGTGAAACTCCTTTCTAAAAATCCGTCCACTGTTGCTGCTATACGCGCCTTTGATGACGCAATCCATGCCGAAATGAAGAAACTAGGTACGGATGAGAACGGGGCTATGAAGAAGCACTCTCGTTCTCTATATCTGGGCAAGCCATATCTAGTCAATGCGGATGATGGCAGTGCATACAGTACCGCACACGCACAGTATCACGCCATGTTCAAGGCGTACAAGGAAACCTATGGTTTTTATGACATTTTGTTAGTGGAAGCCCACGCGGGACGCATTGTTTACAGCGTTGTGAAAGAGGATGATTTTGATACCTCTCTGGAAACCGGGCCTTATGCGGGCACCAATATGGGTCATATTTTCCAAAAATCGCTCGTTGCTACTGATCGTGACTTCACCAAGTTGGAAGATTTTGCCTACTATGAAACTTCCAAAGAGGCTGCTTCATTTGTAGCCTCACCCATCTTTGACAACAAAGTGCTAATGGGAGTGTTGATCTTTCAACTGTCAACGGCTCAGATCGATGCCATCATGCAAGAAAATACCGGTTTAGGCAAGACTGGTGAAACTATCTTGATTAGTTCCGAGGACTTGTTACTGCGTTCTAACTCGCGCTTTTCCGAGGAAAGTACCCTCTTAACACAGAAAGTGGATACCGAGGCCACTCGTGCCTCGGCCGTCGGCGAAGCGGGCGTAAAAATTATCAGGGACTATCGCGGTGAACTAACCATCGTCGCCTACCGGCCACTCGACATTGCCGGTGTCAGGTGGTCGTTGAATGCCAAAGTGGATGAAGCCGAAGCCTTTGCCAAGGCCCAACAAATGCTGTTCTGGATACTCATCATTATCGGTCTTGGTGCTGCGATAGCAGTGGCAACCGCTTTCTGGTTCAGTGTTCCTATCACTAAACCGGTACAAATCATGACCGATGTTACCCACCGTTTGGCTGACGGTAACATGAACTTGACGGTAACAGTCAAAAACCAAGATGAGATTGGTCAAATGGGCAATGCTTTGGGGCAAATGATCGTCAACTTGCGGTTGGTGGTTGAAGACATTGTCCAAATCTCTCAAGGATTAGCGCAAGGTGATCTGCGTGTTACGCCAAAGACTGAATATAAGGGGGAATTTGCCCAAATAAAAAATGCCCAAGAGATGGCTTTCTCTGAACTACAGGGAGTGATTAAAGACATTGTCCAAATGTCTCAGGGATTAGCTCAAGGCAATTTGCATGTCACCCCTCAGGCCGAATATCGGGGGGATTTTGTTCAAATTAAAAATGCTTTAGAAATGGCTTTCTCTGAACTACAGGGAGTGATTAAAGACATTGTCCAAATGTCTCAGGGATTAGCTCAAGGCAATTTGCATGTCACCCCTCAGGCTGACTATCGGGGAGATTTTGTTCAAATTAAAAATGCCAGAGAAGTGGCATTCTCTGAACTACGGCAGATTGTTGAAGATATTGTCCAAGTCTCTCAGGGGTTAGCAGAAGGCAATTTGCGCGTCAGGCATCATGCCGAATATCGGGGAGACTTCCTCAAAATAAAAAATGCCCAAAAAATAGCGTTGTCCAATCTGTGGCAAGTAATTGAAGATATTGTTCAAGTCTCTCAAGGATTAGCGGAAGGCCGTCTAGATATTAGGCCTAAAGGTGAATATCACGGCGACTTTGTACAGGTCAAAAATGCGCTAGAAATGGCTTCTGCCAAGCTGGCGGAGACCACGAAGAAAAATGCGACGCAAGATTGGCTCAAAACCGGGCAAACCGAATTAAATGAGAAAATGCGTGGTGAACAAACCCCGGCAGTTTTAACACAAAACATCATCAACTACCTCGCCACTTATCTCAATGCCCAAGTTGGCGCATTTTTTTTAGCTCAGGGAGAGGGCTTCAAATTGGTCAGTAGCTACGCCTATAAACAGCGCAACAATAACTACAATGAATTTAAGTTGGGTGAAGGTCTCATTGGGCAAGCTGCGTTGGAGAAAAAAAGTATTCTGTTTACCCAAGTTCCTGAAGAACACTGCAATTTATCTATTAACTCAGGTATAAGTGAATCTTCACCACACACTATTTTTATACTCCCGTTGATCTATGAACAGGAAGTGTTGGGGGTATTAGAATTAGCAAGCTCTCGTCATTTCACTGCCACCGAAATAGAATTGCTGGATCAAGTGGCCGATAATATTGCCATCACGCTTAATACGGCACAATCCCATCTGCGTATGCAAGCACTGCTGGAAGACTCTAAGCAACTCACACTTTCTCTAAAAAACCAGCAGAAAGAAGTTATTGAAAGCGAAGAACGTGTCCGTGCCATTGTCGAGACCGTTATTGATGCTATCATCATTATTGATGGGCAGGGGATTATTGAATCTATTAATCCTGCCGCAGAGCAAATATTTGACTACATGTGGTCTGATGTTGTCGGACAGCATGTCAACATGCTGATGCCAGAGCTTCCTCGCAGTCAGCATGACCAGAATATTGACTATACCAATCTCATTGGACAAGTGCGTGAAGTGGTAGGCCAACATCAAGATGGCTCGAACTTTCCCCTAGAAATATCCCTCGCTGAAATGCAACATGGCGATACGCATCTGTTTACCTGCATTGCCAGAGATATTACCGAAAGGAAAAAGGCTGAAAACGCGCTGCAACAGCAACAAGAAGAACTTCAGACTTCTAATGAAGAGTTGCAAAGCCAGTCAGAGGAATTACAGACCCAACAAGAAGAATTGCGCCAGTTCAATGAGGAACTTGAAGAACGCACGAAAGAGTTAGAGCAGCAAAAAAACGAAATTTATCGAAAGAATTTAGTACTGGAACAGAACCAAATTGAGATGGAAAAAGCGAAGGCTGCGCTTGAGACAAAAGCCAAGGAATTGGAACTTGCCAGTCAATATAAGTCTGAATTCCTCGCTAATATGTCCCATGAGTTGCGGACTCCTTTAAACAGTCTGCTGATTCTGGCACAACTGTTAGCAGAAAACAAAACCGGCAATTTAACCGAAAATCAAGCAAAATATGCCCAGACTATTCACAGTGCTGGCTCAGATTTACTGACACTGATCAACGACATTCTTGATTTATCCAAAGTGGAAGCGGGTAAAATGGAAGTTTATTTTGCAGATATGCCGTTGTTTGAGTTGACAGCCGCTTTAAAACAAAAGTTCTGCCACGTCGCTGAAAAAAAAGGGCTGGCTTTCCAGATGACTGTCGCTGACGATTTACCACCCATGTTGCATACCGACGCGCAACGGCTCCAACAAATTATCAATAATCTGTTGTCCAATGCCTTCAAGTTTACCAGTAAAGGTGAAATTAAGTTGACAATACGGCATCCTTTGAGCAACGAGGATATTTCCATCAACGGAATTGAATCAGGCAAAACGATTGCGTTCAGCGTTGCGGATATGGGTATCGGTATTTCCGAAGATAAACAAAAACTTATCTTTGAAGCGTTTCAACAAGCCGATGGTACCACCAGCAGACGCTATGGTGGTACTGGGCTGGGTTTATCTATCTCTCGCCAGTTGGCACGACTGTTGGGTGGGCACCTTAAATTAGAGAGCGAAGAAGGTAAAGGCAGCATTTTTACATTATATTTGCCAGAAGTCCCCATTAAAGCATCGACTCCTTCGTTTTATGGAATCGAGTCATTAGACAATATTCCCGATAACGTATCCGCTTCTTCGTATTCTGGAATAGAGAACGAGCCTTTAGGTGGGGTTTCCGCTCAAACATCAACACCTATGTCTGGAAGCGAGCCTTTAGACAGTATTCCTGCTAAAGCATTGACTCCTTTGCCGGTTCCCGCAGAAGCTAAAGCGTCGATTCCTTTACCTTCTTCCAGTGAGCCGCAAGAAGTTGGCGACGATAGAAACACTGTGCATCCCGACGATAAGTCCATTTTGATTATTGAAGATGATCATAACTTTTCATATCTCCTTATGGAACTGGCACAGGAAAAAGGCTTTAAATGTATTGTCGCCGAAGATGGCAAGAGCGGTTTACAGTTTGCCCAAGAATATCAACCCAATGCGATTATTCTTGATGTGGGATTACCGCAATTGGATGGTTGGACAGTGATGGAACGGCTCAAAGACAATCCTGACACGCGGCATATACCAGTACATTTCATGTCAGTATCTGAATTGAGTATGGAAGCAAAAAAAATGGGGGCTATCGGTTATTTGCTTAAACCCGTCAGTATGGAAGAACTGGGTGAAGCCTTTAAAAAAATAGAACAATTCATTGCTAAAGCGATGAAACACCTATTAATTGTTGTTGAGAACAAACAACGACAACGGAAAATTCAAGGATTAGTTGGAGATGGCGAAGTCAAATTGACGGTAGCGGCTTCTAAGGCGGATGCTATTCACCATCTGCACAATGCCCAGTTTGACTGCATTATCTTTGATGTTGGTGTTGAACCACAATCTGGACTCCAATTCCTTAAATCACTGCAACAGGAAGATACGCTCGCCCAAATTCCCGTGATTATCTATGCAGAGCGCGAGTTGACACTGCAAGAAGAACAGATATTACAAGAATGTGAAGCCAATCTCACCGTCAAAGCCGTGATATCCCCTGAACGTTTGTTAGACGAAACCACCTTGTTTCTCCATCAAGTGGAAGCCAACTTACCCAAGGACAAGCGGCAAATGCTGCGTATGGTACATAATAAAGAACTCCTCCTGAGAAATAAAAAGGTATTACTCGTGGATGATGATATCCGTAATACGTTTGCGTTGATGACTTTTTTAGAAGGCAAAGAGATGAACGTGTTAGTGGCTGAAAATGGCAAGGAAGCCCTTGAATCGTTAGATGAACAACCTGATATAACTATAATTTTAATGGATATTATGATGCCAGAAATGGATGGCTATGAAGCCATACGGAAAATTAGAGCACAACCTCAACATCGAAAATTACCTATTATCGCCATAACTGCAAAAGCCATGAAAGGCGACAAGACAAAGTGTCTTGAAGCGGGAGCAAATGAATATATTTGTAAACCAGTGGACACGGAGAAACTCATTTCGTTGATGCGAGTATGGTTATATCGGTAAATCAGTTATCAGTTATCAGTTCGCCGCGAAAGTTGGAGCAATGCTGTCAACTTTTGCATTGATAATAACTGGTAACTGATAACTGGTAACAGTTCACTGCTTAGCACCTATCCGTTTGTAAAAAAGGCTATTTTTCAACACAGAGAACACAGAATACCACAGAGTACCACAGAGCATAAACCTATAATAAATAAAAAACCAGCCTTGATTTTGCTGGATTTGAATATGCCAGTCATGGATGGATTTGAATTTCTTGAACACTTATACCAAAACGAAAAATGGCGTTCAATTCCCGTCGTCGTTCTCACTGGGGTAGAACTCACCCCTGAAGAACATGCGCGTTTAAATAACTATGTCAAAACTATTTTTAGCAAACAAGCTTACAGCGAAGAGGAATTAGTCTTGCATATTCATCAACTCATTGCTGAGCCTTCGACACTGCATGATGAGCATAAGACAAAGTTTTAACACAGAGTTCACAGAGTCACACAGAGTCACACAGAGTAATCAAAAAATATCTGTGAAACTCCTCTGTGAAACTCTGTGTAGCTCTGTGTCTCTGTGTTGACGGAAAACTGATAGGTGCTAAGGGTTGGTGTGCCTCAGATGAGTGGGTATCAAAATGGATTGAATTGGTTGTACTCGTGGGTTGAATTCATTGATTGAATTCTTTTATCCCCGTCATTCGTTGTGTACCACTATCGTTATTGAGAAAGATCAATCCCTTTTTATATACAATCCCTGTCGTTATAATCGTTTGTCGTTAGACAATCCCTGTCGCTATTTGCCCAGACAGTTCTTGCCACTCTTTAACCAAGTGATGAATCAAAGTCGAAGGATTATCAGTGCCAACTTGTTGATTGTGTTTTTCTACCCGGTATGCATTTTTAAGGGCAATATCAAGCCTCTCTTTGGTTTTCTGGTAAATTTTTCTATCTCCTTTGTCATAATAGGGTATGCCATTTTTTAGATCAGAAATAACACTATGACAAATAGAACGCTGTTGCGTATTAGCAAATGGTTTCGTTGTAAATCGGGAATGCAGTAATAACCAAACTTCATAACAAGGCACTGATGTAATGGCTTTGAAAATGTCGTTACCCAATGCTAAGTTAATCCTCTCTACTTCTTTTAAAGCGTCTTGATATTTTTGTTGATGGGGATTCTTGGCATGAGGTGCATCCTGATCAAAAACACAATAGACTCTATCATAAGGAACTGCCTGTTTTTCGCCATACCGTTTGTTAAGAATGTCTTTCTGTTGATAAAATCGGGAAAACGCGCAGTCAACTAAACTTTTTTGATCAAAACCAGAACATTTTTTATCAATCTCAACATTGTGTTTAAGACTTAAATCATCGCGTAATCCCTCAAAATAATACACCGCACTTTTGCTATCATCGCACACCAGCAGCACTTTCAACGATTTTTTAGAACCGTTAGACTGACGTGCCCATTGAGAACGCACTCGCCTTCTGTTGTGAAACCAATTATCCGTTCCCATCGAACTTTAACTCCCCAATAAATGGTAAAGCACCATAACGCCCTTCTAAATAATATCTTTGCAAGGCTTCATGAGGACGTGGTTGAAAATCGGTTAAAGGATATAATTGAGTTGCTTGTTCTTGAACCTTTTGGACAAACCACACTTGATCACGACGAAATAATGTACTATCCAATGTGGAACTATCGTGTGTGGTAAAAACCAGTTGGGCATTTTTTTTATTGAGACTCGTATTATGAAAGAGTTCAACTAAAAAACGCACGATGATAGGATGAAGGCTATTATCAAATTCATCAACCATTAATACATATCCTTTGGTTAACATATCCATCACAAAGCTCGCCAAAGCCACTAATTTGCGCGTACCTTCGGATTCCTCATCAGCTGCCAAAAGCACTTTATCATGGGTATCATTTTGGTAATGCACAAATTGGAGAGTTTTGCTCTTCGTTTCGACTTGAATATCAATGATATTGAGATCGGCAACTCGCAGAAACTTCATGATTGTCGATTTATAAAGCGGCTCTTTACATTGTTTAATCTGACTCAATAGCTCTCTTTGTGGTTTAAAAACGATCAAAGTTTGGGTAATCCAATCGAAAATCGCGGCTAACTTTTTACTCTGTTCCTGAAAATGAAAAATTTCTACCATGGAAAGGAACAAAACGTTGGGCTTGGTAGCGGCTTTCCATAGTTCATGCAAATCCATTCTGTTGCTCAGTTTGTCACTCACAAACCAGCTTTCTTGTTGTGTCTGAGGATCATAAAAACGTTCAAGCCATTGCTCACCACTACCATTGGGATAAGCAAATAGCCATTCCTGCATGACTCGTTTTGGTGTCACCGCAAAACCGTATTGATAACGCATACCTTCTTGAATAAAGATAAGTTCAAACTCACTTGGCGCGTTTTTACTGTTTTCATGAAGCATGAAAGGTTTAACGTCAATACTTTCATCGCTATTGTTAGCCGAGTTTTTCACAAACTCTTGCATAAAACCGATAGCACGAATTAAATGACTTTTGCCGGCAGCGTTGGGGCCATAAATAACGGCTGATTTTACCAAGCGTGGCAAATCAGAAAAACCCACAGAACAAGTATTTGAATCAACCCGTTCTTCCTCAGAATCTGCCACTAAACTAAGGGTTTGCGTGTTGTAAATGGAACGAAAATTAGTCACGTTAAATTCAATTAACATAGTGTTAAAGCCTCAAAAGTGCCCAAAATTAACAAGTCGTGATGCTATCGCTGGTTTTTGCGATAGTATCACTAAAACAATCATTCACAATTCACAATTTTTATCACCCCACTTTGAATCGTTCCCCTTACCGATATAACCATACACGCATCAGCGAAATCAGTTTATCAGTGTCCACCGGTTTAGCGAGATAGTCATTCGCCCCTGCCTCAATACATTTAGCCTTGTCGCTTTTCATGGCTTTTGCTGTGAGGGCGATAATGGGCAGTTTTCGGTAACAGGATTGTTTTCTAATCTCCTGCATCGCTTCATAACCATCCATTTCTGGCATCATAATATCCATCAACACCAGATCAATATCAGAATGTTCTTCCAATGATTGGAGGGCTTCAACACCGTTTTTACCAACGACAACTTCCATGTCTTTGTCCTCTAGCACAGTGACTAAAGCAAAGAGGTTGCGCGTATCATCATCCACAACTAACACTTTTTTATCTTTCAGGATGGCTTCCTTGTCATGCACAATCCGCAACATGTCGCGCTTATCGACGGATAAGTGGGCTTCCACTTGATGGAGAAACAGGGTTGTCTCGTCCAATAAACGTTCTGGCGATTTCACCGCCTTGACGGTGAGATTATTATCATATCGCTGTAATAAGGCATCTTCCTGCTGGGTCAGATCGCGTTCTGCATAAATAATCACCGGAATCTGGGATAGCTCTTCTTCATGGCGCAGCTGCTCAAGGAATTGGATACCAATGCCCTGTTCAATATCCAAATCAAGGACAATGCAGTCAAATAGTGTCGTGTGGAGTTGTTGTAAGGCCTCGGCCATTGTCACTGCCACTGTGGGCTGGACATCCACACTTTCGACTAAATCCAGCATTTTTTGTTGGCGCGACTCATTATCCACCACGATCAAAATATGTTTCACCGTATTGGTAATAAACCGCTCGATTTTTTGAAAGGCATCCCCTAGCTGCTTCATGTTGATGGGTTTGAGTAAATAGCCAATAGCCCCCATTTTTTTTGCATCTCTCTCTTGTTCATCCGCGGACATGAAATGCACAGGAATATGCCGCGTCTTGGGATTATCCTTGAGTTTTTCCATGACTGTCCAGCCATCCATCTGGGGCAAACCCACGTCAAGGATAATGGCATGAGGTTGGTATTGTTCTGCGAGTTGTAAGCCGGCTTTGCCATCCTCAGCAATCAGGCATTTAAAGTCTTTTTCTCGTGCTAACTCCATGAGCGTCATAGAAAATTTTCTATCATCTTCAATGATTAAAAGAGAGTTGTCACCCGATGTTAGATCATTTCTATCATCTATGATATTCTCGGCGGGCATCACATCGTTAGGTGCCGTCGGAGTCATTGTTTCATTAGAGAGGATAGCTGTCTGAACTTCATCCGTTTGGGATTGTGCCGGCGCGGGAAAAGGCGGAACTTCTGAACTGTTGAACTGTTGAACTTCTGACTCTCCCCTGTCAGGTAGATAGAGCGCGAAAGTACTTCCTTTGCCCTCTTCAGAAAATAGTTGAAGATCGCCACCGAGCAGTTGGGATAAGCGGCGGGAAATGGATAAACCTAGCCCGGTTCCGCCATAGCGTCTACTGGTGCTACCATCTGCTTGTTTAAAGGCCTCAAATATCGTTTCTTGTTTTTCTTTGGGAATACCAATACCAGTATCGGTAACGTTGATGGCAATGGTTTTGGCTGTCTCAAGCCCTATTTCAGATAAAAACCCTACCACCTCCTTAGAGGGACGCTGCACTATCAGCTTGATTTCACCTTTGGCTGTGAATTTTAACGCATTAGAAATCAGGTTATTGAGGATTTGTGTGAGCCGTTGCACGTCTGTGTACAATACAGTCGGCAAATCATCGGCCACCGTGATGGCTAAAGCCAGCCCTTTATCGTTAGCAACATGGCGAAATTTATGTTCAATCGTTTCCATAAAATCGGCCAGCGATACGTCTTCAGCATGAACTTCCATTTTGCCGGCTTCTACCTTAGACAAATCTAGGATGTCGTTAATAAGCGACAGCAGTTCTGAACCAGCATTATTAATGGTTCGCGCATATTCCACCTGTTTGTTGGTCAAATTGCCGTTTTTGTTATCAGCTAACAGTTGCGAGAGTATCAGCAGACTATTTAACGGAGTCCGCAGTTCATGTGACATATTAGCGAGAAATTCTGATTTATATCGGGTGCTGAGTTCTAAAGCCTGCGCTTTTTCTTCAAGGTCCTGCTTACTGTTTTCTAAAGCATGAGTACGTTCTTCCAACTCGATGTTGGTTACCCGAAGTTCTTCTTGTTGTGCGTTGAGTTCTTCATTGCTGGCCGCCAGTTCTTCTTGTTGGGTTTGCAGTTCTTCATTGTTAGTTTGGAGCTCTTCCCGTTGCTCCCGCAACGCGTTTTCTGCCTTTTTTCGCTCGGTAATATCTCGAATAATACCAGTAAACAGGCGCTGCTCTCCCACAATCATTTCACTCACGGCTAAATCTATTGGGAAGGTATAACCATCTTTGCGTTGACCCACGAGTTCACGCGGTTGACCAATAAGATTGGCATGGCCGGTGCGTAAATAGTTTTGGAGGTATTGATCGTGTTCGCTGTGATAGGGTTCTGGCATCAGCATTTTGACATTCTGCCCGACGACTTCAGACCATGTATAGCCAAAGATTTGCTCGGCTGCTTGGTTAAAGGTGTCGATAATGCCCTGTTCATCAATGGTGATAAGCGCATCAAGGACGGTGTCGACAATGGCATGGATCCGTTCTTCTCTCTCAAGGAGTTCTTCTTGTTGATCTTGCAAATTCTGGGTGAGTTGCTGAGATTCTTCCAGCAATGCTCGCACCCGCAGACGGGACTGGGCTGAATTAAGACAGACGGCGATATTGTTGGCAACTCGGTCAAGCAATTCTATTTCTGTCGGCGTGAAATGACGTGAGCTTGCTAATTCCAACACGCCCAAGACTTGATCTTCATAAATCAAGGGCAGTACAAAAATGTCGTGTGGCAGGGATTCACCCATACCCGAGTTGATAGATAAATTAATATGTGTTTCAGGCACTTGGGTAAATAGAATGCTTCTTTTCTCCAATGCCGCTTGTCCAACGAGACCTTCGCCTAACTTAAATTCGTTATAGTTACTGCTGCGCGTTTTATAGGCGTAACTACTGAACAATTTGAAGTGTTCATCTTCGGCTAAAAAAAACACGCCGACTTGGGCATTAAGATAAGCCGCGAGGTAGTGGAGGATACTTTGGGTTAAAACCATCAGGTTTTGTTCACCACGCATCCTCTCATTCAATTCGGTTTGACCGGTTTTTAGCCAATCTAACTTTTGGCTCTCATCTGTCACTTGGTGCAGTTTTTTGGTCATCTGATTGATGGCGTGTCCAAGCAGATCGTTGTCGCCTTTGCTCTCAATTTGACGGCTATAATCGCCAGCCACAATCGCTTCAGAAATATTGGTAATATCCCTTAACCGTGTGGTCAAGTTAACCAGGGCATGACTGAGTATATCGGTCGAAGAACGGGGAACGATTTGAACCGAATAGTCACCTTGAGCAAGCACTTTGATTTGTTCGACAATCTCTTTCAGAGCCTTAACCATGTTTTGGACGGAGGCATAAATACCGGTTGCCACCGTTGTGCTTGCTTCAAAGCGCAGATCGAGATTACCAACCGCCACTTGTTCAGTCACTTGGGCAATCTCAGCCGGTTCGCCACCGACTTGCTGGAAAATGTCACGGATCATAAACCACCCGAAAAAGCCGGCCAGCAAAATACCCATAGCTAACAAATACCATTCTATTTGGATTAGCTCGTCAATGGTTTTGTCAATTTCTTTACCATCGTGCTGTAATAATTGTTGCTGGTGAATTGCCATCTCCTCAAGCATTTTGACTAACTGGATACCCAATGGGGCAGCTTTGGTTGCTAGCCAATAGTTGCTGAGGTTCCAGTTGGGTTGATTACGCCTCTCCATGATTTGTGAGATTAAAGTAATAAAGGTATTACGTGTTTGAGTCAATAACTCAAAGGCCTTAAACTGTTGCGAAGTGAGCAAGTTAGTTTTTCTAGCCAGTTCATTGAAGCGCATTTCATTTTTGAGCCATAACGCTTCAAACTTGGCTTGAAATTGGAGTTTTCCAGACAACAGAAAAGCACGGAGATTGGTAAGTGATAAACCAAGTGTTCCCCGAACATCAGCCATGAGGCCCAACAAGGCTTTACGCTCTGGACTGGCTTTTTCTTGTACTTCTAGATCAATCATCAGGGTAATGTTGTTGGACATGAGGTTGGATTGAGGGACCGCTTGCTCAAGGAACATTTTCAGGGCGGGCCTATTGTCTGGCGTTTGAGCAATGTTTTCAATTTCCAGTTGAAATTGTTTAAATTTGGGAAGTAAGGCCTCTATTTTCTTGAGTCGTTCAACATTTTCCGGGTGAATTCCGTTGGCAGACAGTTTTTTCATTTCCCGTAACGGGGCTTCCAGTTGTATCGACCAGACTTGGTGTCTTTCCTCTTTAAAGGCCTCTTGTCCTAACAATACCCAGCCGCGCAGGGCTGCTAATGCTTGGTTGACACCGTTCAACATGGTCATACTGTGATTGGCAGTCAGGGTCCGCGAATCGATCATGCGGTGTGACAATTCCAACGCACTATGCACATACACGAGGTTGATGAACACCACCAGTGTAATAATTCCCGCCATGATGGAGAAGCCAACGGTTAATTTGTTTTTCATCGTCATGCTTTTGAAAAATGCTCTCATCTGTTAATGGTTAATGGTTAATGGTTGATTTGACAATGTTAGATTCATAGGAGTGCAAGGCGAACCTTGCACGAAAACAGGCGTGGTTCAAATTCAATGTGACATTGTCAAATTAATGATAAAGCCGATTAAAAAATAATAACTATAGATTTCCAGAAAAATAATTTGGCAGCCAACGACTAAAGTCGTTGTCTGAAAGCTAAAGTCCCCTAAAGGGGACTAAATCCTTAGCCAATTTATTTTTCTGGAATACTATAGATAATATAAATAGGTTATAGTTTAATGGCACGCACGATAGTTCCAGAAGAGTCCAGGTAGTTACACTGGCTATATTAATTTCGCCCCGAAGAGTCCAGGTAGTTACACTGGCTATATTAATTTCGCCCCGAAGAGTCCAGGTAGTTACACTGGCTATATTAATTTCGCCCCTTCGGTGCTTTAAAACTTAGCACCCAAGGTGCATTATTAAAGCCAAGGACAACGCCCCTGGCTGAACTTAAGAAAATAAATCCGTTAAATCCGGAAAGAAGCTGTACTTTTTAGGGCAAAACCTTCAAGGTTTCCAAAACCTTGAAGGTTTATAACTGAAATGATTTATCTGAAAAACTATAGATAATATAAATAGGTTATAGTTTAATGGCACGCACGATAGTTCCAGAAGAGTCCAGGGGCGTTGCCCTTGGCTATATTAATTTCGCACCTTCGGTGCTTTAAAACTTAGCACCCAAGGTGCATTATTAAAGCCAAGGGCAACGCCCCTGGCTGAACTTAAGAAAATAAATCCGTTGAATCCGGAAAGAAGCTGTACTTTGATAATTGATAATTATAATAAGTTACAATTTATTAATTCGATGTTCAAGCCTCTGCATGATTCGCGATTAACGAACGTCAACTGCCTTCATTATGAATTTCCAACCATAGACGTTCAGAAAAAGGCCCTCAAATCAAGTTATTGCCAAAATTTATGCGCTACGCATAATTATTCACGAGGGAGAAAGTTATCAGACGTTTGGTGGGCAACAAAAAGACGTAGGGAGCCCTACGAACCAATGCCATTAAGTTAAGCTGCCCAAGTACAACGGATACGCGTAATGAACGGATTTTAGGAATTAACAAATTTGGTAACATTATGATTTTTTTAGGTTTTTTTATCCGTTTATTTCGAGTATCCGTTGTACTACTTTGATCAAATCAGTTAGTTATTCGTTACGATATGGCATTGACCCTACGAACTCACTATTACATCAAACTGAGGTCACACTCCTTTGAAAAGGCCCTCAAATCAAGTTATTGCCAAAATTATGCGCTACGCATAATTATTCACGAGGGAGAAAGTTATCAGACGTTTGGTGGGCAACAAAAAGACGTAGGGAGCCCTACGAACTAAAATTTGCCATTAACCATTAACTTGCCTCAAACACATTTCAATCAGAACCAAGTTTTTTCGCACAAGGTTCGCCTTGTACTCCTGATAATATGTACAAGGTTCGCCTTGTACTCCTGATAATATGTACAAGGTTCGCCTTGTACTCCTGATAATATGACATTGTCAAGTTAATCATTAACCATTAATCATTAATCATTAACCATTA
>Ga0164315_10002030_pt1 | contig 15407 bp, 16 predicted proteins | sample GuaBasSedimGuay6_FD_113737 | JGI IMG/M metagenome (GOLD analysis project Ga0164315, IMG submission 113737) | Subseafloor sediment microbial communities from Guaymas Basin, Gulf of California, Mexico - Guay6, Core 4569-2, 0-3 cm | ecosystem: Environmental > Aquatic > Marine > Hydrothermal vents...
CAGAGCGCCACGCTGTCAGGGGGCAACAATAAGGGTAAAAGTTCGGCCTTGCGAGCAATCAAGTTCTTCTTGCTCCCAGAGGTGAACCTTAACGACATGGAGCGCAAGTTCGCTTTTGTCGGAAAGAATGGATCCTACGATACCCCATCCTCCTTCAAGCACTACTTTCCCACGAACCGCTCATTTCTCATTCTGGAGGGTGAAAACACCGCTGGCCCGTATTGCCAGGTGCTTCATCAAGGGCGCGAACGATTTTCCTATGACCGAATATTTGTGCCCGTAACATACGAGGAGATTGAGAACATCTTCTGGCATAACGATGAAACGGCCAACGGGGGCCAGGGTTCTCCAACCGAGTGCACGCATGCTCAGGCATGGGAAAAGCTCAAGGCCATGGGGGGCATACGGATCAACACCCGGGCATCCCTGAGAGATGCACTGTATACCCGCGAAACGCCCACCAATAGCGAAACCCGTTACTGCATGTTCCCTATACCCGGCAAGGCCACCGACGCTCATGTGGAAAGCCTGCGTGCCCTGCTGAACCTCGTATTTGGCGTTAGCAAGGATCACCTCCCGCTGGCAGTTGCCACTCTGATAGACCAATCACTATCGGGTAGCAGTGATGACAAAATACAGATTGATCTCGCTCGCATCACCGATGAGCACCAGTTACTGCTGGGTCAGGACAAGCACCTGCGCACCCTCCGGCACCTACAGCCTGAGTGGAAAGAGCTTCAGTCCCTGACAGTACAGTTCCACGTGCTCCATGAGGATATCAAGAAACGCTACGCGACCCGTTACGCCCAGGCCGCCCACCTCAAGGAAAAAGCGACCCGGGAGTATGCGCCTGTCAGTGAGCAGCAGTCAGACCTCTCGGTAGCACACAAGAAAATTGGGGGTGAAATTAGTAAGGCCAAAACCCAGCGTTCCATTATTGCCGGGCAGCTAACAGAGCGGCGACGACGATTGGCCCAAGCACAGAAGCACCAGCGCCAGTATTGTGACCTGCGCGGGCAGTACGCCAGCCTTGAAGGGCTGGACACTGATGATGACATCATCCGATACTTGAAAACCGACGAACAGGGTGGTTTGAGTGCTGTACAAGGTCGCCTCAAGGCGGCCAAGAGCGCCGAAGAGATGAAGGCCCAGCAAAACCAGAACATCCAGCGTCGCGCGGTGGTCGTAGAGCAGATAATGCAGTTGCAGGGTGCCCTGCAAGAGGATGTGGTCCCCCTTCTTGATCAGGTTGATCCTGAGGCGGCTGGCGTGCTGGTATCGCTCAACCCCAGGCTTGCAAATGTCAGGGTCGATATCGAACCGGATGACCGGGTGAGCATCGACCGGTTTGGTCATCTCTTCTCGGAGGCGCATGGCCAGTTGCAGATAAAAGGTGTCTCCATCCCCGGTGTCAGGCATCAACCGTACTGCCCCGCTGATGCCACCAGTGCCGCCCAGTCGCAACTAGCCTCTCTGCGCAAGGAGCGCGGCAATCTGGACGGCGAAATACAATCTGCCAGCAAATTCCTGGGCAGTTCAGCCGCTGACCGACTGGAGCAGGTTGCCCAGTTGGAAGATGAAATCAAGGAGATCGAAGGCGACATCTCCGTTTTGCGCGCGGGAGAACCCCTCAAGCAACAAGGCGAAGATGACGCCCGTCTCGTTGCCGAGGGCGAGAACGAACTCGAAAAAGCAGAATCGGAACTCACCCGCATCAACACACAGTTTACATCGAGTAAAGGGGCGCTGGAGAAGGTCGACGCTGAAGTACTTCGATTGCAGGAGGGCATGGAGAAAGCGGTGGCTGCGACTAAGGATTTGAAGCGCATTGCCACGCAGTCGTCCCAACTGCTGCGGGAGCCGCTTGAAGGCCCATCACAACTCCCACCTGATACTGATGTGGATCCGATGGCTCTCCACAAAGAAACGGAAGCCATAAGCACTGATGTTAGCGAGTTAATGCAACTGCGAGATGGAGCCTATCAGTATGCGAGGCGGCTCAGTGATGCGGAAATCAGCAATACAGAATCCTTGTCAGATGGGACGATTAAACTGGGCACCAAGGAGTACGATGACATCTATCGCATCTATGCCGGTGAATTTGACAATATCGACGGCTTGGATAAAAAATTGCGCCAGGCCGTCGCTGCACACAACCACACCACCAGCACACAGATGAAAATCATTCAGAAGATGGAGAGCGCCGTCAAATCATTCGGTGATGCTATAAATGCAGAAGTCGCTGGCGTGAAAATATCCGATCTTGATTCGTTTCAGGTGAAACTGGTGACCGAGGATCGTTTTAGCGCCCTGTGTCGAGACCTGAAAAAGCGGGATGCCCCTACGGCGAGCGATACCATGCTCAGTGAGGATTTTTATAATGGCCTGCAAGCCTTCTGCACTGAGTTCCTGGCAACCCGGGCTGGCCAAGCCCGGATGGATATGACGAAAATCATTAAGGATGTCGAGTTCATCTATCAGAAAAACGGTGTGTCTGAGAAAACGCCCCAGTCAGATGGAACAACGTCCATGGTCAACGCCATCTTGCTGTCGATCCTGATGCGGAGAATGACCCCGAGTGACGTCAAGATTCGTATGCCAATCATGTTTGATGAAGCAGGAACAATTGATCACAACAATTTCCCGGCTCTCGTCAAGTCCGTGGAGGAGCACGGCTACGCCCTGTTTGCCGCGGCGCCCAATCTCTCTATGGTGATGGCCCGAGATATTGGTGTTCACCACAATCTGTCACTATTTCTGTTGACCGACCAGGACCTCGTTGCGCCAGAGTGCGAGGCCATTTATCGGGATAATGCAGACATTATGAAGCGCCTTATCGCGGTGGAGGGATAGGTTCATGGCCGTCAATCGCGCTGAAACAACCAAGGTCATTATCGACCACCGGGAGGCCTTCTTTCGGATGATTGATGAAATAGACAGTTCAGGCCAGGGGCGTCGAGCCTCTGAAGAATTCACTGTAGCCACGTATGAGCGCTATTTGTCGATTGCCACTGATAACTTGACGGATAAAGAGCGCTGGGTAGTGCTCGATGCCCTGTCAGTTACGAACCTGAAGCGTAATAAAATGCTGGTGTTCAGTCATGACCAGACAGGTCGATTCCTGCTTGTGGGCTGGCTACGAGAGATGTTGAGGTCGTTCGATGATATGCGGCTGCGGGGTCTGACCCAGCCTGACTTGAACCACCTGCATGAACGTCTCGCCGTGCTGCTAGAACAGGTCAAGGGCCCGGAAGTTCTGTGGATCGATAACGACCAGGGCTTCAATGAATTAGTGCGTACCGTCCATGATGTTTTTAATGATGTCGCCTACCGGCTTACCCAGAATGTGGCTGCGCTCAAAGGCCGTTGTGACGCCCTCGCGAAGATTATTGATAGTGCTGACTACAGCAGCATGGACAGGGCTGGACAGATCGCCAAGGCGCTGGAGGAAATATACAGTATCCATGAGCGCAACGTGATCCCGACCTTACGATTTCTTGACCCGAAACTGGCTATCAAACGTACAGTTAATACTGGTGGCGCCAGCAATGTCATTAATGCCCCCCCGATGCGAATCATCGAGCAGGTTATTGAGCGGTTTGGAGAAAGCAAAAAGCTGGAGTGCTTAGAACAACTCAAGAGGGTTGAATTCCAGATTCTTAGCTTATCAGACGAAGTCACTATTCTGCGGCAGGGTCTAGAGCAGTACATCCAATTGGTGGAGGCTCAGCGACGGCGTTATGAGGTCATTGAGAGTCGGTATAACCGCCTGCGCGATGAGGTCAGAGACAGGCAAGATGGTCGCCGTCGCGGCTTCCGTATTCCCATGGACAGCCTCATATTCGACAAGGCTGCGAAATTCAGAGGACTAAAAGATCACCGAACTCGTAAAGGTGGACTGCTCGACTGGCCTAAAGGTGCAGGTCGTGAATATCTGGATGAACACTTACGGGTGATCAGGGAAAGGAAGGAGATCGAAGCAGTTATTTCCCGCACACCTCGCACAAGCAGAGAGGTTGACCCCAATACCCTCAAGCTTGAGCGTAAGCTGCGAGAAATGATAAAGCTAATGGACGAATATTCCGTACCCAGCCCTTGCGGCGATGTCTTTCTGCAACTCCATGACTATCTGAAGGAGAGACTCTATGAATACGAACTGCCAGACATTGTCGAGGCAATTGGTGCCCTTCGAGAGCCGCTCGTTGCCAGCGCTACTCAAAAAAATAGAATCGAGCATGGCAGATGGTCATACACATATCACGTACGTTCACTAGGGGACGACAGTGCAGCGGAGGAAAAGCGCGCATGAACAAAGAACTTTCCCAACAGATATTCAAGGCCGGCCAGAGGGGAGAGTTGATCAATAGACTCTCAATGACGCCAACTGGTCTGGACACAAATCTCTTGTACAGAGAAATATTTGAGAACGAAACAGAGTATCGTGAGCTATACAATGCCCTCCCTCTTGACCTGGTGTCGATATCGGGTGAAGCCTACTTTATCCGCGAATCCGAGCAGGATGACCCCTATATGGCCGTCGCCCGCAATATCCAAGTACTGCTGGACCTGATTGCCCGGGGCCTGCAAGTGTGTGGATTGATGCCAGAACTGGTAGATCCTGAGGGTTTCGGTTTGACCTGGGACTATATCGATCGGTTCGACAAAGAAGAGGAATTCAGTGACATACTCTATGCCTCAGGTATGGGCAGGAAGATCTCCGTCGAGATCGAGAATGTGCTTATTGGTCGACAAATAGCAAGCTGGAACCAGAGTAATCGACTGGTACTAACAACCGGGGGAAGTGCATTTTTCAGAGAGCTTCATCAGGAAGATGCAGCGCTTACTGGGGTAATGAAAAACTAACTTTTCCAAACCTGAGTTCCGGGAATGGTTTGTTATTGAGTTTCATTCCGTCGTCGAGGACTTCTGTGACTACCCGGTAATCGACGATGAACCCTTTAACAAGGCCATGAAATTCGCTCCCTGTGGTCGCCCGACGCGCTTGGCAGCGCGCGGTTTATGGCGGCGTTGGTATGATCCCCTCTATCAATTAAAAACGTAGTAATCCCCACCTTTTCTTTCAAAGCCCTGCCCTCAATAAAGAAGAGCTGATACGTCAGATGAAGCCGGTACTGTCGTCGGTTGCTATGCTGGTATTCGTGGGTTACGACCCAAGGGTCGCCTTGCCTACCTTACATTGTCCGCCGGAGTGCCTGTCTTCAGTCTATGTACGTGGTTCAATACGCCCGTAGGCGATTGCCATCTTAACGCTTTCGGTGATTGCACCCCACCCGGGGCTTGATCCAACACATCAACTCAAAACTTGTCATACCTTGTTCGCCTTATTCATGCCGGTACCCTGGAAAGTCGCTCTTTTGGCAAGTCCCCTTGTCACTTTTGCATTTCCGTAGAAATATTGGCTGGGTAGCGGTAACTGTGAGCGCCTTCGACAGGTAAGCAGCGAGCGCGAATATTCCCGCACTTGGTAATGGACCCACGACGTTGGTGCTCACCACTGGAATGTTCTGACGGAACGAGGCCCAGATAGGCCATCAGCTTTCTCGGATGATCGAATCGAGAGAGATCGCCCAGCTCGGAGATAACCCCTACAGCCACGCGTAAGCGAACACCTCGCAGGGCCTGAATGGCATTGATCACCGGATAGTAGCGCCAGTGTTTCACCTGGTGAGCCAACTCGTTGTCGAGTCGTTCCAGTCGGTTTTGTCGCTCCATCACCGTTTGCAGGTATTCCTGTAACACAATCTGCTGGCACGGATGCGGGAGAATGAGTTCCGTCAACCATCGTAGGTGTTTGAGCGACCAGTTGGCGGGGCCGTCGTATCGAATATTGTTACGTAACAAGAATGCCTTCAGTTAATAGCGGGCATCGTTGAGATCGTGCATGGCCCGGTCTATGTAGCGGGATAAATTCCGTATCGCTTCATCCTCTGGTTCGGGCACGCAGATGGGCGTGAGGTCGTTCTGTTTGAGTCGATCCGTCAGCATCAACGCATCGCATTTATCCGTTTTTATCCGTTGCCCTGGTTTCTTGGGTATAAGTGAAGAGGCAACAACAAGGCTTGCATCACGGTATAACCAGAGTTATACTAAGTTAATGAAAACTGCAATCTCCGTGCCGGATGAAGTCTTCGAAGCAGCTGATCGCACCGCTAAGAAACTTGGCGTGTCCCGGAGTGAGTTATATTCGACTGCTGTCTATGAATATATCGAGCGCCACAAGATAGAAGATGTAACATCGAGACTCAACGACCTCTATGCTTCACAAAGCTCCGAATTGGATGAATATCTTGGCCAAATGCAGGGCCAAAGCATGAAGAAGGAAGACTGGTAGATGAAGCGAGGAGAGGTCTGGTGGGCTGAACTTCCCGAGCCAACCGCTTCCGAGCCCGGCTTCAGACGACCGGTTCTTATCCTGCAGGCCGATCAGTTTAATCGCAGCCACATCAATACTGTGGTGGCTGCCGCTATTACATCAAATATGAAACTTGCTGCCGCCCCCGGAAATGTTTCCCTTTCCAAGCGTAACGCAAATCTTGGTCGTGAATCAGTCATAAATGTTTCCCAGATAATAACACTCGACAAATCCTTTCTCCGCGAGCGTGTTGGTAGACTGCAAGATACAAAACTCCGTGAAGTTGAAGAAGGAGTTCGCCTTGTTCTCGCTTTATAACAAGAAAAGGCAGGCGGATGCTACGCACCACTGCTTTTGGCGTTATACGGCCCCCAGAGCGCATTGACATAGCGTACGCAGAAGCGTACGCTTAGTGCTTTGGAGGGCAATTATGTCTACTCTCAATGCAACAGATGCAAGATCAAAGCTCTACGCTCTGATTGATGAAACTGCGAAAACCCACCGGCCCATTACCATTACCGGTAAGAGGGGAAACGCGGTGCTACTCTCTGAAGAAGACTGGAACGCCATTAATGAGACTCTATATCTCGTATCTATACCAGGTATGCGAGAGTCAATCCGCGAAGGAATGGAAGCCGACCTCGACGAGTGCAGTGAAGATTTGGACTGGTAATGTGGAATATCTACTACACCAAGCAAGCGCAGAAAGACGCCAGAAAATTGGCATCGTCCGGTCTCAAGAATAAAGCAGAGGAGCTATTGCGAATCATCTCGGAAAACCCGTACCAAAATCCACCTCCTTATGAAAAGTTAGTGGGTGATTTATCGGGGGCTCTATCACGCCGTATCAACATCCAGCACCGACTGGTTTACCAAGTATACGAACAAGAGAAGAGCGTAAAAATTCTCCGGCTCTGGACGCACTATGAATGAGCTGTATAAGTTAATCAACTTCGCGCCTTCGGCGCCGGATGCGCTTACAGCGCACCGGTTATTGAGGCATTAAATGCCCGTGATCGCAAAGTCCAGTGCAGCGATTATTTCATCTCGTAAATGGCTGAGTGATCCGATAGGGTCTTTCAAGGCCTTTGCGGGCATCGAGGCGATCTGGGGTATAAGGAGTAGAAAGTCTTCTCCCTCGTACGTGATCGTTGGGGTAAGGCCTTTCAATTCTTCACTTCTGAAAAGCGCCTTTTTCCCCAGAGGAACAACTATTCGAGTTGCAATCTCGGAGATGACGTTACTTTGAATATCTACGATGAGAGGGTAGGCTTTACGGGTCGCTCTGCTTAGGTTGGCATAGACATCGAACTGGCGCATCAAAATTCTTTGTATTCCTCTCCGAAGCAGCCATGCTCTTCGACAAAGTCGTTATATGATTTTATCGCTTTCCTGTTATCAGATGCCCATTCCGCTGCACCAATTTTTGCAAGCTTGGCCTGTAGCGCCTGCTCCAGAGTTGCCGAAAGGTTTATATCCAGTGCTCTCGATTTTCTGAGTAAATCGCTATTTACACTAAGGTTTGTCGCCTTTTTCGGGGCGTCCAAATCAAAGAGAGGTTCCATGTTTGCCTCCTTGAAAATACATTCGCTCTATTATGCGCATGCTAATGCGCATTGTAAAGTATTTAACAGGTCAAGGTTATGGACGCGCTGACGCACACCACAACTTGAAGCGTTATACATATTACACCAGAGGTAGAGAATGAATATTGAGCCAAGTTTTATTTTGACCATTATCGGTGGTGGGGTTTTGGAAACTGTGTTCCGAACCTCTTCTGAGCTGAGCTGTTTGCTTTCATTCTGGAACTCCCCTGATTGGTACACGAAATTATCGGATCATGATAAAAAATAGCGACCTTCCACCTACATGATACAATTTTTCTGATATGATTCGCGTGGATGGTCTGTTAGCGTTTTCTACTTGTCTTAACCTAAATTTTTCACCTGCATCAGGGAAATCGAATGTCCCTTATCTGGCTCAAATGAGAACTTTTAATATCCTTCTCCTACGAATCTGACCGGTCTATTTGAGTTTCCTGCCCTGGGGTTTAGTTGATGAGATCATTGACTAATTTTGCTGTACCCGGCCAGGCCCCGCAATTTGTGCGCGCCAATGGCTAATAAGATCGCTATCGCAGTTAACATATACAAACCGAAATCAAACCCACCAGTGATGTCATACAGCAACCCCAGTGATACCGGCCCAAGAACACCACCCATCTCGGCGGCAGAAAAAAAGAGTCCACTTGCAACGCCGACATATTGTTCACCAATACCCGGTAATTCAATCAGCGTTAAAATCAACACTGTCATCAGTGCAGACCGGGCGATACCTTGCAGGAGAAGTCCGGAAAATAATAAAGGTTCAAATTGAAAATGGAGCAAAATACTTGCACCGGCGGCACAAAGACTTAATGCGATCAGAATATTGAATCGCCTGCCGGGGGTTGCCAGCCTCGGTATCAGCAGGGAACCCATAAGACCGATTACGGTAGGTACTGCGGCCCAATAGCCTGCTTCGACTAGCGACATACCTGCTGAACGCAATAATTCCGGGAGCCAGTTATTCAATCCATGGTTAAACAGAAAGACGCCTACACTCATCATTAGGACTAACAATACAGCCGGTTGTTTGATCAGTAGCATCAGAACCTGTCCGTGCGGTAATGAACTACTCGCAGTTTGCTCCTCGCTACCGGCTCGCATTGCCGGGTGTGAGCTTATACCCAACCAGACAACAGCCCCGACCATGCACATGCCCGCCCACAAAAACATGACATCTCGCCATGACTGATCGAAAGCTGGCAGTAAAACTGAATGCGTCATTGTCAGTGAGATAATTCCACCTATTGCAGGGCCTGTCATATAGACCCCCATGGCAAGCCCTCGAGAAGAACCTTTAAACCATCCGGTCACGACCTTTGGCGCACCTGCCGATATTATCGGGCCACCCAACCCGAACAGCATCACCGCCATCACAAGTTCAGTAAAACTGGTCGCATTGCCACGGGCGAAAGCAGATGCGCCGATCAATAATACTCCAATCGTCAGCGCGGTCCGCGAACCCAATCTGTCCAACAGTATCCCGCAGGGAATTGCCGAGAAAATATAGACCAGCTGCCAGGCACCCATCGTGCTTCCCATCTGCGCATGGGTTAAATTCAAGTCTGATTCAATAAGGAGAACAAGGGGTGACAGGCTTGTAGCAACCAATCCGAATGCCGCGTAGAGAACCCAGACACCAGCCAGTACTGCCCATCGATACCAAGCTGGCGCGCGGGTCAAGCTGAACTCCTTACACAATAATAGTGATGATAATAATTAGCGTGTTCTTATAGATAACGAGTTGGAATCTCGCCAGCATTTCCATTAGCCTGGTTTTCAGTCTGTTCAGAGGCTATAGGCTTTTCTGTGGTTGACCGGGACGGTTTAAACCAGGACCCCGGCCAGGGCCAGGGCCAATCAAACGCCGCTTGGGGCGTGAAAGGTGCCAAAACTATCTTTTAATATATCGGATATTTCCTGGACGGTAGCGTATTGCCGAACCGCCTCGATGAGGGGTTCCATCAGGTTGTCTTCACCATCAGCAGCTTCTTTCAATGCGTTTAGAGCGGACTCTGTTCTGATGCTGTCCCGCTCAGCTTTAGCTTTTTTAATACTCTGTTTCTGATAGTTATAGGTATCTTCTGAATAAGGGTGCATCATGGTTTCATACTCAGATCGACCTTTATCATCTTTCGCGTAATTGGCACCGACCATCACTTCTTTACCATTTTTAATTCGCGCTTCCCACATCACCGCTTCCTGGGCAATTTTACGTTGCAGGCGACCATCTTCAATCCATTGGACGGCACCGCCGGTGTCCAGAATGTCATTCACGATAACATCCCATTCATCCAGAATTTGCTGGGTGAGACTTTCAACGTAGTAGGAACCTGCCAGTGGGTCAGTGACTTTAGTCACCCCGGATTCATACGCGACAATCATTTGCACATCCAGTGCATTCTGGATCGCTTCTTCATTTGGGATGTCATAGGCCTCATCATAGCAGGGCAGTTGCATGGACTGGCATCCACCCAGAACATTCGACAGGCAATTCAATGCAATTCGACCTACGTTTGACATGGGCCTTTCAAAGGTCATCGAGTCTGTATCACCACCCATATGGATACGCAGTTGCTGGGCTTTAGTGTTTTTACTGCCGTAACGTTCTGTGGCGATTTTCGCCCAGAAAGTACGCATTGCCCGCAAGCGACAAGTGCTTTCAAAAAAATCTCGATTTGAACAGCTCAGCCAGGAAAACTGGTGGGCAAATTGGTCAATACTGTATCCGCGTTTGACCACTTCATCACAATAGGCGATGGCATTGGCGAATTTGTAAGCATCACATTGCACCATGGTCGCCCCCGCACTTTTCATATGTGCTCCGGCAATGCTGATCGGGTTGAATTTCGGGGCTTTGGTAATACAGTATTCTATAATGTCACCTGTCAATCGCAGAGACGGTTTGGGCGGGTACAGGTAGCAGCCCCGTGCAACAAATTCTTTAAGGATGTCATTCTGTACGGTGCCGCGAATTTTTTCTGGCACCACGCCTTGCTTTTCCGCCGTGACCAGGTACATGGCGAGAATTATCGCAGCGGCGCCGTTGACGGTGAATGAGGTGCTGACTTTCTCCAGTGGAATGCCGTCAAACAATGCCTCCATGTCCGCCAGTGAATCAATGGCGACCCCTACACGGCCGACTTCATGTTTACCGAGCGGGTTAGTGCTGTCCATGCCCATCTGGGTGGGCAGGTCCAGCGCGACACTAAGACCCATTTGTCCGGCTGCCATCAGGTCTTTAAACCATTTATTTGAGTCTTCGCCGGTGCCAAAGCCTGCGTATTGGCGACGGGTCCACATGCGATCCCGGTACATGCCTTCGTGAATACCGCCGGTGAAAGGGTATTGCCCGGGGGAACTGGATGCCGGGATGTCTTTAACATCTTCGCTGGTGTAGTAGGGTTTGAGCGGTAAGCCTGAGTAACTCAAATCATTTTCATTATCATCAGTAAAGTTCTGGCGGCCTCTCCAGCTTTCTTCAGCTTTTATTTTCCCGCCCATTTGTTCATTTGTTACCGACATGATTTTTCCTCGCTGGGGATTGAGTGCTCTGCATGATTAAATCCGAGTGTTACTTAAAAATCCTTGAAATAGTTGCTGCGCTTTTACCGGCCTTTAAACTGTGGTTTTCGTTTTTCCAAAAAAGCGCTTTTACCCTCTTTAAGGTCGTCGCTTGCGTATATCCTGGCAATCATCGTATCAACTTCCTGTTGAAGTACAGCGGATAACTCGTCTTGCTGGCTATGGATGACGAGCATCTGTTTTATACCCTGTACGGACAGCGGTGCGTTTGAGACAATCTCTTGAGCCATTTTATAAACGGCTGCTTCTTGTTTGTCTTGATCGACAATGCTGTTCAGCAGACCCATTTCATAACATTTTTCGGCCGGGTAAATTCGTCCAGTCAAAAACATTTCTTTAGTATTGGCCAGGCCAACAAGGCTAATAAAACGCCCCAGGCCCGCATAGCTGTATATCACCCCGAGTTTGGCTGGAGGCATACCAAATTTACCTTTGTTATTTGCTATGCGGATATCACAATTGGTCGTAAGGTCGCAGGCCGCACCCATTGCATAACCGTTCAGGTAGGCGATAGTGGGCACTTTGCTATTACGGATAGCAGTATATGTTTGCTCGATGACTATGACTTCTGAACCTGGGGCGCTGTCACCAATGGTGCTGATATCGAAGCCGGACGAAAAAGCTTCATCCCCCGTGCCGCGAATGACGACAACGCGGACATCTTCCGGCAGGTTGTTAAAAAAAGTTTCCAGAGTATTGAGGATATTCACCGACAGTGAATTTTTTTTCTCTGGACGATTAATCGTCAATGTAGCAATACCTTCTTTAACATCAATCAGTAATTCATTACTCTTATCCATTTTAAATGACGCCCTTTTTCTTCAATTCTGCGATTTTTTCGTCCGAGTAGCCTAACATTTCACCAAATATTTCATTGTTATAGGCCCCCAATTTTTGCCCGGCAAAACGAATGTTTCCCGGTGTTCTCGACATGCCGAATAATACATTCTGCATTTTGACCTGCCCGAGTTCATCATCATCAACTGTCGTAATATCACCGCGGGCAGTGTAGTGAGGGTCTTCAAAAATATCTTGCACACTTAACACAGGGCCTGCCGCAACCTCATTGCTTTCCATAATTGCCAGCGCTTCATCAAGTGTTTTTGTTCCTGCCCAGGCTTGCATGATGTCATCGATTTCGTCTACTCGCGCGACGCGACCTTCGGCGGTTAAGAGATCTTCCTGTTCGAGCAGATCCCGGCGTTCAATAGATGTGCAGATGCGTTCAAACATGCTTGGAGAGCTACAGGCGACAACCAGCCATTTATTATCTTTGGTCTTATAAAGGTTTCGAGGCGCGGCATTGGGAACGCGGTTGCCCATGCGCTCAGTGATATAGCCTATCTGGTCATACCAGGTAACATGAGGACCGACAAAATTGAATGGGCCCTGGTAGATCGTCAAATCCAGCTCCTGGCCTTCATCACTGATCGTATCCCGCTCATAAAGGGCGGTCATTACCGCATACGAACCGATGATGGCCGCAATCTGATCAGAGTAGCCGTAGGGAGCCAGTAGTGGTTGGCTGCCAGGTTGACCCTGCTGGTAGGCGAGGCCACTGTAGGCGTCGGCGACAGTGGCAAATCCCGGCTTTTTACTATTAGGCCCGGTTTGACCATAGGCTGAAAGTCTGGCCATAACGATACGTGGATTGATCGCCTTTACTGCCTCATAACCAAATCCGAATCGCTCCATTACCCCTGGGCGAAAGCTTTCAGTGAGAACATCTGCATCTTTGAGCAGATCACCCAGAATTTCTTTGCTTTGTTCTGCATGCAGATCGAGGGTGATGGTTTTTTTATTGCGTGCAATTATCTTGAAATACAGTGGCACACCATCTTTCATCAGTGGATAGGTTCGCAGCATATCCCCTTTTTTCGGGTGCTCAATTTTGATCACATCCGCGCCAAAATCTGATAGAAATGTAGCGATGCCCGGTCCGGCAAGCCCGTTGGCCAATTCAATAACTTTTATATTTTTTAAAGGTAAGTGAGCCATTTGTATCCTCGTTGGTCGTGATGCATTGGCGATAATCAGATCAGGCGGCGATCATCTCATTGAAGGTATTGATGATTTCTTCATAGGAAGAGCCACCGGCAAAAATTGCGGCAACCCCCATCGCTTTAAGCTCATCATTATCCCGCTCCGGAATATTGCCGCCAACAATGACTTTCATGTGTTCCACCCCAGCTTCATTGAGTGCGTTAATCACCTCCTGAGTCAGACCAACATGAGCGCCTGACAGGTAACTCAGGCCAACAATATCAACGTCTTCCTGTACCGCGGCGCGGGAGACCATTTCCGGTGTTTGGTGAAGGCCGGTGTAGATCACTTCCATGCCGGCATCCCGGAGGATATTAACCAATACTTTGGCGCCTTTGTCGTGCCCGTCAAGACCTGGCTTTGCAACCAGCACTCGTATCTTATGTGTCATGATGTCACTCCAGTTGATATATTTTTAGATTGATTTCTCATGTAATCCAATGTCAGCGGTAATAACTCTTTGATGACACTATGGCTGGCGTCAACACCAGTAACAACCCGTTCGACAATCTCCCCAATATCACCGCTGTCCGCGCAGGCAGTTTGGAGCGTATCGCGCATCAAAAATTGCAGCTTGCTCATTAGATCTTCACGACGGCGCTCTCTTCTGCGGCGATCCAGTTCCCCGGTTCGGGTAATAAAATCGCGGTGTTTGTTGATAGATGCCAGCATTTCATCAACACCTTCACCGGACATGCCCTGGGTGGCGCAGACAGGAACTTCCCAGATTTCGTCCGTCGCACTTTCCCGTCGGGTAATATTGCCACTGGTTGAATATTTAAGATGCAGGATGCTCTTCAGTGATGTGACTATTTGCGGGGCGCCGTCTCTATCGGCTTTGTTGACAACAAAAGTGTCAGCAATTTCCATTAGCCCCGCTTTCAACATCTGAATGGCATCACCCCCTTCAGGGACAAGTACCACTGCTACAGTATCAACGGCCTGGATCACATCAAGTTCAGTTTGGCCGACACCAACGGTCTCGACAATGATAAAGTCTTTGCCTGAGGCATCGAGGATTTTGATGGCATCCTTTGTGGCTTCGGCAAGCCCGCCGTGGCTTCCTCGTGAGGCCAGGCTGCGAATAAAAACACCGGGGTCGAGGTAGTGATCTTCCATTCTGACCCGGTCACCCAGTACCGCGCCACCGGTAAAAGGGCTTGAAGGGTCGATGGCGATAATACCGACGGTGAAGCCCTGTTCACGAAGTTGTTGGGTGAGTTTATTGGTCAGGCTGCTCTTGCCTGCACCGGGTGGGCCAGTAATGCCGATCGTGTAGGCATTGCCTAATAACGGCTGAATGGCCCGCATAATATCCGGGGCCTGGGGATCATTGCGCTCAACCAGTGAGATTAATCTCGCCAGTGCGGTCTCTTTCCCCTCACGCATTTCTTTAATGAGCTCCACTAATAATAGTCCCCCGAGATATCTATGATGATTCTACCCTTTATCCGATTTTCACGCTAAGTGTATGCCCAAGTCAAACACCGGGCTGGGTCACTCCCCTCTTGCGGGGAAGGCCTCAAGTCCGCATCCTGCCTGGCTAGTGTACCTTATCCACCACACACTAACTAAACCGCACCCGCACAGGCCCCCTGGCCAATTGCTGCGGCTGTTGCGCAAAGTGGCCAACCAAGCCGGCACCGCAAGCGACACAACTGCCCTGGTTATCCAGCCCGCACCTCCCCAGGCGATGCCAGTCTCGCTCGATAAGCAACTCACCACAATTATGACACCAGGTACTGGAACCCTCAGGGTCGCGAACATTGCCGGTATAGGCATAGCGTACACCGTTGGACCGG
>Ga0164315_10002031_pt1 | contig 15403 bp, 27 predicted proteins | sample GuaBasSedimGuay6_FD_113737 | JGI IMG/M metagenome (GOLD analysis project Ga0164315, IMG submission 113737) | Subseafloor sediment microbial communities from Guaymas Basin, Gulf of California, Mexico - Guay6, Core 4569-2, 0-3 cm | ecosystem: Environmental > Aquatic > Marine > Hydrothermal vents...
TCAGGTAAAACAATCATGACGGAGGAACCTACCACGTTTGGTAGATCATCATCATTAGAAGCCCCAACCATACAAAGAGTAGGATTGCAACTAAGAAATTCACTATTAGCCAAGTCAGCTTCTTTTCTGTAGATCTGAATTGAGCAATTAGCCACAGACAAGAGAGGAATAGGCTGATTGTCGGTGCTGTTATTGATGGAACCTGCGACGAACAGAGGTAACTCGTCAATTGATTTACCCATGTAGGAAGGTTGAGTGAAAAAGTCAGCCAATTCGTCTCCACCATCATCAAACAAGTGTGAAACATAATGCCCATTCTCCATGTGAAGTACTCTGAATACGTCAACTGTGTCATGGGAGAAAATATCATCATCTGATGGCATGGCCTCTTTTAAAACACCCAAAATGAGGTTCTTCTCTGAACCCATTGATTGCTCTTTCCAGTTGATGAACGCTTCTGCCGTGTATTTAACAAATTTGAATTCGTTGGACTCAGGATCGATGTCAACTACCAGTGGGCACTTTCCTGTTTGAAGAATTTCAATGACAATCTCCATAAACAACTGCTGAATGGTGATACCATCCTTTGTTGCTTCTTTGAGAATGTAATCCAGTTGCTTAGGGACGTTAAATTCAGGCAGTTTGGTAATTATGACACCCAAGGCACCTGAAAGTGCGTACGAGCAAATTTGGGGGTAATGTGCCCTCTCAAGATATGAATCATAGGCTTCAGCGTACTCACCTGTCATACCACCAGGACGGGGCAGGTACTTTTCACGTTTTGCCTTAATATGTGATTCTGACTGGATGCAATCACGTATCCTGTCCCAATCTTTTTCTTGGGATATATAATTAGGGTGCTTTAATGTGGGATCAGAGCTATCGCTAATACCCTGTTCCCCTGTGAACACTTCATTTCCTTTTTTGATCGCCATGTTAATATCTCACTTTTCTTCGTTTCATTTTGGTAAGTTTTCGTGCAAGGCCATAACGCATACTATCCATTGCATGATCTTCAAGGTCTGAATCAATATCCTCTGGCTTTGTTGGGTGGGTTTGTTGAATGGGCAATGTACGGATATGGTGCCGTGCTTGCTCCAAGAAGTATAACCCAGGATGTTCTAAGTCTTTACGTTTGGCTGCACCAAGCATTGTTCTGATCAAACCCCAACCAGCGATACGGCTACCACTCCCTTTGTAAGCCCTACGCCAATGCAAACCTTGTTTCTGCATGATGGATGCCATAGACACACCGTCGCGTACTTCAAAAATATTAATATCGGCAGGACCAGAGAGTACACGTGTACCAAACTCTCTTTCAATCGTTTTGTCAACTTCTAAAACACGTTCGGCAATTTGTTGTGATGTTGCTCGGTCACCTTCATTTACAGTTCCATTCCAACCGTATATCTCATTGATAATGATGGCAGTCCCTGTAGGGAAGTATGGAAGCTCTATATCATCGTACCCGTCAGGCTGTTCACCGTTGCACTCAGCAATGTAAGTCACAGACCATGGTTTTGAAGACCCCCAGTCAAAACTTCTAATTACATCCCAACTTGATGGGATCTGAAAGTACGGAAGTTTATGTATAGCAGGATCCCACAAATCAGTAAAGAAACCACCAGCGATAATATCCCACTCACCAAGTACCCACGCTTTGTATTTAACGGGGTCATCTTGGGCGGCTGCAAGGATGGTATTAACATAATTAGGATCTGCCTCTAACAGTGTTGTATTTTCTTCAAGGCTTGAAGGGATATGGCAACGTACTTTCTGGCTTTCTTTATCTCGGTGCAACGCCAAGGGCTGCATCGGGTCAATATAGTAGGATTTAACCCAACCATGTCCAGGTCCTGAAGGGTTGCAGGTGGCTCTATATTTACGGGGCACATTAGGGTCTGAACAACGGTTACAACTCATCATGCTCAAGTAACATTCGTTGGTAGCCCAGTTTGTAAGCTCTTCCCACCCAATCCAAGGATATTCATGACCATGGTAGTTCCAGTAATCGCTTGGCACCCGCATATAACGTAAATACAGGGTTTCGCCAGTTTGAAACGTCCATTTATGTTCTGAGCCGTTATATTTGGCTCCTGGAAATATTTGACTGATCCATTTCTTTGATTTGTTGATTACATCGGTAAGTTGGGTGTATTCTTCACGAAATAAGATACCACGCCATTCCTGACCGTGGCCTACCCCTACATGTTGTAAAAAGTCCATTAAAAGTGCATCAGTCTTCCCACCACCACGATTTCCGGCAATAAGTGCCTCATCCGCTGGACAACTCAGGAATAACTCCTGGCTTCCAGGATGTGGCTTCCAGATGATGTTCTGGTTGGTTTCTTTTTGTGGGCTACGCCTTTGCATCACTTAATTCTCAATATGTGGTAACGCCAACGGTCTTTTCCCGCTCGCATTCTATGTACTCAAGGACTTGAATACCGTTTTTGCAATACTTCAGATCAAATGCCACCTTTTTCGCCATTGTGGGGTCGGTCAATGGTAAACCAAGCAAGTGCTGAAATTCTTTGATGGCTTCTTTTCGTACCTGTCGGAGTTCTGGGTGATCACGGTACATTTGCTTCGATTTGTTACGGGCAAAGTCAGGGTTGGCAAGTAGAAACCTTTTCATGGAAGCTACCCGTTTCAGAATAGCTTCTGGGGTACTATTCGCTTCTGTACACTTCATCATTAAGGAGCAGTCTACCCGTTCAAGGGCTTTCTGACTCCTTAATTTACTTGAGATACTCTGTTTCTTGGTAGTGTACATTTTCCCATTGCGGAGGTTACGTACTTTTCTACCTTTGGCTTTACTTCTTGCCAACGCTCTTCTCCCAGTCTTCATTCGTCATCTGGTTGGGCACCATTAACACACCAGCGGTGACATTCAGGTTCTTCGATTCCATTTTATCAGAGTAACCGAGTTTGTTCCCAGTGATGAACTTGAATAGGCCAGTATTGTAGCCTCGGTTGTCAAGGTTGTTTTTACCTTCCTGTAACCACCACGCTTCGTGCATCGCTTGTCCAACTTCGTAAGCAGTATTGAAATCAGCGAACTTCTCACTCCAGCCTCGTAGGGTTCCGGTACTCACACCAAACTCTGCGGCAATCTCCACATCGCTCATCCCTTCTTTAGCTAAGGAGATAAATTGAATCGGGTGAAAGGCAGGCTGATACTTGGAGGCACTGAGTAATGATGAACTCATCTCTTCAGCAAGTAAGAGGTTCTCGTGGATAACAGGGTCACCTCCGTGCTTTTTACAAATATCTGTTTTCCCTACTGCATTCCTTGAGCAACCTTCTATTGCACACTGAGCTTTGGGGTATACTTTTATTTGTTTCACTTTCTTGGTTATTTTGGCTAGTTTCGCCTTGGGTGAGGTTTTCCGTGAGAGGGAACCTTTGCGGTCGAGGGTTCTCTTAGGCATTTGATAGCTCCATTATAGTATCGGTATACAAGTCTTTATCTTGAGTGCTTAAAAGTTGTTCTATCATAGCATCACAAATGAATGAACTAAGCCCTCTAGCGGTCTGACCTCGCCAAGTACTGATGATCTGATGGCATGTATCAAGTATATGGTTCTCAGGTGAACTTTCTTCTTCTGAGCAAATGACGTAATGCAAGGCACATACTGAATCCCTGACATTTATACTGGTGACTCTGCCGTTTATTCGTGTAGATATCTTCATAGTGATCATAGGGTAAATCGTAATCTAACACATGTCAAGTAAAATAATACAAGACAACTAAAATAATACAAGGTGTTGGTATATCTGTGGGGTAGTTTTAGTGTGTTGTAGGGGTAAGGAGAGTACCAACCTGGATTTATGGTTGATTCCAACATTGATATTTTTATCAATGCCAAGATTGATATTTTTATCAAGCATAGGTAAATAAGGTTGTAGGTAATGAATTACTTCGTAATTCATACAGCCTGTCGGCTGAAGGTATCCATTGGTTGGTTTATTGGTGTGCTTAATAACAGTGCGGTAAACCTTGATTCTAATGAACGCTCTAGGGAGCCGTGTGTTGCTTTTTAAGGGTTGGGGCACCCCATTGTATAGGTAAGGGGCTAAGGATGCTGTACAGGGGCGTCTGGATGTTCGCACGGTGGTCTTACGTTTGTGGGGTTAGCGGTTAGGGGTTAGGGGTTAGGGGTAAGGCTGTACCATAACTTAAAGACCACTGCTTCGCACCACCGCTTCGCACCACCGCTTCGCATGAGTACAGCAGTCTACGACTACTGCTTTACCACAGTAGGTCGCGGAAAAGTTCCACAGTGACGGACCACCCCCCCTGTGGTACAAAAAAAGGGGTAATAAGGGTTATCAAATAGTAATGAATATCACACAATTTAGTGCCCTTTTTGTGGTATATTATGCCTTGTATCATGGGCTATATAGTAATAATTATCACTTTTATATAATAAGTATTATTCATTTTGCCCATTTTCAGTGCCCTAAAAATATGCTTTTGTGCTTATGTTCATATAGCCTTAAAAAGCCCATATTTGCCCACTACAGCATTTTTAATAGTATATGTGCTACAGTACCAAAAAGGTGTGAATCAACTTTTGTAATCATTTCAATACTTTACAGCACCATAGTTTACCTTTTGCTTTAATAGGTATATGGGTAAATGTTCATAAGTATAAAAGCACACTATATCAGGCACATAGCAGGCATACATCAAATTTATATAAGCATACCAGTCACTTACAAGCGTATAATATGGGTGTATTTTCATATACGCTTGTAAGTGCCTGATATAGTGTGCTTTTATATACCAGTGCCTTTGCTTACTATATAGGGGCTTTTGAATCACTAAAAAGTTGTTTAATTTCATATAGTTAAAGCATATATGTATCATAAGTATATGGTTTTGTTGTATAAATTTTAATTTTAATTATAATTTTGTATTCAACTGGTATTCAATGCCTTGTAAGTACGTAACAATACACAATAAAATTTTATTTCATTTTATTTTATCACACTATATCACGCACTTACGCATATTGTATAAAAGCCTAACATAAAACCACTACATTTTAATGCTCAAAAAGTACGCTATATCAGGCATATAAAATTAAATGAATTATTTGTTTGACATTTATATCAGTAATGGGCTAGTATAACATCATACCAGCAAGGCAGGGCAAACAATGAGTTTGCCACCTTGCAAACATAAACTTTTTTCATAAGGTGAAAAAATGAGCGTTTCAACAAATGTTACAACTGGCAAAGGCAAAAATGAAAAAGCTACCACTGGCAAAGCAGGTGCTTTACGGGTTACTGGTAAGGGCAAAGGGGCTTTAAATAAGTTTGAAAGTACTGGCAATGCTATAGGGGCAAGGCAGTGTTTTGAAGCTGTCAAGCCCATGCTGAAAAAAGTTGATAACCTTACGGCTTTTGGGCATGATAACAATACTGCCAGTATTGCAAGGGTAGTTGATGCCGTGCTGATTGATTTTGTAAATGGTGCTGATATTGATGCAAAAGCATTAATTGCTCACTGTTTTTCAGCCCATACAACTACTAGCCGTATGGTGGGCAAGCCCGCAAGTGAGCAAGTAAACGCTACTTATGTAAAAGTGATTAGTCACTTGAAAGGTTTTGATACTAGCCTTGCCCATCATAAAAAGTATTTAAATAAGCGTATGACTACAAAGGGCTATACGCAAGCCCAAATCACTGAAATTTGTGATACACTTTACCCTTCAATAGCCCCTATCAGGGCAAACTATATGATGGCTAAAAAAGGGGCTGTAGCCGCCGCCGCCGCCGCCGCCAAAAAAGCCGCCAAATAAAAGGGGCTGAAAAAGGGCTACTTGAAAAAGTAGCCCTTAAAACCAAATCACAAAAAAACTCAATTAAAATTAAAAAGGTGAAAAAATGAATACTCAAAAAATCAATCAAATCATACTGAATGAAACTGAAGTAGTTGATGCTGTAAATTTTGCTGAATTACTTGCAATAGGCGTAACATTAGGCAACAATGAAAACGCTGAATTTGAGCAAATTATGCTTGACAATGATAAGTTTGAAGCCCCTGAATTTGCATAACACAAAAACGGGCACTTGAAAAAGTGCCCAAAATCACAAAATCAAAAAGGTGAAAAAAATGAATGAATTTACAAAATTTCAGGCAAGGGCTATTGATTACGCTATAGGGCTTTTTAATAAAGGCATAATAGGTAGTTGTGAATTTGATTACCAGCACAGTAAAATTGTAAACGCTGATTGTAGCAATACCATTGAGGGCATCATAAATGCCCTATACGCAAGTGAACTTGCGTAATCAATAGCAGGGCAGGGGCAAGGGCTGAAAAGCCCACCTTGCCCCTTTTAAGGGCTTTTAAAACAAGGTGAATAAAATGATAGTATGCTTTTTATTAATAATGATTTTTGGCGAAGATAAAGAATAAGCAAGAAGACGAATAACCCAAAAGGAGGAAGCCGAAAGGCGACCTCCTTTTTTAGACTCAAAAAACTTAGAATCTCATCGCTCAGATGGTTAGAATCTCATCGCTCAGATGGTTAGAATCTCATCGCCTCACTCGCATTCGCACATTCGCACGCTCGCGTTCGCGTTCGCGTATGTGTGCGTTCGCGTATACACGTGCGAATCTGCCCAAGGGTGGGTAGGAAACGAATGGTTAATTGCAGTCTTCAAAAAGATCCAGTAAAATTCGGATTAGTGGATCGGGGCTGTTCTCGACAACGAATCCTAATGTCCTAGCCAGAAACCTCTGTATGAACCAGCCCTGTACTTTCCTGAATGAATTATTTTGTTGACATTACCAGTCGTACGTGTTAAGCTACCTTTGGTAGCACGGGTTGGCCGTCGCTACCACCCAGTAGTTTCACTTTACGTAGGAGTACAGTATGTCAGTAAACATGGTAGTTAGTAGATTGATATCAGCGGTTGAGCGTAATGCTCATGAGACAGGCCACATGATCGTTGAAGGTGCAAGGCTCGGTTATGCACGTATGCTCTCTGAACGGGCGGCACGCAAGTTTATCCATGACAAAGGCTTTGATGCTCTGCAGGTCACCTACCTTGATGGGATTGATGTTGAAGGCTGGTGCGATCAGCTTGTCTCACCCAGTGATACACAGGTGGTCGTTGATCTTGTGTACTGTGTGTTTGATGCATGGTGGGATGCTGGTCAACCAGTCGCCATTAAGTAAACGCTGGATATGGGGTGGGTGTTCCTCTACCCACCCCTCAATAATAAACACTAGATATATGGGTACTATTATGACAGATCAAAAACAATATGAACTTACTATTCAAAAGACCCTTGATGGTTCTGAACTATGGCTTACACGGGTGCTCTTCATAGGGACTAAGCAAGCCTGCCTTGATACTCTCAAGGCCAAGGTGAAGGAAGTACATGACACCTTCGCTATGCTTGACCTACCACTTGAAATCAAGGGACTGTATGATACTTCTGATGATGAGTACAGGGTAGAACAGCAGGTCTTTGTCAACCACAACTGTGACCTTGAGACACATGCAATCTTTGCCGTGAGTGAGTATAAGAGCCCAGTACAGGGCTAAAAGAAGGGGTGGGTATTTCTCTAAGTACCCACCCTATAATAAACACTGGATATAGGGGTACTATTATGGCTAGAACATACACACATCTTGAACCAATCATTCACAATCCTTCACTGGCAACCACTGATCTATTCATGGAGACTCAATCAGCGAGATTGATTACGGCTCCACTGTTTGCTGACTCCTACCTTGCATGGGTAATTGATAGAGCAAAGGAAGTGGCTGCTGTCGTTGAGTCAAGTTTGGAACCATGGTACGCAGAAGCCACTAAGCGTGAAGATGCCTATGCGGTAGCGATGGGTTACAAGTAAGAAAGCGTGGGGTGCGAGGGTAATGCCTTCCACCCCTTTTATGGCAAGAATCTGATAATAAAACTCGCAATGAAGAACACTGAACGAAATTGTAAAAAGATCCACATAAAATTGATTAATGGGTGGGAGTCTGCCGTGAATTATTTTGTTGACATTACCTTTCGTTCATAGTATATATACTACTGAAGGTGAGGGGTGAACCTCTCACAAAACATTCATTTTATTTAGGAGTACAGTATGCCAAGAATCAAACGCAACATTATTGTAAGAAAGGCTGGCAAAGTTGTAAGATCAACCACAGTGGCACCAAAGAAAGTGAAAGCAAGGCGTGCCATTCCTCAAGTGTGGGGCATGACAAAAACAGAACAACGGTTGGCAACTCCAATGCCAAGCCGTAATGATCTTACCAAGGCTCAATGGGTTGAGCACAGCGAAGGTACTCGCTGGTTAAAAACCTATGGCGTTCCTCAAGCTGACTGCCTGCCACTGGGCGAACAGCGTGACCTTATTAGTACGATCCGTTACAATGAAATGTTTTACTCCGCTCAGGCACTCAGGGCATAAGCAAGAACCCAAACAGGGGGATATATGGGGGGTATGCCGGGAGTGGGTGCCCCCTACTCCATAGGGTGGGTCATAAAAAAGAAGGGGATATGACGTATCCCTTACACACATAGGAGTCTTATCATGGCAAAGGCACAAAGTAAAGAAGAGTATGCACAGCAGTGGAAGAATGAGGTCAGTGGAATATTGTATGGTCCGGTGGGTGATGCGTTCCAACACCCTAAGTTGACTAAGCGTATGAGGGAATCTATTACAAAGCTGTGCGGTGAGATCGATGAGGTGGCTGAAATATTGGAAAAGGAAGGGACTTTCATCTGTGATTAGCTTCACTTTGCCCTTAGTGGCGGTTTAGAAACTACGTCACTTTGGGGGAGTCTTAGCTATTTGTTTTCATTGACAAAAGGACTCTACCTATGGTATGTTATAATTTCAGTAGGGGCATTTAGCCAACCAGTAAAAACGTAGGAGCGTATTATGACAAGTGAACAAGTGGACTCTCACCTTGAAGTGTATGGTAAATTAGCGGTAGAAGTGTACCGTACCAGTGAGGCAATAAAAGCGGTGGAGGCATCAGGTATGATGCAAGAAGACATCACTGACATCACAGCCACTATGTGGGAGTCTATCAATGGCATAGCCTGTATGCAGGGAGACATTGAAAGTGCAGTTGCCCATGGGACTCCACTCAATGCCAACTGGTTTAGTGAAGAGTCCAAGTAAACCCCTTTAGGGGTAGGTTTGAAAGAGCCTACCCCACCAACAAAACAATAGGAGTCCAATATGACTGATTACACAACGATCAAATTTGAAAATGGTGAACGTGAAGAACCTACGAATCAACTGGCAGATGCCATAGTACCAGGAAAGGATGGTTTTAGCAATTACCTGTGCGACTGTTGCGGTTGTGTGTTGGAAGTAAGTGAACGCCCTCGTTTCTTCCCTGACGGGAGCCTTGTATGTGACGGGTGTTTCAGCAGGTAGGCTAAGAGCAAGAGGGGTACCCCTTTAGGGGTATTCCTGCACAGCCTTGGGTGGAGTCTAAACCATAGGTGTCTTTTCTTATGGGGTGGATGCACCCCAGTTGGAATCTTATAACAAAGAAGGGGGATATGCCATGACCTGCTCTTATCTCATACCAACAATAACCTCGTGGAGCCTGAATGTCTTTCACAGAAAGTTCCATTGGAATCCTAAATCACTCTCAGCTAATTTTGAAATGGGTAAACCAAACCCAGTAAGATGCATTTTGAACGTCGTAACGTCGTCTAGACGGTTCGCAAAGGGGGTGGGCTATACTATGGCATACCTTAACTTCAAAAGAGTGCTTATAGGGCGTGTAGGAGTCCATTCAATAAAAAGGAGGTCCACTACACTTTTATTGTTGACACCACACATCCTTTGTAGTATATATACCATATACCAATTTAACAGGGCATTGACCACACGGTCTGCAGCCCACATAACCCTAGGAGGGTACAGCATGACAAAGGAAACTGAAGTAGCCAAGACTGATGAAGTTGTTGAGACAGTAGTAGTTCGCCGTAAGCCAAGTAGTAAGACCATTGGTGCTATCACTCGCAACGCCAAGCGTGCCAAGAAGGAGTTGCATGAAGTCCCTGCAACCCTTCAGGTAGAGCAGGATACCATGGCAGGCTTAAAGGAAGTCCGTAAGTTGCTTGGAACCAAGCATGAAGGCAAGTTGTCCGGCTTCGGTCACATGGCATCACGCACGAATGGTGAGCTTGACAAGCAGATCCTGCTCATGACTGAGCTTGACTTCGGTGCACTGATGAAAGCAGTCGCTAAAGCCAACCCACCCAGTCGTAAGAGTGATGTTGACGACAACAAAGCTCTTACCAAACGCTGTTTGAGCCATGTGCGAAGCCTTGCAGGGCAGAAAGGTGACAACCTTGAGCGTGCTCTTAAGCGTGTAGGCAAAGATAAGCTGGTTGAACCCGTAGGAAATGCAATGACACCCTTTCTGGTGTGGTTTGAGGATAATGCGAAGGCTTGTGACTTCCAAACCGCCTAAGTTACCACGGGGGTGGGACAGCCTGCCCCTTTTTGACCGACATATAGGGGACATATAGGGGACATATAGGGGACATATAGGGGACATATAGTGGGTATAGGGGACATATAAGGGACATACCGTTGAGAGTATGTGTCGTATAGCGTATGTTGAGAGTATGTACTGGGTAGGTTGCCTATAAGGAACCTACCCTTTGTAGATTAATCACAATGAGGAAGCGTATGTTCTTTAACATCATCTTGTATATCATCACCAACATAATCATGGACACCAAGGAGAACACCAATGCATCTAGGTAATTCAGACCGTACAAAAATACGATGTCACTACTCCTGTGGCACGACTCAAACAGAGAAAAGGATCCAAAAAAAGTGTTTTTCCCTCAAGATCTTCTTCGAGAACGAGAAACGAGCTATTGCTGAAATGCACCGCCAACAGTCGTGTGGTGCGAGTGTTATGAGAGTATATCATTGCTCTGAGTGTAAAGGGTTTCACTTAACCTCAGAAGAGAAGATAAAAGAAGTAAATAGGGGTACCTTCTTTAAGGTTAAGGGTAGAGTGCAAAGCTATAGAGGTAGTTGTGGTGTATCATGGAGTTTACTGGGGAGTCCTTGCTAAATTATTTTGTTGCTATTAGTGTTCTTTATTGGTAGTGTATATTAATGGCTAAGGGGGTTGCTCTTAGTCAATAACCTTTGTAGGGGTGCTCGTTATGATAAGAAGTGAAATAAGTGATGAGAGACTGTTACTGCGGATGGCGTATGTAGCTGGTAAAGTATTGTATGGGTCGGAGTTGGAATGGGGGTCTAGGCAAGTGACCATTAGGAAGGTGTCTGATAGGATCAAGGAGTCTATGGATCAAGGAACAGCTAATGCCTGTGTAATGGATACTGACACATACGAATATGGTTTTGGTATTGATGGGTCGGGGGGCATTGATTGTGCGGATGGGTCATTGTTTGACGAGGGGATATGTATAGAGGGGTACATCTGCTTATACCATCCTGAGTATGGGGTTGATGTGTTAAGGGTGGATGTTACTCAAGAAGAGGCTGTGGGTCTTATGCGTGGTTATGACGATGGTGAGTGGGTATGAGTGTGCAAGAGCTGATGTTATGTAGAGTGGAGCGGTTGCAGGATGATGCTGTCATCAGGGTTGGTGCTCTTGGTACTGAGGTCGATCGAGAGTCCTTTGAAGAGTACTGTTCGCAGGGGGTACCTCCGGGATTCTTTCGAGTTATTGACTCCGCTATCATCTTTGTGGGAGGAGGGGTGTAGGAGTCGTAGTTAAATTATTATGTTGACATTATGTTTCCTTTGTAGTATATATACCATAAGTAAGTAAGGGGTGAGGCAGTGAGCCTCTGGGTATAATTCAATTCAAGGAGTACTTTATGACTACGCAAGAACCTAAGCTGATCGAGGTTGATTTTCAGGGTAAGACCATACTGGTTGAGGATGTTGGTATCCGGTATAATGTGGTTGCTTCCTTTCAGTACCGTGAGAACTATGCGGCTCACGCTTGGGATGGTGTGGGTGAGTGCCCACAAGGGTGGAAGTTTAAGGGTGGGCACGATGAGATCATTGCGTGTGCGTTGCCTGCCAATGAAGCGGAAGCGTTCATGGCTGATGACGAAGCGGTGCATGCTCTGTGTAAAGCGTTTGAGTATTCTGATGACTACAGCTCTAATGAATTATGTGGCGTTAATGTTGTGTGGGAGAAGATACCTACCTATGATGAGGAAGTCAACCTGAGTCTTGACTATGGCTTGAGGTTCGATGAGGCTACTGGGTTGTTGGTGAGCGAACATGAGCTCTGGGAAGCTGAGGGTAAGGATGACAATGACATGGGTGAGGAGATGGAAACCATTCACTTTTGTGACTCTACCACTGGGTGTACTGGTCAGTGGTGTAAGGAGTGTGGGTATCATCGTACTGAGGTCATTGCTAAGAAGGATGTGTGGTGGCGTAAGTAGGATACTACAGGTTTATAGATCAAAAATTTATTAGGGGTGCGAGTATGCTGGTTCTTACAAGGGATTGTGGTAGTATCTACAAAAATGAAAGGAGCGTTGGTTACTTCCGTAAGGGTGCTAAGGTGGAGGTCCTTGATCATTTGAAGGGTGGAGCTGTTGAGGTGAGAGTGTGTGGTACCTCTGCTCATGTGGGGCGGGATGATGTTATTCTTCAGAGGGGAGATGTTTCTGCTCGTGGGGTGATGTCCTACGAAATCTTTCGCTCGTGTGTTGATACTGATGGGGAGTCTTAAATGAAATTCAAAGGATTTACTGGGGTGAAGCGGTGTGCAGATGGGGACACCTATAGATTTAAGAAGGGGGTGGCTATTGTTCCTGGGGTGTGGTTTATGAAGAGGCCTCTTAAGATTACCCTCAAGGAGTTTAAAGAGCTGAACGGTAGCAGCGAATCTACTTGAATTATTTTGTTGACATTACCCTTCGTTCATGGTATATATACCATTAATAATTGAGCAGGGCACAACGCCCTGCTCGTAGCTTAGGTGGTATTATGACAGATGCACATAGTGATCAGATTGAGCGTAATTGCACGATGATTGTGAACATGACAAGAATAGCTAAAAAATTTAGCGGTAGTTCTAAGCCAATGGATATAGACACTGTGAACAACGCCAAGGAAAGAATAGAGTGGTGTAAGCAGGATAACGCAAGACTAACCAAATAGGAGTACATTATGAGCGTATCAGTTAGAAAAGCTGTGCAACATCTTAACCAAGTGTTCTTGGGTATCAACGGTATCAAGGCGGGGGATGAAGTTGGGTACGGAGAGGATAGTATATTCCTTGGTGACTGTGCTGAGGGTGGAACAATCAATATGAAACCTGCGTGCGACTACTATGCCTGTGAGAGTGACCCCCATGAAAAAATTTGGCAGATGGGTGTGCACATTGATCTTGTGCATGAACTCAAGGAACTTGGTTACTTCGCTGAGTGTATTGATCCTGGAACCTATGTAGCCTATCAAATGTAAGGAGTCTGTATGTGTAATGCAAAGAAAGTACAAGGTGGGGAAACATTGCGTGATGCGTTCGATCAGCTTATGAGTGCGTCATCTGCTCTTCACATGTATGATGAACTTGATCCTGAGTGGTCACAGCACAGGGAGCCAGTGGCATTCCTTGATGAGAAGTATGCGTGGGGCAAGCATTGTCGTCAACACTTGAGTGCAGGTATCCACATGCTTGTGAACCTTATGAACAAAGAGAATAAGCTCACTGAGAAGGAAATGATGCTTGACAGGCGTGAGCAACGGTTGAAGGATCGTGAGCATGAGCTGATGGAAGAAGTTGCAAAATTTGAGGCGACCCAAATGGGTCAGACATTAATATGTGCCAATAGCATGGAGGTGTAAGGTGAAACGAACAACACTCAAGAATATTAAACAGGCGGTGGTTAGTCTTGTTCTGGCAATAATACTATGCATGGGGATCGTGGCTTATGCCAGTTATGAGCGTCCTGATGTTGAGATTGAGTACAATAACCTGCCGGAGTTGCATGAGGTTATCTGTGATGGGGCAATGTACTGGATTCCTATACCAAATGAGGTGCAGGATCTTGACGGGTATGCACATGGCTTCTGTGAGTCAGTAAGGATCTAAGTGCTTTTATTTGTTGACAGTACCCTTCGTTTATGGTATATATAGTATAACAAATGGGCAGGGTTATCTTGCCCATACAACTGTTTAGGAGTGGTACAATGAGTGGAAAAGCTATGTTTTATCTGTTTGGTGCAATGGGGACCATGATGTTTATGGGTATGCTTCCTTATATCAATGTCCTGGCGACACTGATCGCCAGGACACACTGAGGGTTTCGTATTTAACATTGATCTTTACAAAAGAGGCACGGTATGGTTGAAAAAGGTGGGATTGAGTACGGTGGTGTGTGGAGTTTCAAGGGTAAGTTCTACGTCTTTGAAAGGGCATTGGTCACTGATTGGGAAAGCACTGGTAAGCAATTGGATGACGGTGAACAACTCTATGATGAAGTACGGTGGGTTGATCCTGAGCCGTGGCGTGGCGAACAGTACTGGTGCTTAAAGGATGCACGCACCGTGGCACGCAGACTCACAGCAAGGGAAGATGTCAACGCTCTCCGGCTTATCAGTTTTAACAGGGATAACAACGGTGTTCTCACTATCACTGATATTGTTGAGATTGAGACCCAGTACAACAGGAATAAGTATCAATATGGATCAGGCGTTGACCGTTTCCTCAAAGAATGGTGTGAATCTACCACCCTGTTCAGCTTTGAGATCGTTGCTGATGGGCTACTGGCGTAGAGTCTAGCCAAAAATAAGTGTTGACAGCCCTGTTCGGTTATGGTATATATACCATTAATAATTGAGCAGGGCACAACGCTTTGTTCGTACCTATGAAGTCAATATTTGATGGAGGTTTAGTATGTCAGAAACACTCAAAGTTCGTGCTTGGCACGGTAATCATAATTATTTTAGGGAGGCATCATTTGCAGGCGACGGTGTTGTGCCTCCTTTAGGATTACACCGCACTCATTTCCCCTTACCTATTTTAATGGAAGCACCACCCAACATGGATAACACTGATGTCCTTGCGTGGGCGTTTGACTTCTTTAATTGGTTGCATCTTGATTTTCACGCCCCTGATGCTGTCAACGAAGTTGCCCGTGAACACGATAGTCACGCCTCACAATCTGTGGGTGATATTATTGAGATTGAGGGTGTTGGGTGGTGGATGGTCAAAAGTGTTGGATGGCAGAAGTTAGCATTCGCTGATATGTACGGGAGGATGTAACATGGATGTTGAGTACACAAATGAAATTCTGGATCAACTGTACCCGTGCGAATATATCACTGAGGGTGGCAGATTGTATGACTTTGCGATAGTCAGTGATGCCCCCTTCCCTACATGGA
>Ga0164315_10002032_pt1 | contig 15403 bp, 9 predicted proteins | sample GuaBasSedimGuay6_FD_113737 | JGI IMG/M metagenome (GOLD analysis project Ga0164315, IMG submission 113737) | Subseafloor sediment microbial communities from Guaymas Basin, Gulf of California, Mexico - Guay6, Core 4569-2, 0-3 cm | ecosystem: Environmental > Aquatic > Marine > Hydrothermal vents >...
CATACCAATTCGTTTGATGAGGCACTCGCCTTGCCCACCGAGTTTTCGGCCCGTATTGCCCGTAATACCCAATTGGTACTGCAGGAAGAGACCGGTATCACACGGGTTGTGGATCCGCTGGCGGGTTCTTACTACGTGGAAAGCCTGACCAATGAGTTGGTTGAAGAGGCGCGCAAGCTTATTGACGAGGTTGAAGAGATGGGTGGCATGACCCGGGCAGTGGAGTCCGGTATGCCCAAGATGCGTATCGAGGAAGCTTCTGCATTGAAGCAGGCGCGTGTTGATCGCGGTGAAGAGATCATCGTTGGAGTGAATAAATATCAATTGGCAGAGGAACCACCTATCGACATTCTGAATATCGATAACTCAGCTGTGCGTGAGGCACAGATACAGCGCATAAACAAAGTTCGTGATTGCCGTGATGAAGCGGTTTGCACAAAAACACTGGAAGCATTGACACTGGCAGCGCAAGAGGGGACCGGCAACCTGTTGGCATTGTCCATCGAAGCTGCACGCGCACGGGCAACTGTTGGTGAAATCTCCTGGGCACTGGAAAAAGTCTACAGCCGGCACCGTGCCACGACCCACGCCATCACAGGTGTGTTCGGGTCAGCTTATGAGGGCGATATGGATTTTTCGGATATTCAGTCGGAAGTGGAGAAATTCGCCGAGGAACAGGGCCGCCAGCCACGTATGCTGGTCTGCAAACTTGGTCAGGATGGTCATGATCGGGGTGCCAAGGTCATCGCCACCGCTTTTGCTGATATAGGTTTTGATGTCGATATCGGACCGCTATTCCAAACACCTGATGAGGCGGTGCGCGAGGCAATTGAAAATGATGTCCATATCATCGGTATCTCATCCCAGGCCGCAGGTCATAAAACACTGGTCCCACAGGTCATAGAGGGTCTGAAAAAGGAAGGTGCGGAAGACATTATTGTCATTTGCGGTGGTGTTATACCTCCCCAGGATTATGATGAATTACGTGCATGTGGAGTGTCGGCCATTTTCGGACCAGGTACCAACATATTAAAAGCCGCCCATGAGATTCTTGGAATTATCCAGAAATGATAGTGGCCTACTCAGCATCGCAATGGCAGGTGACGCGATAAGGGTTTACATATGAAACAGATTACTGAAGAACTTGAAGAAAAACGTAAAGCCTCAATGCTTGGGGGCGGACAACGCCGGATTGATGTCCAGCATAGCCGTGGCAAGCTGACCGCCCGGGAACGGATTGACCTGCTGCTGGACGAAGGCAGTTTCGAAGAGTGGGATGCGTTCGTTGAACACCGTTGTACTGATTTTGGCATGGCAGACAAGAAAATTCCCGGTGATGGTGTCGTGACGGGTTACGGGACTGTCAATGGTCGGGTCGTATTTGTATTCAGCCAGGATTTTACCGTTTTTGGTGGTTCGCTGTCAGAGGCGCATGCCGAGAAAATTTGCAAAGTCATGAAACAGGCAATGAAAGTGGGTGCACCTGTCATTGGTCTCAATGACTCCGGTGGTGCTCGTATCCAGGAAGGCGTGGCTTCCCTCGGTGGCTACGCCGACGTGTTCCAGCTCAATGTGCTGGCTTCCGGCGTGATTCCGCAGATTTCCGTCATCATGGGCCCCTGTGCCGGTGGTGCGGTCTATTCTCCGGCCATGACCGATTTCATCTTCATGGTCAAAGACAGTTCCTACATGTTTGTGACGGGACCTGACGTGGTCAAAACCGTCACCCATGAAGAGGTGACAGCGGAGGAACTGGGTGGTGCGATCACCCATTCCACTGTATCCGGTGTTTGCGATCGGGCCTATGAAAATGATGTGGAAACCTTGTTGATGGTGCGGCGGTTCATCAACTATTTACCCGCCAACAATCGCGAAAAGCCGCCATTCCGGCCTACACCAGACTCCGCCAACCGTATGGAGAAATCGCTCGATACGCTGGTTCCGGATAACCCCAACATGCCTTACGACATGAAGGAGTTGATTTACAAAGTTGCCGATGACAACGAGTTCTGGGAGCTTCAACCCGAGCATGCCCAAAACATCATCATCGGTTTTGCCCGCATGGATGGTCATTCGGTGGGTATCGTGGCCAATCAACCCATGGTCCTGGCAGGATGTCTGGATATCAAGTCTTCCATCAAGGCCGGGCGTTTTGTCAGATTCTGTGATGCATTCAATATACCTATTCTCACTTTTGTCGATGTGCCCGGGTTTATGCCTGGCACCGCACAGGAGTATGGCGGTATCATCAAACATGGTGCCAAGCTGCTATTTGCCTACGCGGAAGCCACGGTCCCCAAAATCACTGTCATCACTCGCAAAGCTTATGGTGGTGCCTATGACGTGATGAGCTCAAAACACCTTCGCGGTGATGTCAATCTTGCCTGGCCCAGTGCCGAAATTGCCGTGATGGGTCCCAAGGGTGCGGTGGAGATCATTTTCCGAAGTGATATTGGTGATGAGAAGAAGATTGCCGATCGAACGGAAGAGTACCGACAAAAATTTGCCAACCCTTTTATCGCCGCAAGCCGGGGCTTTATCGATGAGGTCATAGAACCTCACGAAACCCGCAAACGTGTGTGTCGGTCACTTGCCATGTTGCGGGATAAAAAGCTCGACAACCCATGGCGTAAGCATGACAACATCCCGCTCTAGTCGTTTGAGAGCACTGACGGTCAAATGATAAAGAAACATACTGGAGAATTTGCACGTGTTTGACAAAATCCTGATCGCAAATCGTGGTGAAATCGCATGCCGGGTGATCAAATCCGCACGCAAGATGGGCATCAAAACCGTTGCCGTATATTCCGATGCAGATCGCAACGCCTTGCATGTACAAATGGCTGATGAGGCTGTCCGAATCGGGCCACCGGCCTCAGCGCAAAGTTATCTGTTGCAGGACAGGATTATTCAGGCCTGTCTCGATACGGGTGCACAGGCAGTGCATCCGGGTTATGGTTTTCTTTCTGAAAATTCTTCGTTTTGCAAAGCGCTGGCGCAAGCAGGTATCGCCTTCATCGGCCCTAAGACTCACGCTATCCAGGCAATGGGGGACAAGATCACCTCCAAGAATTTGGCCGACCAGGCTGGTGTGAATACCATTCCGGGTTATTCGGATGTGTTGCGTGATGGTGATCATGCGGTAGAAATTGCCAATAAAATCGGTTACCCGGTGATGTTGAAGGCCACCGCAGGTGGTGGCGGCAAGGGTATGCGTATTGCACGCAATGATGCGCAATGCCGCGATGGCTTTGAACGTGCCTCAAACGAATCACGCTCCAGTTTTGGTGACGACCGGATGTTTGCCGAGAAGTTTATCGAGGAGCCCCGTCACATCGAAATCCAGATCATAGCCGATAGCTTTGGCAACGTGGTGTATCTGAATGAACGTGAATGTTCCCTGCAACGCAGGCATCAAAAGGTGATTGAAGAAGCGCCATCACCGTTTCTTGATGAGAAGACACGCAAACGAATGGGTGAGCAGGCGGTCGCTCTCGCCATGGCAGTGCAATATCAATCTGCAGGTACGGTAGAGTTTATTGTTGACAGAAAACGTAATTTCTATTTTCTGGAGATGAACACACGACTCCAGGTGGAGCACCCGATAACCGAGCTCATTACCGGCCTCGACCTGGTTGAACTGATGATCCGCGTAGCTGATGGAGAGAAACTTCCCATTACCCAGGCGGATGTACCTATCAATGGCTGGGCCATTGAATCCCGTGTCTATGCTGAAGATTCGGCCCGCAACTTTTTACCCTCTGTCGGTCGCCTGGTCTACTATCGACCGCCTGCTGAGGATGAGCATGTGCGCGTGGACACCGGCGTATATGAGGGCGGGGAAGTGTCCATGTATTACGACCCGATGATCGCCAAGTTAGTCACCCATGGTGCTGACCGGGAAGAGGCAATCAGCCATATGCGCTTAGCCCTTGATCGATTCCTGATCCGGGGTGTTTCCCATAACATAAGCTTTCTGTCAGCACTGATGGTGAACCCGCGTTTTGTCTCCGGTGATATGAGTACCAACCTGATTGGTGATGAATACCCTGATGGGTTCAAGCCGTCGGACCTGTCTCACCAGGACCCCTCGATTTTCATCTCTGTTGCTGCCTCCATGATGCGCGGCTATCGCGATCGTGCCGCCCTGATTGATGGCCAGCTGGATGGGCACAATCGTCAGGTACCTGATAACTGGGTGGTGGTAATGAATAACGAGTACCACCCCGTTTCTGTGATCTCTGTACAGGGTGGTCACGATGTGGGATACAACGGTCGTACCTATGCCGTGCGCAGCAAATGGGAGTTTGGCCAGGCCATTTTCAGCGGCACCATCAATGGCGAGCAAGTTTTCATCCAGGTACAGCGTGAAGACCAGACCTATCGTCTGCTACATGGCGGTTCCCAGGTCGATGTCAGTATTGTCACTCCGCAGGTGGCGGAGCTTCTGAAACATATGCCGGTGAAGGCACCGCCTGATTTGAGCAAGTACCTGCTTTCACCCATGCCAGGTCTTTTAGTTTCCTTAGCAGTAAAAGAAGGTGATGTGATCGACGCAGGCCAGGAATTGGTGGTGCTTGAAGCAATGAAAATGGAGAATACTCTACTTGCCGAACGCGATGGCAAGGTGGCGAAGATTCACTACGAGGTCGGTGCCAACCTTGCCGTAGACGATATCATCCTGGAATTAGAGTAGAAGCACGGGTGTCATCAGGCCAAACACCAGAGTTGGAGAGGAACAACACTGCACTGGTGGATGGTGTACTAAAGGGCAACCGCCGGGCGTTGGCACAGGCCATCACCCTGATCGAGTCCACCCGCTTTGATCACCGTGATGCTGCAAACGATCTGCTGCAGCAATTGATACCGCACTCAGGTCATGCAATTCGTCTGGGTATCTCGGGTGTGCCTGGTGTCGGTAAATCGACTTTTGTTGAAGCGCTGGGTAATCATGTCATTGATCAGGGTCACCGCGTTGCCGTTCTTACTGTCGACCCCTCTTCAGCAATAAGCGGTGGCTCCATCCTGGGTGACAAGATCCGTATGGAATTGTTGTCACGACGACCCGAAGCCTACATCCGGCCTTCACCTGCCGGTAAAACGCTCGGAGGTGTAACCCGGCGTACACGCGAGGCACTGATTCTCTGCGAAGCGGCTGGATATGATGTGGTTTTTGTCGAGACGGTTGGTGTCGGGCAGTCCGAGACCAAGGTTGCAGATATGACCGATATGTTCGTATTACTGCAGTTGCCAGGTGGGGGCGATGAGCTACAGGGTATCAAACGTGGCATCATGGAATTAGCCGATTTGATCCTCATTAACAAGGCCGATGATGAACTGCAGGCATTGGCCGGTAGATCGGCTGCAGAGTATCGCAATGCGCTACGCTTGCTCCATCCACGTTTGCTAAACTGGAAGGTCGAGGTGCAGACTTGTTCGGCCAGGGATGGCATCGGTATAGCCGAGGCCTGGGACGTCGTGTTGAAACATCACGCTATTCTTGAATCCAGTGGCCAGTTGATGGGGCGTCGTGCCAAACAAGCGCGTGACTGGTTGTGGTCTGAAGTGAGCGACAACCTGATTGCGGCCTTACAGAATGATGCAGAGGTACGCAAACATATCCCGTCATTGGAAGCTGCTACCAGTGATGGCCGTATCACGCCAACGTCCGCTGCAAAACAATTGCTGGATATCTTCCTCAAACGAAATGAACGGCAGAAATAAATAATTCATTCTGGAGTCAGCCATGAGCGATCGACCATTCAAAGTACTTGGTATTCAGCAGATCGCGGTGGGCGGTCTGGACAAGCGCCGGTTGCGAACCTTGTGGGTGGATACCCTTGGTCTCCAATTGAGCGGTAACTACAAGAGTGTATCTGAAAATGTCGATGAGGATATTGCGGTCGCAGGTTCCGGGCCTCTCAAGATTGAAGTTGATTTGATGCAACCACTCGACCCCGATAAAAAACCCGCAGTGAATAACCCGCCGCTCAATCACGTAGGATTGTGGATCGACAACTTACCGGCAGCAGTGTCCTGGTTAGAAGCCCAGGGTGTGCGTTTTACACCCGGTGGCATCCGCAAGGGGGCATCCGGTTTCGATATCTGTTTTATCCATCCCAAAGCCAGTGAAGCATCACCCATCGGCGGGGAAGGTGTGTTGATCGAACTGGTGCAAGCGCCGCTTGAGGTAATCGAAGCCTTTTCACGCCTGGGTTGAGACGCTGCTGATCAGAATTCGGAGACGGCAATATGTCCCAAAAATATGATTCCGGTGCTTTAGTCAGGCTTATTCCATGGGCTGCGGGCCTGCTGTGCCTGCTGGTTTTGCTCTATTGTGTGGACGTTCTAAACAGAAGCATTGGTTTCAGCTGGGACGAAATCTGGGACTATGTTCCATCGGTTGGCTTAATCCAGGGTGACAGTTTAGCGGGTACTCAGGAGATAAGTGTTCTGGGTCATACCGTGCCCCTGGTCAGCGGTCCCTACCAGGGTGCCCTGAAGACATGGGTTTCAGCCCCTGTAATCAACCTGTTTGGTACATCCACTCGTTTCATCCGTACGCTTAATGTGTTGTATGGAATGATTTATTTGCTGGCACTGTACTGGGCGCTTCTCCCTGTTGTAGGAAAAAGATGGGCATGGGTCGTATTCATGTCACCATTGTTGGATACAAACTTTCTGCTGTTCGCACCAATGGATTATGGACCTTCTCTGTTTCAATTTATATTTATCAGCCTGGCCCTGGGTGCCTTATTCAGATACCTCGTCAAATTTGAACTGAGATATTACCGCTTGGTCTGGTTTTTCACCGGCTGTGTGCTGGCACAGAAACTGACTGCAATTCCGATCGCCGTTGCTATCATATTAATAACGATGGCCTTCGCTATCAGGTTCCTGTGGAAGTCTGAAGACTCAATCAGATTGTCGTCCCTAATAAAATCCTATGGAATCATTCCATCTCTCCTGTTCCTGATTCCAATGATCCCCCATTTGCTATATTTTTATTTGTCAGGGTTTGAAAATCTGCTAACAATGACAGCGGATGGGGTCCGGGATCCCTATTTTGCAGCCCTGCTCAGTAATGTCATCAATTTTTCTACCATGTTTGATGGTACCCGTTGGTATCAACAGATTACCCTCGAGGGCTTGGAAAGATGTCCGCCGGTTTTGTTCATTTCAGGCCTGGTAACTATGCTTGTATCCGTTGCTGTTTGTTTTAAATACGGATGCAGGAAGAAACTTTCTATGCCTGCCATTGCCACCACTGGCTTGTTTTTTCTTGGCTTCCTGTTATTCCCCGTGTTTGGAGGACTGAACCGTCCCTGGCACTTTTTTATCCTGACGCCCCTGTTTGCCTGCGGTTTCATCATCTCCATTGCTGTCCTCCTGACCTGTGTCGAAAACAGATGGAAGAATCTTGCAGTCTGGTTTCGGGGGGGTATTGTTGTCTGCCTGGTTTCAGGGGCAGGAATCAGTGCCACCCATGGCTTCGGAATCTTACAGAAAATCGAGAATAAAAAAGGAGTTTGTATTACATCTCCAGCAATTACAGATGTTTATGAGAATCTCAGGGCGGCTAATATAACAAAGATTTTTGGCATTAATTATGCCATCGCCTACCCGGTTTACGTGCTGTCGAAAGGCAGCATACGTGCAGATGAACTTGCCTGGACGGATCTGACCAATGAAAAAATTGACGAAATGCTGGACAGGGTGAAAGAGAATTCAGAAGTGGCGATAGTCTATCGTTCCTGCGGTCACAAAGAGGAAAGTGCCAAATGGATTAGTTGGCTGAATCATGAACCGCAGATCTTTGAATTGATCAAACGGGTGGACTCTGAAACCCCCAGACTTGATATACAAATCATCAGTGACGAAAGAGCGGCCGATTTTGTCTTGATACGAAATATCCCGGGGAATCCGTCGCCGCAACAACAATAGGAGTTCCAATATGGTTTTTATCTGCTTTTTGACTGCAGGTTGTATTTGAGAATACACCAGATAGCCCAAACGCCATCTTTCCAGCCAATTTTTTTACCCTCAACATAGGTACGGCCAAAATAACCGATACCCACCTCATATATCCGGTAATTACGCTTGGCAATTTTGGCAGTGATTTCGGGTTCAAAGCCGAAGCGGTTTTCTTCAATTTCTATAGACTGAATCACTTCCCGACGGAAAGCTTTGTAACAGGTTTCCATGTCAGTCAGGTTGAGGTTAGTGAGCATATTGGATAAAAGTGTCAGCAGTCCATTTCCGATTCGATGCCAGAAATACAAAACCCGATGAGGTTTGCTTCCCTTAAATCGCGAACCGTAAACAACGTCAGCCTGACCGTGCAGAATGGGCTCAATGACAGTATGGAATTCATTCGGGTCGTATTCCAGGTCAGCATCCTGAACGATGACAATATCTTTCGTTGCAGCGGCGAAGCCCGTGCGTAGCGCCGCACCTTTGCCCATGTTTTCATCCTGGTAAATCACATGGGCTAATTTTCCATCGATTTTCTGCTTTAATAGCTCACGGGTACCGTCTGTTGAAAAGTCATCAATGATGATGATCTCACCCTCACTGCCAATGACCTTGGTGACGGTATGGACAACTTGCTCAATCGTGCTGATTTCGTTGTAACACGGAATAATGACCGAAAGGTTCATACTGTATGTTCTCTACTGCACTTGTGTTCTGTTAGTTGGCAGTGAGGTTATCGGTACGGATGTGTGAGTTCAATAAAAAAATGGCCCTGGCTTGAATTGAATGGCAGGAGTTTCCCGACCGGGAAGCTCCTGCCGTGATGGACTGCGCCGGGTTTACTGCAGTAAGTGAATATTCTTTTCAATCGAAATCTTACGCAGTTGCTCCGGCCAGACCGTCACACTCACTTCACCGATATGTGCCTTCTTCAGCAACAGCATGTAAACACGTGATTGACCGATGCCACCACCGATACTCAATGGGATTTCGTCGTTCAGAATCGCCTGGTGATAAGGTTGCTCAAGCAGGTCCAACTGATCACTCATTTCAAGTTGCTGACGCAGCGTATCCTTGGTCACCCTGACACCCATGGAGGTCAATTCGTGACGTCGTTGGGTCACCGGGTTCCAGACCAGGATGTCACCGTTCAGACCATGCATGGGACGACCGTCTTTTGACTGTGTTGCAGTAATCCAGTCATCGTAATCTGCGGCTCGCATTTCGTGTGGATAGCCATCGGCCAGCGGCCAGCCAATACCATAGATAAAGCAGGCAGGGTATTCCTGGATCAGCCTGGTTTCCCGTTGCTTGCGGGGCAGTTCCGGATACATTTCCAGTATTTCCTCAGCATGGATGAAAGTCAGTTCATCGGGCAGGCTCGGATATCTGGGATCAATCAGTTGTGGGAACATCTCCTGTGCATACAACTCCGCACCCTTGATGACTTTCCAGATGCTTTTGACAGTTGTTGTCAGGTAATTGAGGTTGCGCTGGTCATCGCTGATGGCTTTCTCCCAGTCCCATTGATCGACATAAGCACTGTGATCATGGTCGAGGAAGTAATCCTTGCGAACCGCTCTCATATCGGTATTGATACCTTCGCCAATTTCACAGCCGAAGGCTTTGAGCGCCATACGTTTCCACTTGGTCGCTGCCTGTACAACCTGTGCATCGATACGTTTCTCCAATCCCAGTCCGCAGGGGAACTCGACCGGGGTGCGTGATCCATCACGATCCAGCATATCGTTGACACCACTGTTGCGATCCACGATTAGCGGTACCTGGACCATTGTCAGGCCCAGTTCCCTGGCAAGGTTGTCCTCGATGTATTGTTTCACGCCATAGAGAGCCTTCATGGTTTCCATGGGAGTTAACAACGAGTCATAATTTTGCGGCAGAGCAGCTGCGACTTCTTCGTAGGTTCCGATACCCGGACCGGCAAGGTCAGCTTGTTTGTCTAGCATGGAATGTACTCCTGTTGTTGGTTCTGTGGAACATTTGTGAACTGTCAATCAGATAAACCAAGTATGCCAGTGCTTGGCAATATAGAAATTGATAAAGGTCATTAATCTCTGTTTTTTATGCTGTTATGTGCGTATTTTCCAAAATAAATGTTCAGGCTGAGCCTGGCAATCCTGATGTTTTTCGTATGCATGCTTCAGCCGCTGAATAAAATCATTGGCATTGCACACAAAAGTGTGAAGAATTGAGGGCTGCCACGTTTTTTTGCTGTCATTTTCCCGAAAAGGTCACATATGAGTTTTATTGAAAAGTTCAGAAATTTTGGCCCCGGTGCGCTGGTTGCCGCAGCTTTTATTGGTCCCGGGACGGTCACCACTGCAACACTTGCAGGAGCAAACTTTGGCTATGCGCTGTTATGGGCGCTGGTGTTTGCAACGCTTGCCACTATCATCCTGCAGGAAATGGCCGCACGTTTTGGCACCATTACCCAGATGGGTCTTGGCCAGGCTCTCAGGCAAAGACTCGCGACATCTATTTGGCGCTGGCCGATGTTTGCCCTGATCATGGTCGCGCTTTATCTCGGCAACGCCGCTTACCAGGCCGGTAATTTGTCTGGCGCAGCACTGGGCATCGAGGCGGTAATTGGGGCAGGGGAACACACATTTCGCCTGGCGGTACTTTTCATAGCTGGCGTTGCCGGTTTCATTTTGTGGCGTGGAAGTTATAAGCAGATTGAAAAAATCCTCATCGCCCTGGTGCTTTTTATGGGGCTTGCTTTTGTTGCGACCTTTATTGCTGTGCAACCCAATCTGGTGGAGATGACCCGTGGGCTTTTTGTACCGAGTATCCCGGATGGAAGTCTGTTAACGGTTATTGCCCTTATTGGTACAACCGTGGTGCCTTACAACCTGTTTCTGCACGCTTCTGCAGCAAAATCCAAATGGGTGGGTAAGGAGAACTTGCCAGCTGCGCGCATGGATACTGTTGTGGCCATTGGCCTGGGTGGTTTGATTACTATTTTTATTGTCTCTACCGCTGCTGCGAGTATGTTTGCGCGGGGTTTGAGTGTCTCCAGTGCAGGCGATATGGCCTTGCAATTTGAGCCCCTGTTTGGTGCGTTTTCACGCTACCTGATGGGTCTTGGTTTCCTTGCGGCAGGTCTTAGCAGCTCCATAACAGCACCCCTGGCAACCGCTTATGCCATATCGGAAATAGCAGGTCTTGAAGGTGGTGTGACGGACCCTAAATTTCGCGCCATCAGTATCAGTGTTCTGATATTCGGGATGATAGTGGCGATGGCCGGCATCAAACCCATCACCATCATTCTCGGTGCGCAGTTTGCCAATGGTTTGCTATTGCCCATCATTGCCGCGTTCCTGCTTTTCGCCATGAACCAAAAAACCATGCTGGGTGAATATGCGAATGGTTGGAAGGCCAATCTAGCGGGTGCAACAGTGCTTGTTATAACCTTGGGTCTGGGTTTGCGCATGGTTGCCAGGTCGCTCGGTCTGCTTTAGCCCCAGGGTTGACACTACACTACCATCAAGGTAAATATTATGTGGGAAATATGGGTCGATCGCGGTGGAACCTTTACCGACATTGTTGCCAAGCATCCGGATGGCCATTTAGTCAGTCATAAATTGCTTTCTGAGAACCCCGAACGCTATAAAGACGCTGCCGTTCAGGGTATACGGGATGTACTTGGTCTGAAGTCTGACGCACCCATAACACCCAATACCATCAAGCACGTCAAGATGGGTACGACCGTGGCAACCAATGCACTGTTGGAACGCAAAGGCGATCGAACCCTGTTTGTAACTTCAACTGGTTTTGCCGATGCACTGCGTATTGGCTATCAAAATCGTCCGCGTCTCTTTGATTGTGAAATAGTCTTACCAGAATTACTGTATGAAAAAGTCATAGAGGTTGATGAGCGTGTCAGTGCTACCGGTGAAGTACTGATTCCACTTAACAAAGAGAAGCTAACACTCGAGCTTCAGGCAATTTACGACACCGGCATCAGGGCAGTGGCCATCGCCTTTATCCACGGTTATCGATTTAACCAACACGAGTTAATCGCCGGTGAAATCTGCAGGCAAATCGGTTTTACCCAGATCTCTCTCAGTCATAAAGTCAGCCCCTTGATCAAGCTGGTTTCACGCGGTGATACGACCGTGGTGGATGCCTATCTGTCTCCTATTCTGCGACGTTATGTACAACAGGTTGCAGATGAGTTGGGGATTGAAGATGGTGTGAAAAATGAGTCGCACCCGCGGTTGATGTTCATGCAATCTAATGGCGGTTTGACTGACGCCCATCTCTTTCAGGGCAAGGATGCCATATTTTCGGGGCCCGCCGGTGGTGTGGTGGGTATGACCCGCACGGCGGCGATGAGTGGTTTCCGCAAGCTGATCGGCTTTGACATGGGTGGTACCTCTACCGATGTGACCCATTACGATGGCGAATATGAGCGCAGTTTTGAAACCGTGGTTGCCGGTGTGCGTATGCGTGCACCAATGATGAATATTCACACGGTTGCTGCCGGTGGTGGCTCAATTTTGCAGTTTGACGGTTCCCGCTTCCGGGTCGGTCCGGAATCTGCGGGGGCAAATCCCGGGCCAGCCTGTTACCGCCGTGGTGGTCCTTTGGCCGTCACTGATTGCAATGTCATGCTGGGAAAGATTCAGCCTGGTTATTTCCCCGCTATTTTTGGTCCGGATGCCAATCAGCCACTGGATCGTGAAGTGGTTCAGCAAAATTTTTCTGATATGGCGAAGCAAGTCTCCGCATCACAAGGTAATAATGTTGCCGCTGAAGATGTCGCAGAAGGGTTTTTACGTATCGCCGTGGAAAACATGGCGAATGCGATCAAGAAAATTTCCGTCCAACGGGGTTATGACGTCACTGAATACACTCTGAATTGCTTTGGCGGTGCGGGCGGGCAACATGCCTGCCTGGTCGCTGATACACTGGGTATGGCGCGTATTTTTCTGCATCCGTTTTCGGGTGTTCTTTCGGCTTTTGGAATGGGTCTTGCCGAGGTGCGTGCGCTACGCGAAATCCAGTTGGGATTCAGATTTGATCCTGAAAATGTCGAAAATGAACTGGCTGAGAACTGTCAGCCATTGATTGAAGCCACCCGTAAAGAAGTAGAAAACCAAGGTGTATCGGATGAGTTCATTTCCGTTGTTACAAAAGTTCATGTGCGTTATGAGGGTACCGACACCAGTTTGCTGATTGATGCGGGATCTGCTTCGCGGATGCTTACGGACTTTGAAAAAGCGCACCGTCAACGTTTTGGTTTTATCTCTGAAGAACATGCCATCGTCATAGAGGCTGCCTCGGTTGAGGCCATTGGTGTAACAGAATCAGTGATCGATCCTGAGATGGAAGCGCCAGTGGAGCAAGCCCATGCCGTCCCGCGGTGCTCGGTACAGATGTACAGCACAGGGAAATGGCACGAAACACCGCTGTATCACCGTGATGATCTGCAAATTGGTCAAAACGTCGAAGGACCGGCCATGATCATTGAGCCCACCGGCACCATTGTTCTCGAGCCTGGTTGGCGCGGCGCACTCAACAAGCGCCGTCACCTTGTTCTGAATCGATACATCGCACGTGAAACTACCGAGGCCATCGGTACTCATGTCGACCCGGTGATGCTGGAGGTATTCAACAACCTGTTCATGTCGATTGCCGAGCAAATGGGGGCAACCCTGTGTAACACGGCCTATTCGGTCAATATCAAGGAACGATTGGATTTTTCCTGTGCAATATTTGACTCGAAGGGTAATCTTGTAGCCAATGCACCGCATGTGCCGGTACACCTCGGCTCGATGGGGGAATCTGTCAAAAGCATCATCAATGCTAACCAGGGTACGATCAAACCTGGAAATGTTTACGCTCTGAACGACCCGTACAACGGCGGCACCCATCTACCGGATGTGACCTTGATTACACCGGTATTTGATGAAAACTCTGAGAGTATCCTGTTTTTTACCGGTTCCCGTGGACACCATGCAGATATCGGCGGCAGAACACCGGGTTCATCTCCTCCGGACAGTACATGCATTGAGGACGAGGGTGTTCTGATCGACAATTTTCTGCTGGTGGAAAACGGCTTGTTCAGGGAACAACAGGTGCGGGAACTGCTCGCTTCCGGTAAATATCCCTGCCGTAATGTCAATCAGAACCTGGCTGACCTGTCGGCACAGATAGCGGCCAATAAGACGGGAGTGGTAGAACTGCATAAAATGGTTGCTCATTACGGTATTGATGTCGTCAATGCCTATATGAATCATGTGCAGGACAATGCTGAAGAGTCCGTCCGGCGTGTCATCGATGTGCTGAAGGATTCGGAATTTGAGTATGCATTTGACGATGGCAGTCTTATCAAGGTAAAAATTGCCGTCAATAAAAAAGACCGGCAAGCAACAATAGATTTCACCGGCACTTCGGGACAGAATCCGGCCAACTACAATGCACCCGTGGCTGTTTGTAAAGCCGCAGTGCTGTATGTGTTTCGCACACTTGTGGATGATGAGATTCCTTTGAACGAAGGCTGTCTCAAACCACTCAAGTTGATCATGCCTGAGCGCTCGATGATTAATCCTGAGTATCCGGCTGCGGTGATAGCTGGTAATACGGAGGTTTCACAGGGCATCACCAATGCACTCTATGGTGCCCTGGGTATATTGGCAGCTTCCCAGGGTACGATGAACAACTTCATCTATGGTGATGATAAATACCAGAACTATGAAACCATTTGTGGTGGTACGGGTGCCGGTCCGGATCACCATGGTACCAGTGCGGTTCAGAGTCATATGACCAACACCCGTATGACCGATCCGGAAGTGCTGGAATTGCGTTACCCGGTGCGTATCGAGGAGTTCTCAATACGCCAGGATTCCGGTGGTTCCGGTAAATACCATGGTGGTAATGGAGTGGTACGGAAAGTTCGCTTTCTCGCCCCCATGACGGTCACTACGCTGTCTTCCCATCGTGTTGTTCCGCCATTCGGTTTGGCGGGTGCCGATCCCGGAGAATGTGGTAACAATTTTGTTATTCGCGCCAATGGTGAGATATCGAAACTACACGGCAACGACGAGACCGAGGTCAAACCGGGTGATATTTTTGTCATGGAAACGCCTGGCGGTGGTGGCTTCGGGGTCAAATAAGGTGGCGCATTGTGCATATCAAAAAGCGGGACTTATCTGACCCATGTCAGAATCTACGGGTTTGGAATTCGGTTACAATGAGACTGGTTAATCCAGGTGTTGCTGAGAGGTCCTTATGATTTTTTAGTAGCACCCAAAATCACCTTTTTTAGGAGCGTTCGATGAAACAACCTGTAAGAGTGGCGATCACCGGTGCGGCCGGTCAGATCGGTTATCAACTTTGCTTCAGAATTGCAGCGGGCGACATGCTGGGAAAGGACCAGCCTGTCATTCTGCAGTTACTGGAA
>Ga0164315_10002033_pt1 | contig 15399 bp, 18 predicted proteins | sample GuaBasSedimGuay6_FD_113737 | JGI IMG/M metagenome (GOLD analysis project Ga0164315, IMG submission 113737) | Subseafloor sediment microbial communities from Guaymas Basin, Gulf of California, Mexico - Guay6, Core 4569-2, 0-3 cm | ecosystem: Environmental > Aquatic > Marine > Hydrothermal vents...
AGGAGAGTGACTTGACCGACACCGATTTTTCGGTCAATTACAGCAACAGCGGTTTCGCCAGCAACTTCGCTTACTACTATACCGAAAACGAACTCGAGCAAGCGCTGGTATCCCTGGCCTATCCCATCGATGAGCGTTGGGCAGTCGTGGCGAAGATCCACCATTCACTCGAATTTAACGAACCGGTGGAGAATTTGTTGGGGATTAACTATGAATCCTGCTGTTGGGGCCTTAAAATACTGGCCGGCCAGACCGGAGACGAAAAGGAAGACTTTGCTGAAACGGAAAACAGTATTTATTTCGAGTTCACCTTCAAGGGTTTGAGCCAGGCGGGCCAGGACATCGACGCTCGGCTGTTTGAAGCCATTCCTGGCTATACCTCAGGATTCTGATGATCGAAAAAATTAAATGAAGATGCTTCGCTTTTTGTTCCTGATTTGCTGCATGCTGATAGCGCAGGCGACAGGCGCTACACAGGTATCGCTCGATAAAATCGTCGCCATCGTCGATGAAAGCGTGATCACCGAACGCGACCTGAATAATCGAATTCAATTCGTCAAGATCGATTTTTTGAAATCCGGCCGCCGTCTTCCAAGCGAAACCGTGCTCAAACGCCAGGTGCTCGAGGCGCTCATCGCCGATTCCTTGCTGATGCAGGAAGCGAATCGCCGCGGCATAAAGATTACCGATGGCCAACTCAACCAGACCATGCAGCGCATCGCCCGGCAAAATAATCTGAGCCTGTCCGAATTTCGTCAATCGCTGATCAGTGAAGGTGTGGAGTACGACGAGTATCGCGAGACGCTTCGGCGCGAGATCGCCATCAGCAACCTGAGGAACCAGTACGGTCAGCGCAATGCAACTATCAGCGAAGCCGAGGTCGACGAATTCATCAACCTCAGTGGCGGTGACAACAGTAACTACGAGTATCGGATATCACACATACTGATTGCGTTACCCGACGCCGCCACTCCCGAACAGATCGGGAAAGCGCAAGGCACCGCCGCTGAAATCCTGTCACAACTCGACCAGGGCGCTCAGTTCGACGAACTCGCCAACACCTTTTCGACCGGCGACACCGCGCTCAAGGGCGGTGATCTCGGTTGGCGCAAGCGCGCCGAAATTCCAAGCCTGTTCACTTCCCAGATTATCGCCATGGAACCCGGTGATCATGCCGGACCGATCCGCAGCGCCAGTGGTATCCACATCATATTCCTCAGGGAACAGCGCGACCTGGAAGTAACCATGAGCAAGCAAACCAAGAGCCGCCACATACTGCTGAAACCGAATGAACTGGTTTCGGAAGACGACGCGCGACTGCGCTTGCTTGAATTCCGCGAAAGAATCGTGGCTGGAGAGGATTTTGCACGCCTGGCGCGGCTCTACTCGGTCGATTACAGTAGCGGTGTCGACGGCGGAAATATAGGTTGGATGGAACCCGGTAATACTGTCAGGGAATATGAAGAGGCAACCAATCAACTCGAGGAAGGCGAGCTCAGCCAGCCGGTTCGGACCCAGTACGGCTGGCACCTGATCCAGCTCACCGGACGGCGCACCATCGACGAAACCGAACAAAACAAGCGTAATAAAATTCATTCCCAGTTATTACAGCAAAAGCAAAGCGAAGTCTTCGACCTGTGGAGACGCCAACTGCGAGACGAAGCCTACGTGGTATTCCCCAACCAACCCGATGCCTGAGGCGCGCATCGTCATCACTTCCGGGGAGCCTGCAGGAATCGGTCCGGATATCATCGCCAGAATTGACCCGGCCACCTTCGAGGCACGCCTCGTTGTCATCGGCGACCTCGATATGCTACGTGCACGCGCCGAGGCGCTTGGAACAGGTACAGTATTCATTAGCTACGCCGACAAATCCGCCAATAGCGCGGCGATCGAAGTGATCGATCACCCCCTGTCGCAACCCTGTACACCCGGCCAACTCGATAGCGCCAATGCAGACTATGTCCTCGCTATCCTGGAGCGGGCCTGCAAGGCCTGTCTCGATGGCGAGTTCGACGCCATGGTTACCGCGCCGGTGCAAAAGGAAATCATCAATCGCGCCGGCATACCCTTTACCGGGCACACCGAGTTCCTGGCTGAAATCTGCCAGGCGCCGCGGCCGGTAATGCTGCTGATCGCCGAGCAACTCAGGGTAGCGCTGATCACCACCCACCTGCCCCTGCGCGACGTAGCCGACGCCATCACGCCCACCGCTATCCGTGAAGTCATCGAAATTCTCGATCGTGATTTGCAAGACCGCTTCGGCCTCTCCAATCCTCATATCAAGGTTTGCGGGCTTAATCCGCATGCGGGCGAAAACGGTTATCTCGGGCGCGAGGAAATCGATGTTATTATCCCTGCCCTCGAGGCGCTTAAGAACTGCGGAATCAATCTGAGCGGCCCTTATCCGGCCGACACGCTATTCACCCCCGGCATGCTCGCCGACGCCGATGCGATCGTGGCGATGTATCACGACCAGGGCTTGCCGGTACTCAAGCACGTCGGCTTTCACAATGCCGTCAACACCACCCTGGGGCTACCCATCATTCGCAGTTCGGTTGACCACGGCACAGCCCTGGATCTCGCCGGTAGTTCGCAGGCGAGACCGGACAGCCTGTTCGCGGCAATCCGTTCGGCAATTTTTCAAACACGACAAAAACGGCTGCATGCACCGGGCGCGTAAACGCTTTGGTCAGCATTTTCTGCATGACCAGAATATAATCGACCGCATCCTGCGCTCGATAAACCCGCAGGCGGGCGAGAACCTGGTCGAGATAGGTCCTGGGCAGGGAGCGCTGACCTACCCTCTGTTAAAAACATGTGAAAGCCTGATCGCGGTCGAGCTCGATCGCGACCTGGTGCCGATTCTGAACCGCGAGTCAAAGCGCTATGGGAATCTCGAAGTAATCAATGCGGACATCCTCGAGTTCGAGCTGGCAAGCCTGGGCTCGCACAAAATTTACCGCCTGATCGGCAATCTTCCGTACAACATATCAACCCCGCTAATGTTCCACTTGCTGGAGTCGGTAAACCTGATTCAAGACATGCATTTCATGGTGCAAAGGGAGGTAGGGTTGCGTATTGTTGCCGGTCCCGGGGATGCCAACTATGGTCGGCTCTCGGTGATGCTGCAGTATCAGTGCGCATGCCAGTACCTGTTCGACGTACCGCCAGGGAGCTTCACGCCTCCGCCGAAGGTCGATTCGGCCGTCATTCGATTGACGCCCCTGGCCGCGCCCGAATACGATATCGGCGATTACGGGAATTTTTCCGCAATCGTTCAGGCCGCCTTCGGCCAGCGCCGTAAAACCATATCGAACTCGTTGAAATCGGTGCTGAGCCGGGAACAGATTATCGCCTGCGATCTGGACCCGACACTACGCGCCGAAAATCTCTCCATCGGTGATTTCGCCAGGTTAAGCAGGAATGGTACATGACTAGTCCGCATATCTCGTTGATCGCCGCTATGGACGAAAACCGCCTGATCGGCAACAACAACCAGTTACCCTGGCATTTGCCGGCCGACCTCGCGTTTTTCAAACGCACCACGATGGGCAAGCCGATCATCATGGGGCGCAAGACTTTCGAATCGATTGGCAAGCCACTGCCCGGTCGACGCAACATCATCGTAACCCGCGATCCCGCTTTCAGCGCCAGCGGCTGCGATATTGCCGACAGTATCGACGCGGCGTTGTCCTGCTGTAGCGATGACGAAGAGGCCATGCTGATCGGCGGCGCAAGCCTGTATCAACAAACCATCGCGCTGGCGACAAGACTGTACATTACCCGAATCCACCATCACTTCGAAGGAGATACCTGGTTTCCAGATTTCGAATGCAATGACTGGAAGATCGAAAGCCAGCAGGATTTTGACGCGGATCAAAACAGTCCTTTTTCTTACAGTTTTGTTAAATTTGTCCGAGAATTTTAATTTTTGTTGGAGTAGACTGATTTGTTCTTGAGGTAGAAATTTTGTCTAAATGGGCAAGGATATGAAGGGAGAAGTACAGCATATGGAGAGCCGGACTTACGTCATCGGCAGGGAAGGCCATATCTATATCAATGATCCGACCGTGAGCAAGCAGCACGCGGAAATCCAGATCATCAACGGTGAGGTTTATCTTCGCGACCTGGGTTCTACCAACGGCACCTTCCTGATCAAGAACAATCGCCTTGTTCCCTTCAACGAAGGCTATGTACAGTTACGTCAGCCGATCGTAATCGGTAACCGCCAATACACCATCCACAGCCTGCTGGAGATTGCCGGCGCCTTCGCGGCATAGTACGAGGACTAACAAGGGCAGGTATAGCCCGCATCGCGGGTTATGACGCGCCAGGAGGCGTGTCTACCGGTCGTTTGGTGTGTGAATCGACAAAAAACCAGTCTTCGGCTTCGAAGTCAATACGCAACGCGACCATGTGCCCACCCCAGACACAACCTCCGTCGAGCGCGAAGCAACGCCCATAGCAACCCACCGGCAATGTCGACCAATGCCCAAAAAATACGCGTACATCTTCGCGCAGGGTCGCGTCCATCTGAAACCATGGCGTCAAGCCGTTACGCAGGTTCTGCCGCGGGCTACCGGCGGCGCCAAATTCCAGACTACCGTCAGCCGCAAAGTATCGCATGCGCGTAAAAACATTGGTGATCACCCGTAAACGCTGGCTACCGGAGAGGTCGTCGGACCAGACCTTGGGCGTGTTGCCGTACATGTTGGTCAGGTATTTTTCAGCCTTCTCGCCATGCAACGCTGCCTCCGCTTCGGCCGCGAGTTTTAGCGCCTTGCTCAATCCCCAGCCGGGGTGAATACCGGCATGCACCAGCAGCGACTTGTGGATCTCGTCATAGTGCACTAGCGGCAATCCCTGCAGCCAGGCCATCAACTCGTCACGCTCCGGGCTATCGAGAACCTGATCCAGGTAGCTGGTGTCGCGGACCTTATGGATACCGTAATGCAGCGCGAGTAAATGCAAATCGTGATTGCCGAGCACGCTGACAGCGCTGTCACCCAGCGACTTGACAAATTTCAGGGTCTGCAGCGACTCCGGACCCCGGTTGACCAGGTCCCCGCAAAACCAGAGCGTATCGTAAGCCGGATCAAATTCGATTTTCTCGAGTAAACGACAGAGCTCTGAATAGCAACCCTGGACATCACCTATTGCGTAAATTGCCACGGACTTTACTTCTAATGCAACACTCGGGGAGTTGACAGCACAAACTCGTCAATGGCGGCATCAAAATGCGAGCCATCGTCCGCCAGCATCTGGTAGCTACCCTTCATGGTGCCAATCTCGGTTTCCAGCATGGTGCCGGAGGTATAGACAAACTGCTCACCGGGCTTGAGCATCGGTTGCTCGCCGACGACACCTTCACCGCGCACTTCCTGAGTCTTCTGGTTGGAATCGGTGATAACCCAATGGCGAGTGAGCAGTTGCGCACTTTGCTTGCCCTTGTTCCGTATCGTAATGGTGTAAGCAAAGACGTAATAGTTTTGCTCGGGATTCGACTGATCCTCGATATATCGGGTTTCCACATCAACCCTGATATTATTTAGATCTGTTTCGTTCATCTGCTCCGGTATCCCGTGTTGCCAGGTTCAAAATTATACCGCGACAGCGGCCTTGATGTGCTCGTGACAAGCGTAATTATTTAACTCGAAATCCTCGAAACGAAATCCGAACAGGTCTGTCACATCCGGGTTCAGCACCATTTCGGGTAAAGCATAAGGCTCACGCTCGAGCTGCAGGCGAGCCTGCGACAGGTGATTGGTATACAGGTGAGCATCGCCTAGCGTATGCACGAAATCACCCGGCTCAAGACCTGTCACCTGGGCGACCATCATCAACAATAGCGCATAGGATGCAATATTGAAGGGGACCCCGAGAAATATGTCCGCACTGCGCTGATACAACTGGCAGGAAAGGCGTCCGTCCGCCACGTAAAACTGGAAAAAAGCGTGACATGGCGGCAACGCCATATTCTCGATTTCACCGACATTCCAGGCGCTGACGATGAGGCGGCGCGAATCCGGGTTTGACGTGATATCGCTGACAAGCTGCTGTATCTGGTCGACCACGTGCCCATCGGCGGCTCGCCAGGAACGCCATTGCGCACCGTAAACGGGCCCCAGGTCGCCATTTTCATCGGCCCACGCGTCCCAGATTCGAACCTTGTTTTCGCGCAGGTAGCGAATATTGGTATCGCCCTGCAAAAACCACAGTAATTCGTGAAGGATCGAATGCAGATGCAGCTTCTTGGTGGTAATCAGTGGAAAGCCCTGGCTCAGGTCAAAGCGCATCTGGTATCCGAACAACGACAGCGTTCCGGTGCCGGTGCGGTCCGTCTTTTCGCTTCCGTTTGCGAGTACATGTCGCATCAGATCAAGATATTGCTGCATTGTCTGCGCTCCTTTTCGCCAGTACCAGCAAAATAAGGCCAACTATAATCATCGGCAGTGATAAAACAATGCCCCGCGTCAACCAGTCGGTATTCAACAGGTAGCCGATATGAGCATCGGGCAGGCGAATGAATTCGACGCCGCTGCGAGCAAGTCCGTAGAGCAGCAGAAAGTAGCCCGAAACCGTCATGCACGGACGCGGCCTGGCCGATATCAGCCACAACGCAATGAACAGCAGGACACCCTCCAACAGCATTTCATAGAGCTGCGAGGGATGGCGCGCGCTGAAGCAAAGCGGCCCGGCAAAATCGATATAACGGTCCGCTGGAAACTGTGCACAGGACAACTTCATCGCCCAGGGAAGATTTGTCGGGGCGCCCCAGAGTTCGGCGTTGATAAAGTTGCCAAGGCGTCCCGCGGCCAGTCCCAGCGGCACCAGCGGTGCGATGAAATCGGTGAGCTCGATAAAGCGGCAGCCGAGCTTGCGCCGATAAAACTCCATTGCCAGCAAAACGCCGATGAATCCACCGTGAAAAGACATGCCGCCTTCCCAGATCTTGAACAGGTATAGCGGGTTGTCCAGAAAGCTGTCGAAATTGTAAAAAATCACCGAGCCGACGCGCCCCCCCAGCACCGCTCCGAGTGCGCCGTAAAATATGAGATCATCGATCTGCTCGGGTTTGACCACCGAGTGATCCTGCCCCGCGCGTCGCTTGCCAAGCCACCAGGCGCTGCCGAATGCAAACAGGTACATCAATCCATACCAGTGGATTTTCACGGGCCCGAGGGAGAGCGCGACGGGATCTATCGTTGGAAAAGCTATCATTGCGGAATTATCTGATTCAAACTCATGAGTTTGCCTGATCAGGGCGCTATTATCGCACGTATACAGGGCGGAATGCAGCAACATGCTACACGTACTGACCAATCTTATGGAGTCGCTGCGCCACAGCGGAATGACCCGGCCGGGGCCGCCAACAAACCACCCGCTGTTACCCGGCGAATAACACCAGAATCCAGACCACGACCATTAACGCGAGCGCCAAGGCGACCGCCGCCGAAGCCATGTCCTTGGCGCGGCCCGAGAGTTCATGCTGTTCGTCGCCAAAGCGATCGACAACCGCTTCGATTGCCGAATTGAGTAATTCGACCAGCAGAATCAACAACACGCTGCCGATCAGCAGCGCTTTCTCAACACCGTTGCCGCCCAGGTACAGTCCCAATGGGATCATCACCGCCGCCAACCAGACTTCCTGGCGAAACGCGGCCTCGTGACGCCAGGCCGCGCACAGGCCTTGCCAGCTATAGCCGCCAGCATTGATGATGCGAGTAATGCCCGTGTTGCCGCGATCAGCCATGTCGTCTCGTGATTAAAACCGCCAGTGACGAGCGCCAGCTCGTGGCCTGGTGCCGAAGGCTACTCGTCGTCGGCTATGGAATCCGTGTAGGCGTCGGCATCCAGCAAATTCTCGAGCTCTTCGGGATCCTCGATCGTCATCTTGTACATCCAGCCATCACCATAGGGATCATTGTTGATTCGATCCGGGCCATCCTCGAGATCCTCGTTGACTTCAATTATTTCTCCAGAAATCGGCGCGTAAGTGTCGGAGGCGGCCTTGACCGACTCGATGACGCCAACCGAGTCGCCGGCGGCGACAACGCTGCCTGCCTCGGGCAATTCGACGTAAACCAGGTCACCCAGCAGTTCCTGCGCATGATCGGAAACTCCGATAGTTGCGACATTACCCTCAACCTGGACCCATTCGTGCGAAGATAAAAACTTCAGCTCTGTAGGCACTTCACTCATACGATTTATCCCTCGTTAGTTAACATGGATTTCCCCTCACGCACAAAGGGGAGTTTTACAATTTTAGCCTTCAACATCCTGTTGCGAACCTCGACCTCGACCTCGCCGGAGGCGCCGGTCGGCACTCTCGCCATTGCTATCGATTGTTGCAGGGTCGGCGAGTAACTACCCGACGTAATTTCACCGTCCCCGATTGCGGTGACTACTTTTAAATGGTTACGCAGCACGCCCTTGTCCAATAATAACAGGCCGACAAAACTTTGTTGCAGACCTTCGTCCTTTTGCGCCTGAAGCGCCTTCCTGCCGATGAAGTCGCGCTCATCCGCCATCGCCACGGTCCAGCTCAAACCCGAAACCAGCGGGCTGGTGGTTTCATCCATATCGGACCCGTATAGATTCATGCCAGCCTCCAGACGCAGGGTATCGCGAGCGCCGAGACCGCAGGGTGCGACGCCGGCGGTCAGTAATCGATTCCACAAATCGGCGATATGATCGCTCAGCATCAGGATTTCAAATCCGTCCTCACCGGTATAGCCGGTGCGCGCAACGAAACAATCGTCAAATTCGGCGCCCTGAAAACGCGCCAGCTGTGACAGAGCCTGCTGCTGGTGCTCATCGAACAGGGCTAACGATTTCTCGATAGCGCGCGGACCCTGCACCGCGATCATCGCAACATCATCGCGAAACCTGATGTTGAGATCGGTGAAATTCTGTCCCTGCTTTGCCAGCCAGGCCAGGTCCTTTTCACGGGTCGCCGAGTTGATCACCACGCGATAGAAATTATCGCGCAGGTAATAGACGATAAGGTCATCGATGACACCGCCCTGCTCGTTCAGCATGCAACTGTAGAGCGCCTTGCCGCGGGTACTCAGTCGCGCCACGTCGTTGGCGAGAAGGTATTGCAGATACGCCCTGGCATTGCCGCCGCTGACATCAACCACTGTCATGTGCGAGACATCGAACATGCCCGCATCGCCGCGCACTACTTCGTGTTCGGCCAGTTGCGAACCGTAATTGGCCGGCATGTCCCAACCGGCAAAATCGACGATCTTGGCGCCGGCATCCAGATGGCACTGGTAAAGCGGTGTTTTATTTCCCATCGGCAATCGCCCCCCTCAAAAGAACAGCCTGTCAATTACAGGCCAACCCAAGGATAGAGCCTATTTTAGCGAATTCAAAGCGTTTATTGCCATCCGGACCGGCCGCGTCGCGCCCCTTTAGCGTCTATCTTCTGCGTCATCGCCATTGGCTGGGTACCGGCCCCGATACTACCCTGCCCTTTCACGTCAGATTGTGAACGGCCTTTCCGACTATGGTCCGCTTCAGTAAAGGCATCTTGTCGACCAGGCGCATGCCCAGGTCACGAGGTTGAGTCATCCAGGGCTGATCGAGTCCATAGACCCACTTGAGCGCACTGAAACCGGTGCTGGCGACCCAGGTTTCGCTCTTGCGCTGACGCTCGTAGCGGCGCAGCTGCCGGCGTGTAATCGACCCGGCCTGCCCCGCGAGCAACTGCACGCACAGTTCGACGTCGCTGAAACCGAGATTGACGCCCTGCCCGGCGAGCGGATGCACGCCGTGAGCGGCGTCGCCAATCAGCATAACGCGACCCTGCAACCAGCGTTCGCAATGGTGCCAGCCCAGTGGGAAACTCCTGCGCGTGCTGCAGCCGGTAATCTCGCCGAGCCTGAACTCGAACGCCTGCGCGAGCGCCGCGCAAAAGGCTTCGTCATCGAGCGCGATAATCTCCTCGGCAAACCCGTCATCGCAGGACCAGACGATCGAACTTTGCCCGTTGGCGAGCGGTAAAAAAGCCAGCGGGCCAGTACTTAAAAATCGTTGCCAGGCGGTATGACGATGCGGCAAAGCGGTATCGACGTTGGCGACGATGGCGGCTTGCCGATAGCTGCCGGACTGTACTTCGATCCCGGCCAGTTCACGGGTAGGCGAACTTCGGCCATCGGCTGCTATCAACAACGCCGCGCTGATACAACGCCCGGACTCAAGCCGCAGCTCGACGCCTTCAGCCTGGTTTTCCAGCAAGGCTTCGATTCGGTCGGGCATGAACCATTCGATGCTCGAGCTAGCATCACAGGCGCGGTGTAGCGTCTGTTGAATCAAGCGGTTTTCGACGATCGCACCGAGATTATCACGCGCCAGGTCGACAGCATCGAAAGAAACACTGGCCTCGCCGTGTTGATGCCAGATGTGCATCTGCTCGTAGTAACAAACCCGGGTGGCGTCGAGCTGATCCCATATCCCGATCTGTCGCAAAATAGCGCGCGAAACCGGGCTGATTGCCGACACACGCAAGTCGTATTCCGGCGATGCATTGCCTGTGCCGAGGCTCGCGGCCACGGGTTCAACCAGCGCCACGCGCATACCCCTGGCGGCGAGCGCGACCGCGGCACAGCTGCCGACCATGCCGGCCCCGGCGATGATGACATCGAACCGATCTGAACTCACAGGTGACCCCGCAGTAGCCGGTTACCGCCAAACGTCAACCCCATGCCGGCAAAGGCCGCCTGCAGCTTCAACGCAGGAACCAGGTCGAGTACACCCAGACCCGCCGCACGCACATGATCGAGTACCGGGAGATCGTTTGAAAACATCGACACCAGGCCATCGCCGTAGCGGATCACCTGGCCCTGCTCCCGCGCTCGCTGCATTTCATAATCATCGGTCAGTTCAGCAAATGCAGGGTTATCGAGCCCGTCCAGGGGCTGTTCGCAGAGCAATTCGTAGAGGCAGGCAACGTCCCGCAGCGACAGGTTAAAACTCTGGCCGGCAACCGGATGTAGCGCATTGGCGGCGTTGCCAATGAGCAGGCAGCGGCCCGCCTTGAGCGTAGCGGCGCGAATTCGTTGCAGGGGCACAGAGAATCGCGGGCTGGCGCTTTCAATCAGGCCAAGGCGGTATCCGAAGCAATCCTGCAGTGCCGCCCTGAAGCCTTCGTCGTCCAGGCTGTATACCTCTGCGGCGCGATCGGGGCCAAGCGTCCATACGCAGGCATAGCGCCTGCCGCCCAGGGGCAGCATCGCCAGCGGGCCCTGCGACGTAAAGCGTTCGTAGGCGGTTTCACTTTGCGGACGATCGACTTCGACATTGCAGATCACGATGGCCTGCCCGTAATCGATGACCTGGTGATCGATAGCGAGCGCCTTACGCGTCTGTGAATACGCGCCATCGGCAACCAGGGCGAGCTTTGCCTGCAGATGGCGAAGCCGCCCGCCACTGCGATAACCGATATCTACCGTTTCGTCCTGGCTGATCGATTCGAAACTGGCATTTTGCTGCAGTTTTATGTTTTTGGTCGCCATCACAGCATCCAGCAGGCAATTGTTAAGCGCCGGGTTTTCGATGACATATCCGAGTGCATCGAGCTCGTAATCAGAGGCCCGCAGACGCGTCACGCCCCAGTGCCCGCGCGATGACACGTGGACGTGCCGGATCGGCGTCGCCTGCGCTTCGAGCTGTGGCCAGATGCCGAGCGCGCGAAATACCTGCACGCTGCTTGCCGATAGTGCAATCGTGCGCGCACCCAGGCCCTCTGCCGGTTGCTGCTCGATGTTGCCCGCCTCGATAACCGTTACGCGGCGCTGCCGATGCTGAAATACCAGCGCCGCGCACAGGCCGACCAGGCCACCACCGATGATTGCGATATCGCGCATCTAGTGGCCCAACCGGTAAACAAGGTAACGCTCAGAGTGGCTGTGTGGGCGCGAATCAAGGCGCGTTTCGCAGTTAATGGCCCGGCCCTTGACAAGAAACGCAACGCGGAGTCGCGCCCACACAGCCACTCCCGAAGGGCCGCAGCACAATCGATTTTGGACTGCGTTGCTGCCCTTGGAAAGGGCTGGGCCAGGGCCGGCCCCACGAGCGCAGCGAGTGCAGTGGGTCTTCCCTGCGGACTGCGCCTTGTCAAAATCGATTGTGCTGTGGCTGAGCATTACCTTGTTTACCGGTTGGGCCACTCGCCCGCCATGATCGCTTCGATTTCGTCCGCCTTGCGCGGCAGGGCGTCGGTCAGAATTTCGTATCCCTCGCGGGTGACCAGCACATCGTCCTCGATGCGAATTCCAATATCCCACCACTTGCGGTGAACCCCTTTGGTATGTGCCGGAATATAGACTCCGGGCTCTATCGTCAGCACCATGCCGGGCTCGAGCAAACGCCATTGACCCCCGACCTTGTAATCACCGACATCGTGGACGTCCAGACCCAGCCAGTGGCCGGTACGGTGCATGTAAAATTTACGATATGCCTGTTCCTTGATCAGTTTGGGAACAGTGCCCTTTAACAGCTTGAGCTCAACCAGCCCGCGCGTAATGACTCGAACTGCGGCATTGTGCGGATCGTTCCAGTGGTTGCCGGGCTTGACCTTTTTAACGGCCGCCTGGTGCGCGGCCAGCACGATGTCATACAGATCGCGCTGGGCGTTGGAATACCTGCCGTTGACCGGGAAGGTGCGGCTGATATCGGAAGCATACCCATCGACCTCGCAGCCGGCATCGATCAGCAGCAGATCACCGTCTTTCAACTCATCGTTGTTGTCGGTGTAATGCAAAATACAACCGTTGGCGCCACCACCGATGATCGCCGGGTAGGCGTGTTCGGTGTTGTTACTGCGATACTCGTGGTCAAACTCGGCGTGCAGCTGGTATTCGTACTTTCCGGGCGCGCAGAGTTTCATAGCGCGTTCGTGCGCGCGCACGTTGATAGCCGCCGCACGGCGCATCATGCGCAATTCTTCACGGCTTTTGTAAAGGCGCATGTCATGCAGCAAGTAGTCGAGCGCGACAAATTCGGATGGTACCTGTTTGCCGTTGCGCGACTGGTCGCGGATATGCGTTACCCAGCCGATCATTTGCTTGTCGAAATCCGAGTGGCGCCCCATGACATTGAAAATACTGTCGGTACCTTCGAGCAGACCCGGCAGGATGTCATCGATGTCATCGATCGGGAAAGAATCATCCGCTCCGAAAAGCTCGACGGCGCCTTCCTGGCCCGCGCGATGACCATTCCAGGTCTCCTGCTCCGGATCCTTTTCGCGGCAGAATAAAACATATTCTCCGTGCTTGCGACCCGGCTTCAGCACCATCACCGCATCGGGTTCGTTGAATCCGGTCAGATAGAGGAAATCGCTATCCTGGCGAAATGGAAAATGAGCATCTCGATTGCGCACCAGCTCGGCGGCCGAGGGCAGAATAGCGATCGTATTCTTGCCCATCATCTTCATTAACTGGCTACGACGTCGTTTAAATTCGGTTGCTTTCATGTTTTCAGCTGCCCATCGCTAGTGTACTGTCGACGAGGGTTTTAACGGGTTCAGCGAATCGTTCAGTAGCAGCGTAACAATGCGCACATGCTCGACCAATTCGGCGAGTTGTTGCTCCGCCGCATCGCTGTCTTCTTCGTCGTGGCTGAGCTTACTAATTTCAAGCAGGTCTGACAAACACTCACGCGCTTCTTCGTCCAGGGCCGACTCATCGAAGCGATCGTTGACGCCAAAACCATACAGGAAACCCTGGCACCAGATCGACAAAGCGAGCAGGCGCAGATCGAAATCATCGGTTTCGTCAGGCAGCAGCAACTCGAAACCCAGGTCTTCGTTCTCGAGCTGCTCGCGAGACAACTCGAACAATTCCCCAAGCACGCCAAGCCGCTCCTCGGCGAGCACGTCGCCGCCGTCCGGCAATTCATCGAGGGTATGGCCAAGCCACAGCGGTAGATCGCAATTATCAAGCAGCAAGGCACACAGCGTACCGTGCGCCTCGGCGGCATCGACGTTGGCCCCAAGGCCTTCCAGAGCCGTCTGCACGTGATCGAAATCGAGCATTGTAGAATACCTGCAGAATTGTATAATTTTGTATTCTAACACCAGCCAGGGGCAGCAAAGAACAACTGCATATTGACCTGCGCTGCCTAAGGCCCGATGATTACGCTATGGACTCAGATAAAAACGTTTACACCGAAGATGACCTAAGGCTACTTGAGCAGCGAATCGACGAGCTCATCGACACCGTGGGTTTACTCAAAAATGAAAATACCAGCCTGCGCCATCAAAAGGACAAGCTGGTCACCGAGCGCTCTCAGCTTATCGAGAAGACCGAAATGGCGCGCAGCCGGGTCGAGGGGATGATTTCTCGCTTGCGCTCACTAGAACTCGGCTCATGACGACTCGGCCTATGACTGACGCTCAACCCATCAACATTTCGATACTCGACAAGGATTACAAGGTTGCCTGTCCTCCCGGCGAGCAATCCGCGCTGCTCGAATCCGCCAGGTTTCTCGATCACAAGATGCGTGAAATTCGTGACGCAGGCAATATCATGGGTTCCGAGCGCATTGCCGTCATCACCGCGCTCAACATGGCGAACGATCTGCTCAGAACCAGCAACCTCGACAAGGAAATCGGCCAGGAGTTGCCGCCCCGCCTGAAAGACCTGGAATCCAGGATTACGCGCGTCCTCGAACAGGCGCGGCAATTGGAAATATAGCCTGCATATCTCACTGATTTCCTAATTAGAATTTTAAATTGTACTTTTCGCTCATTTCGGGCCATAGTTAGTTCATACCAACTACGGTGCTCGATAGCAGCCATCATAATCCTTGAGCCTATTTATCAATCTCGGGGACTTTCGTGTAACCCTGGTGTGCATGCCTGATTCGTCAGGAAGCCTGATGGGTAGCCAATAACCCCACCTGAACCTTTGGTTCAAGGTTGATAGAGTGCACCGACACCGTGGTTGGTATCCTCGATCTCGAAATTATTCTTTGCTTTTCCAGTATTTAACAAATACTTGGTAGCACGCCACATTAAACGCGGCTTGTTACCTCAGGAACAAATCGTAGGCTTCGTTTTTAGTTTCGTTCCAGTACGGAATCCCGAGGCTATTGAGAAAACCTTTAAACGCTTTGAGATCTCCCCGGTCTACCTGGAATCCCATCAGGATGCGGCCGTAATTGGAACCGTGATTGCGGTAATGGAACAGACTGATGTTCCAGCGATTACCCACCTTCATCAAAAAATTTAATAAGGCGCCGGGCTTTTCCGGAAACTGGAAACGATAAAGGTGCTCGTTGGTCACGCTGTCACCGGGATGCCCGCCGATCATGTAACGGGTATGCAGCTTGGCGACCTCGTTGTCGGTCATGTCGACCACCTTGTAGCCTTTTGCCTGCAGTTTCGAA
>Ga0164315_10002034_pt1 | contig 15396 bp, 10 predicted proteins | sample GuaBasSedimGuay6_FD_113737 | JGI IMG/M metagenome (GOLD analysis project Ga0164315, IMG submission 113737) | Subseafloor sediment microbial communities from Guaymas Basin, Gulf of California, Mexico - Guay6, Core 4569-2, 0-3 cm | ecosystem: Environmental > Aquatic > Marine > Hydrothermal vents...
GCACCAACTGTAACTCTGGTTGTATCGCCCTCAATAACCTCAACATTTAATGAGCCCACATTTACTGTGGTTGTATCACCACTGTAATTGTAATGAGAAGTATGGATGGTATCACTTAGCACCACAACTTTTTCTGTTTTACTGCTGTTCTGAATAATTATTGTTTTTGGTTTTTCAGCATACCTAATACTCGAGCCACCCGACACTGTGTAAGTTAAATTACTTGTGGCATTAACAAAACAATCGCTAGCTCCACTTCCGGCAATAACTGTTGTTTGAGTTTTTAAATCTCCTGCATTAATCTCCGAAGCCCCACTTGCTTGTGCAACATGAGATGTTGCGTTACCACTAAGTTTTACTTCACTGGCACCAGAAACATTTGTAATCAGACTATTGTAATCTAAATTCAATTTTGCCTCTGATGCACCGCTGGCTTTCAATTCAAGATACTGACCTTTAAGTGTTTCTTTCGAATGAAGTTCACTAGCCCCAGAAATTGATATTTTTGTGAATAACGGAGCGGTGATAATAAACTTCATCATATCGTAATTCTTAATCTTGTTGTATTTAAACCGAAGTTTTTTGTTTTTCACTTCATAAGAAATATATTGATGAAGGTTGTCATTCGTTTCTATTACAACTTTAAATTCATCACCATTAATAAGTACTACTTCCTGAGCACCTCCTGCTTCAACAGCATCAAATTCTTCAAGTTGAATTGTTCTCTTTGTAATTTCACCTTCGCCTTTTACCTGAGCCCTCAAAGGGTTTGAAATAACGATTGTTAGTACAATTATTATTGTTTGTAAGATTCTAGTTTTCATATTCTATTAATTTTAAATTGTTTTCTAGTGTGACGTGCAGTTGTTTGAATTAGTTACAACTGAAGTGATTTATTTAAAAAGATTTTTTGAACTGGGAGTTTTTATTGTCCGCTGTGAACAGGATAGTTCTTGTTCATGCTAAGCATTTGAGTATCTATTTGATAGTTTTTCAAATTCCCTTGCTCATCATAAACTTTTAGTTGTTCTACCTCACTACCAGTAACAGTATTGAAGACAGCAACACTTCCCTGAAGAAACTTAACTAATGCTGGGTCTTTTACTTTGGTATGAGTTTTCTCACCTTTAGTTGGATTTATTGCAATAGCCAATTTATTAGTATTGTTGCTTACTATTTTGGACAACAAACTCTTTTTGTTACTGGCTGAAGCAAATAGAAGATTAGAATTTTCTTCTCGCTTTAATAATTTTGCGCATTCTATCTCACCTGTTAAGGCTATGTCATTTCCCTGATTACTCAAAAAACTGATACTTTCGTTCCTGTTTTGTTCAACATCAACATTAGTTTCAGGTTGTGCAATTAAAATAGTATTGGATACTTCTCGTTCAGCAATATCAATATCTAAACTATTAGTTAAAGAAACGTTTCTTGACTCAGAAAAACTCAACTGTAGTAAAACTCTATTATCTAATGCGGGCTTGTCGTTTAACAACCAAAAAGCACTCATTAACAATGCTATTGAAGCAGCAGTGGCCATTGCCCTAAACTGCCATGCGGCAATTTTATGTTTCTTCTTTAACTGACTCTTATTTTCAAATATAAATTCTTCTTTATGAAGTTTAAGTTTACTGTGAGTTTCAAACTCTTTACTGAGAGATGGATTTAATTCAACAAATTTTTCTGTTTCCTTCTTCTCTTCATTATTAAGGTCACCTTCAAAATAAGCCACAAAACTATTCTCATAATTTTTTTCGCTAAGCGAAGCAAAACTAAATATTTCAGTTTTTTTTATGGATGATTTATTTGAAAAAATTATTTCTTCCTGTTCAAGGTTAATATTTTCAAAACTTTCAAATTCCTCTTTTAGTTCAGGATAATTATCTAAAAACAACATAAGATTCATCTCTACTTCAGCAGACATATTGCCATCGAAGTAATCGATAAAATAAATTTCGTAGTTATTTAAATTAATACTCATGTTTTTAAAATACAATTTCAGGACTGACTAAATAATTCTTTAAAAACAGCCTTGCCCTGTATATATAAACCTTCACCTGTGCCTCTTTAAGTTCCGTAATCTCACCAATTTCTTTGTATGAATATCCTTCATAATCCCTCAGCATAACCACCGCTCTTTGTATTGGAGTAAGTCTTTGTATGGCCTCATCCAAAACATGTTTTAAATCAGAAAATCCAGTATCATTAAACCCAACATCATGAACCTGAGGATCAAAACTATCTTTTCTTTCATGTTTTCTAAAGTGATCAATCATAGTGTGATATGCAGTTGTAAACAAATAAGATTTACTTTTTTTGTTATCAACTTCTTTCCTTTTTAACCATAACTTCATAAACGAGTCCTGCACCAAATCATTAGCCAAATCCTTATCCCTGGTATTTTTTAGCAGGAATCTGAAAATAGCATCCGATAATTTATCGACGCAATTATTATATTCGTTTACTGTCATTTAGCACTGGTAAAAATCTGTTCACATTACTGTGACGTGAAGGTAAATAAAAAAGTTACACTGGAAGTGAGATTATTTTTCCGTAGTAAAAAGAGATTGAAAGAAATAGGGGGAATAAGGGGAACTACTGTCGAAGAAAGAAGGTCCTGCGAACAGAAATGTAAATGATCCCAATAACTCAATACTCCAAACCCAGAACTCTGATCCCGATAACTATCAGGACCAAACTCTAATCATTCAACTTAAGAACAACCAAAAATGCCGATTGTGGAACTTCAACATTACCTACCTGGCGCATACGTTTCTTTCCTTTCTTCTGCTTTTCAAGGAGTTTACGCTTACGTGTTATATCGCCACCATAACATTTAGCAGTAACATCTTTTCTAAGAGCCTTAACAGTTTCACGAGCAATAATTTTTGTTCCAATGCCAGCTTGTATTGCAATATCAAACTGCTGACGTGGAATCAGATCTTTAAGTTTTACACAGATTTTCCGGCCTAAACTATAAGCATTATCATGATGAATTAGTGTTGAAAGTGCATCAACTGATTCACCATTTAAAATTATATCAAGTTTTACAAGTTTTGCTGGTTGATAACCAATAAGGTGATAATCGAATGAAGCATAGCCTTTTGAAATACTTTTAAGTTTATCGTAAAAATCGAAAACTATCTCTCCCAAGGGCATATCCATGGAAATCTCAACTCTGGTAGTTGTTAAATAAATCTGGTTTTTTAAGATCCCTCTTTTATCCAGACAAAGTTTCATAATCGGGCCAATATAATTTGCATCAGTAATTATCTGTGCACTAATATAAGGTTCTTCAATATGATCAATATATACCTGTTCAGGTAAACCAGAAGGGTTGTGTACTTCAATTCGTTCTCCTTTATTAGTTACTACCTGATAGGAAACGTTGGGCATGGTAGTAATAACACTCATATCGAATTCCCTGTCAAGACGCTCCTGAATTATATCCATATGTAGAAGTCCCAGAAACCCACATCTAAAACCAAAACCAAGTGCCATCGATGATTCAGGCTCGTAAGTAAGCGAAGCATCATTCAATTGCAACTTTTCCATAGAAGCCCTAAGTTCCTCATACTCATCGGCATCAATAGGATATATTCCTGCAAATACCATTGGTTTTACATCTTCAAAACCCTCAATTGCTACATCGCATGGTCTGTTAACATGAGTGATTGTATCACCAACTTTAACTTCCTTGGCTGTTTTTATACCTGAGATTATGTATCCAACATCACCAGTTTTAAGAATATCTCTGGGTTCCTGATTTAATCTAAGAACTCCAATCTCATTAGCTTCATATTCTTTTTCGGTATTAACAAACTTCACCAAATCACCTTTACTTATCTCACCATTAACAATTTTAAAATAAGCAATGATCCCACGGAATGAGTTAAATACAGAATCGAAAATCAAAGCCTGAAATGGTGCATCGGTATCACCCTTTGGGGCAGGTACTTTTTCTACAATTGCATCCAGAATCTTATCAACACCGAAGCCAGTTTTTCCACTTGCCTCAATAATATCTTCATAGTCGCATCCAATAAGATCAACAATCTGGTCTTTTACATCATCAGGCATGGCGTTGTCGAGATCCATTTTATTGAGAATAGGAATAATCTCCAAATCATTTTCAATGGCAAGATAAAGATTAGAAATTGTCTGGGCCTGAATGCCTTGGGTTGCATCAACAATCAGCAGCGCACCCTCGCAAGCAGCAATAGAACGAGAAACTTCATAAGAAAAATCCACATGACCAGGAGTATCGATTAGGTTCAATACATAATCATCCTTCTCATCATTGTAATCCATTTGTATGGCATGGCTCTTTATTGTAATACCTCTTTCACGCTCCAGATCCATATTGTCGAGTACCTGTTCCTGAAGATCACGATCGGTTACCGTTCCAGTAAACTCCAGAAGCCTGTCGGCAAGAGTACTTTTGCCATGATCAATGTGAGCAATTATGCAGAAATTTCGTATATTTTCCATTCGTCTAAAAGTAATATTTTTTGTTAAATGCCCGGCATTAAAGCGTCGGGTAGTTCATAGTCAACCTGATTCAGAAACTCAATCGATTTCTCTATCTCATCATGCATTACCTTATCATTCTCAATAAAAGAAACTACTTCCCTGTATTTTCCAATAAACGTCTCGATGAAACTTGACGATTTTAGAGGTTTTCTGAAATCCAGTGCCTGGGCTCCATTAAACAATTCAATGGCTAAAATACGTTGAAGGTTTTCAACCACTCTGAATGCTTTTGTGGCCGCATTGGCTCCCATACTCACATGATCCTCTTGCCCTTGTGATGATTCTATTGAATCAACTGAGGCAGGTGTGCAGAGCTGTTTGTTTTGATTCACTATTGAAGCTGCTGTGTATTGCGGAATCATAAATCCAGAATCAAGTCCAGGATTTGCAACCAAAAATGGTGGTAACCCTCGCTTGCCATGCAAGAGTTGATATGTTCTTCTTTCAGAAATATTTCCCCATTCCGCTACCGCGATGGCCATATTATCCAGGGCAAGTGCCAATGGTTGTCCATGGAAATTTCCACCAGAGACAATAATATCTTCATCGGGGAAAATTGTAGGATTGTCAGTAATGGCATTTATTTCACTCGAAAATACGCTTGCAACATAGTTAATTGAATCTTTGGAAGCCCCATGTACCTGTGGAATACACCTAAATGAATATGGATCCTGAACATGTTCCTTTTCACGACCTATTATCTCGCTGTCATCTAACAGAGTTCTGAATCTTTGGGCAGTTTGAATCTGTCCTTTATGATTTCTAATTTGATGAAGCCTGTCCATAAAGGGCTCTATCCGACCATCAAATGCATCCAGTGAAACTGCTGCAATAATATCAGCAAGTTCCGACAAACGGAAAACTTTTAACAATGAATAAACACCATAAGCACTCATAAACTGAGTACCATTTAAAAGAGCTAATCCTTCTTTCGATTGAAGTTTCAAAGGCTCCCAGCCAAACTGCTTCAGCATTTCTGCTGACTTTATTTTTTTGCCTCCAACATAAACTTCTCCATAACCAATTAATGGTAACGACATATGGGCAAGTGGTGATAAATCGCCGGAAGCACCTAGTGACCCAAGTTGATAAATAACCGGAATAATATCGTTATTAAAAAAGTCGATTAGCCTCTGAACAGTAGATAGTTGCACTCCTGAATGACCGTAGGAAAGAGATTGAGCTTTTAGTAACAACATCAACTTTACTATCTCCTGAGGAACTTCATCGCCAACTCCGCACGCATGCGATTTCACAAGATTTTCCTGTAACTTTCCAAGATCTTCCTTTCCAATCGTTTTATTGTAAAGAGCACCAAAACCTGTATTTATGCCATAAATTGGCTCTTTATGCTGCTCCATTTTATTGTCGAGATACAGGCGGCATTTTATTATTAATTCCTTCGACTCCTTAGAAATCTCAATCTTCTTCCCTTCCTTAAGGATATGAAATATCGACTTGAAATTCAGTTTGTCAGGACTGATTTTGTGAATACTGTTTTCCATAATTAATTCTCTTTTATGAAATTAATTAATTCTGAAAGTTTAAACTTATTCTGATCACCGGTCTTCATATTTTTAAAAGTGTAGTTACCGGTTATTATTTCTTCCTCTCCAATCAAAAGAACATAAGAAATTGCCTTTTGATTAGCATATTTCATTTGCTTTTGAACTTTTGCACTATCAGGATAAAGTTCTGCTCGAATGCCTGATTTTTGAACTTCTTCAAGAACTTTTAGTGAATGCAATGCTTCCTTTTCACCAAAGTTAACAATCATAAGTTCTGTTGAGGTTTGTGATTGCTCAGGAAAGATTTTTAAGTCATTCATCACATCATAAATACGATCGGCTCCAAAAGAGATGCCAACTCCCGAAACATCCTTCAATCCAAATATTCCGGTAAGATTATCGTATCTTCCACCACCACAAACACTTCCAATATTTACGTCGTTTGCCTTTACTTCTATTATTGCTCCTGTGTAATAATTGAGCCCTCTGGCCAGCGACTGATCAAGTTCAACTTTTGCTTCTATGTTTAGTGCTTTTAGTTGATCAAGCATGGTTTCTATTTCCAGAATACCCTTTGATCCATCTTCTGACAAACCTATGAGTTCTTTTAAACATTGAAGTTTTTTCCGATTATCTCCACCAAGATTTATTATTGGCTCCAGACTATTTATGGCATCTTCACTTAAACCCTTTTTTCTTAACTCATCATAAACTTTTTCAATACCAATCTTATCAAGTTTATCTATGGCCGTGGTAATATCTGTAAGTTTTTCAGGAGCATCAATTACTGTGGCAATGCCTGAAAGTATTTTTCTATTATTAATTTTAATGGTGACACCAATTCCAAGATTCTTAAATACCTCATCAATAACTCTAATAAGTTCTGTTTCATTCAATAATGAATTTGAGCCAATTACATCAATATCACATTGGAAAAATTCACGATACCTTCCTTTTTGAGGTCTGTCGGCACGCCATACAGGTTGAATTTGATATCTTTTAAAAGGAAAAGTTATGTCGTTTCGATTTTGAACAACAAAACGAGCAAAAGGCACTGTAAGGTCGTATCTAAGTCCTTTTTCTGAAATCTTAACAGCAGTTTTCTGAGAGTTATTTTCCTTCAAATCATTATCATCCAACTTCTTCAAATAATCTCCAGAATTGAGAATTTTAAAAAGTAAACGGTCACCTTCTTCCCCATATTTTCCCATAAGTGTACTTAGGTTTTCCATTGCCGGTGTCTCTATGGGGAGGTATCCGTATTTTTGAAACACCGTCTTTATGGTGTCGAAAATATAGTTCCTTCTCACCATTTCCAATGGTAAAAAATCGCGTGTGCCTTTTGGTATTGATGGTTTTTGTGCCATTTATGCTAGAATGTTAAAAGTTTGCAAAATTACGAATTTAAGGGATAGGATATTTGCTAACAAACCAAGAAAACCTATTTTTGCAGCCATGCCAAAAAATAAAACCAAAAAGTGGGTAGGCTTAAATATAAAATGGCTCTGGCTAATAATATTTTTAATTACTTCATCAATTGCTGACGCACAAATTAATTACAAGCATTTTCTAATGGAGGGCAGGCACGAACTGTCAAAAGAGAATTATGTTGGTGCAATAAAATCTTTCAATACTGCATTGTACTCAAACAAAGAAGGTTTTGAAGCCTATTTTCTAAGGGGAATAGCAAAGTTTAGTCTAGGTGATTTTAAAGGCGCCGACTTTGATTTTTCTGCCACATTAAGAATTCATCCTCTTTATGTGAGGGCATATCATTACAGAGGAATTTCTCGCGACAGACTTTATGAATATGCACACGCCATAAGTGATTTCGACAGGGCACTAGAAATTGACCCATTTAACCCTGAAGTTTTTATGGGACGTGGTGACACAAAAATGCACATAAAAGATTTTGAGGGTGCTGAAATGGACTACACCTTGTCCATCGAACTTAAGAAGAGTAATTCATCCGCATGGTTGAATCGAGGTATTGCCAGACATTTTCTGGGTAATAACGAAGAGGCACTTAAGGATTTAAATGAAGCTGTTTTACTTGACTATTTTAATGTAGAAGCCTGGACAAAACGGGGAATGGTAAAATATGAAATCGATAGTCTGGAGGGGGCCTTGAGCGACTACAATCAAGCCATAAAACTAGATGATAAGAATCCATATGTTTATTTTCAAAGGGGGCTTACTTACTTAAAACTGAAGGATACGACACTTGCATTAAATGACTACAATAAGGTTGTAGAAATGGAACCATCGAATGCATTAACTTACTACAATATTGCCCTTATTAAGTCGATGCAAAAGAAATATGATGAGGCTTTGGAAGCCTATGCTTCTGTAGTTAGCATTAATCCTAACAACATTTATGCATTTTACAATCGAGGATCATTGTATTATATGATGAAAGTTTACAGAAAAGCTGACAAGGATTTTACAAGGGCAATTGAGATTTTTCCTGATTTTGCTGGTGCTTATATTAATCGTTCAGCAGTTAGGTACAAACTGGGAAGAAAAAGAGCCGCAAGAGAAGATGAAATGGCGGCAAAGACAATTATTGCTGCAATTAATGGTGAATCGGATGATTACCAACTGCTTTATCAGCGATATGGCGATTCTACTTATTTCAATAAGATTATTGAATTTGAAGCAGATTTCATAAGTGGAAATATGAAAAAAGGTAGAGTTCAGTTTGAAAGGGTAGCAGTAAACCCCAAACCAAACTTTTTTCTTGTTTATGCATTTGAACTCTCCGACTCTCTCCAAACGGTTTGCAGTAAATATGAATATCTTGATCCTGGGATTGCAAGTTTTAATGCTCAAAATGATTTGGGAGTGAGATTTGTGTTTACGACACGACAATGGCCCGTTAGCAAAGACATGGCAAAAAAAGAACTTCACAAAATAGATTCCACAATTTCAATATCGCGAGACACTGCTGCCGCATACTTCATGAAAGGGATGATAAACAGCACCTTGCAAAATTATGCTACAGCTATGACTTCTTATGATAAATGTATTAAGAAAGATAAAGGAATCTCATATGCTTATCTTAACCGTGGAGCAACCAGATACGAACTCGATGAGTTTATTTTTGCCGAAAAAGAGTATTCAAATTCCATTACTATTAGTCGAAGTACTCCTAAGGAAACAGAGAAAAATACACCTCCTGACCATAATGAAAGCCTTGCCGATTTTGAAATGGCAATTAAATTAAATGGGGCTTTACCTTTTGCATATTACAACAGTGCAAATTTAAAAATCAGACAACAAAAGTTTCAGCGTGCCATTGATGATTATTCTATGGCAATAAAAATTGAACCCAAACTTGCTGAGGCATATTTTAACCGTGCTCTGGTTCTCCTTTATTTGGAAGAAGAAAAACTTGCCTGCAGCGATCTCAGCAAAGCTGGCGAACTTGGAATTACAGAAGCCTACAACATTATTAAAAGGTATTGTAATAAATAAACGAATGAATTAAAGAAAATTGAATGAACTTAATTCGTTAACTTTGCCTCAATAAATTGGTCATTGGTCATTGGTCATTGGTCATTGGTCATTGGTCATTGGTCATTGGTCATTGGTCATTGGTCATTGGTTATTAGTTATTAGTTATTAGTTATTAGTTCTTTCTTGACTCTTGATTCTTTTATCTTAAAAATATGAAACATAAACACGAAATAGTTGCAAACTGGCTTCCCCGCTACACAGGAATCTCTTTAGAAGACTTTGGAGATTATATTTTATTGACAAATTTTAATCATTATCTGGATTTATTTGCAGAAATGAATAATGTTGAAATTCAGGGCAAGGGTATGCCTATGCCATGTGCTACAGCAGGAAGAATTACAATGATTAATTTTAGTATTGGAAGTGCTAATGCTGCAACAATAATGGACTTACTTACAGCCATAATGCCAAAGGCAGTTCTGTTTCTTGGTAAATGTGGTGGATTAAAGAAGAAGAACAAAATGGGCGATTTTATTTTACCCATTGCTGCAATAAGAGGTGAGGGCACTTCCAATGATTATTTGCCTCCAGAAGTACCAGCCCTACCATTCTTTAATCTTCAAAAAGCAATATCTACAACAATTAGGGATTTTGGCAGAGATTACTGGACAGGTACAGTTTACACAACAAACCGTAGGGTTTGGGAGCATGATGACGAATTCAAAGCCTACTTAAGATCTACCAGAAGCATGGCCATAGATATGGAAACGGCAACTATATTTACTGTTGGATTCAAAAATAAAATCCCAACAGGAGCTTTGCTTTTAGTTTCCGACCAACCAATGATTCCAGAAGGTGTAAAAACAGCCGAAAGTGACAAAAATGTTTCTAAACAATATGTTGACGATCACTTAAAAATTGGAATTGAATCGCTTAATCAATTAATTAATAGTGGACTAACCGTAAAACATCTGAGGTTTTAGTGATTAGATTTGAGGAAATAATACGTGATGCTAAAAACAAAGTTTTTTATCCAATCTATTTTTTGTTTGGAGAAGAGGCTTTTTTTATTGATGAGATTACAAATTATTTAGAACAAAATATTCTTGACGAAGCATCAAAAGGCTTCAATCAAACAATTATTTATGGTAGAGATGTTGTCGCAAGAGACATAGTTGATATTTCACGTAGGTTTCCTATGATGGGCAACTACCAGGTAGTAATTGTGAAAGAAGCGCAAATGATAAAAGATATTGAGGACCTGGAAATTTATCTGGACAATATTATTGAATCAACTATCCTTATTATCAATTACAAATACAAAAAACCCGACGGTCGGAAGAAGTTTTTTAAACGACTTTCCAAATTAAAGGATGCCGTATATTTTGAATCCAAAAAACTTTATGACAACCAGGTTCCTGCATGGATTACAGATACTGTAAGGTTAATGGGTTATGACATATCTCCTGTTGCTTCCGCAATGCTGTCGGAATACATTGGCAACGACTTGAATAACCAAGCCAATGAGTTAGGAAAATTAATTATTAATCTGGAAGAAGGTGAAACCATTACCGACACTCATGTTGAAGAGAACATTGGCATAAGTAAGGATTTCAATATTTTTGAATTACAAAAAGCACTTACTCAGCGTGACGCACTAAAAGCCCAAAGAATTGTGCAGCACTTTGAGGCAAACCCCAAGGAGCATCCTCTTCAAATGTTAACAGTAATGCTAAACAATTTCTTTATTAAGGTTTTTTTGATTCATAAATTAAAAGGTGCTGACAATAAGGAACTTGCTTCAGAACTTGGTGTAAGTCCTTTCTTTTTAAGAGATTACCAGCAGGCTACAAGAGTTTTTTCTGCTCCTAAAATTGAAACAATAATATCGGGCATAAGAGATATTGACCTAAAAGCACGAGGACTTGGAATAAGCGAAGCAAAAAGTTACGGGCCTCTAAAGGAACTGATATACAAAATCCTGAATTGAAAACTGTAACTTTTGTGTGATTTCAGGAGATTGCTTCAGTCGTACCTCCTTCGCAATGACCGTTCTCTACAACAACTGGGTTAAGTTTGTAATTTAACCCTAACCAAGTTTTATTTACTACTACCCTCACTGATCTTAAAGTTAAACTCCAAAAATCTTACTTATCAAGGAATTGTATTTTTCATGAATAGTTGCACGTTTAAGTTTAAGGTTAGGCGTAATTTCACCAGTATCGATGGTCCATTCGTGATCGACAAGTTCGAATTTTTTAATTTTTTCTGTATCACCAAACTCTTTGTTAAAACACTGAACCTCTCTTTTGTACCTATCCTTAATCACCTTCTCCTTAATCATTTCAGAATTTGAAGTAAAATCTATTTCCTTAATTTTACACCACGACCTGAGATGCTCAAACGATGGAACTATCAAAGCAGCTGCAAATTTCTGATTTTCACCAACAACCATTATCTGATCAATAAAAGGGGATTCCTTAATCTTGTTCTCAATCAAAACTGGAGAAATATATTTACCCATGGAAGTTTTAAAGATTTCCTTCACACGACCGGTTATTTTTAATATTCCCGTTTCATCAATTTCTCCCTGATCACCGGTATGCATCCATCCGTCAACAATTGCTTCCTTAGTCATTTCTGGATCTTTAAAATAACCTAGCATTACATTATCGCCTTTAACGAGTATTTCACCTCTTTCCGAAATTTTAACCTCATTACATGAAGCCGGGGGCCCCACAGTTCCAACCTTACGTTTCCCCTTTTCAAAAGTGTTAACAGCAATTACCGGTGATGTCTCCGTCATTCCATAACCCTCTACTAGAGGAATTCCAGCAGCATTAAAAACCCTTGCTAATCGTGGCTGGATTGCTGCTCCACCAGAGATAACAGCACGCATTTTCCCTCCCAAAGCCTCTCGCCACTTCACAAAAATTAGTTTGTCAGCAATCTTCAACCTTGCATCATAAAAAACACTACGATCGTCGTATTCGTATTTCTCACCAAGGCGAACAGCCCAGAAAAATAACTGCTTTGGAATGGCATTAAGTTTCCGTCCTTTGGCAATAATTTTATCGTAAACTTTTTCTAATAATCGTGGAACAGTTGTTAATAGTTCAGGTTGTACTTCTTTAAGGTTGTCACCTATTGTTGCCATATTCTCAGCATAATAGGTTGAAACGCCAAGGTAGAAGAAAATATAAACATTAGTTCTTTCGTAGACATGGCACAAGGGCAGATAACTCAGTGATTTACAAGTATCATCAACAGGGAAAATATGATAAAGTGCCAGCACATTACTCATAATATTTTTATGAGAGAGCATAACACCTTTTGGATTTCCAGTTGTACCGGAAGTGTAAATCATGGTCGCTAGGTCCTCAACTGAAACACTATCCATAATTTTATCCAATTGAGATCGGTCCTTATTTTCATCACCAAATTTTTGCAATTCATTAAAGTGCTTTACACCTTCTATTTCGTCAAATGAATAGACTTCAATAATACTTTCTATTTCTGGAATCAGATGCTTGATTTTTCTGTAAAGATTTGAATCTTCAATAAAAACAACTTTTACATCGGAATGGTTTAAAATATATTTGTAATCATTTTTACTTATGGTTGGATAAACAGGAACATGAACTGCCCCTATTTGTAAAACACCAAAATCAACAAAGTTCCATTCTGGTCTGTTTGATGAAATAGTAGCAACCTTGTCATCTTTTCCAATGCCAAGTTTTAACAAGGCATAACTAATATTATCGGCTTTCTGTCTGAAATCTTGAATGCTGTATTTTACCCAAGTCTTATTTACTTTTCCTGCCAGTACATCATCTTTTTGTCTGAACGACTTTTCATAACGTGGCAATAAATCAAAAATGCGTGATACTTCCATATTTGTTTTAATTGATTTGCGATGCCAAAAATAAATAAATCTGATGAATGGAGTTGAGGAGTAGTTGAGGATGCTGGTAACCATTCCATTGCCCTGGCCTGAAGGCTCAGGTCTATTGATTTGATTTGTGCTTTTTAACTAGGTTTGGTTGTCGATTTTTGCAATAACCCAAAACTAAATACTCTTTGTGTTAACCAATTTCAAGACAAGGCAGGATGAAATCTTCCCTATTTCCCATATTCCCACTATTCTCCCTATTTCCTATTCATTACCACTGCACTGGCCTGTGCTGTAGGCATAATCACCAAATCGTTAATATTTACATGCTTAGGAGTATTTGCCACATAAAATACTGCATCGGCAATGTCTTCCGGATGAAGGGGTTCAAAGCCTTGGTAAACAGAGTCTGCTTTTTCTTTGTCACCATGGAATCGTACAATTGAGAATTCTGTTTCAACTGCACCAGGAGCAACCTGACTAACTCTTATTCCATGTTTTACAGCATCTATTCTCATACCTTTTGTTATGGCATCAACAGCATGCTTTGTTCCACAATACACATTCCCATTAGGATAAACTTCCTTACCAGCAATGGAGCCAATATTAATAATATGCCCATCAGCATTATCAATCATCATTGGTAAAATAGCCCTCGAAATGTAAAGTAAACCTTTAATATTGGTGTCGATCATCTTTTCCCAATCATCAATATCACCTTCCTGAACTGTACTTAAGCCAGAAGCAAGTCCGGCATTATTAACAAGGATATCAATATTTAATTTTTCGTTTTTTAGAGAATCAATGGCATTAAAAACCTCATCCTTTTGCCTAATGTCGAATGACGAATATTTCACATTAATACCATACTTATCCATTAATTCACTTTGGAGTTTTTCCAATCTGCCTTCTCTTCGACCAGTAATAATCAAATCAAAACTATTCTTTGCGAAAGTATGAGCACATGCAAGTCCAATTCCACTTGTAGCTCCAGTAATTAGTACTGTTTTATTCATAGTGTTTCCTTTTTTTATTGTGAGGAGATATTTATTTCAATATTTGATTTGACTAATGTAAAAATAACTTTTGCTGCAATAGTTTACCAGATGAAGTTTGAACAATTACAATTACAATATTGGCCTTTGATTCAATACTCAAACTACCACTACTTACTCCCTGATTTCCAAATTCCATATGATGTATTCGAGAGCCCATAATATCATAGACAGAAACAGCAGATATTTTATCAGTAAATTTGTTTTCAAGATAAAAGGTAATTGCTCTACTTTGTTTATCATACGAAAGTTTAATTGCTGGATTGTCGTTCTGATAAGTTTCAACAGACAATTCAATTCCGTCGCACAATTGATTTAGTTCACGTACACATGCATAAGGTACATAGTTGTTTAAACTTGCTGCCTCAATATATTGCACAAGCTTCTCATTATCTGTTAAATAATCTATTGAATAAACTTGCTTTTGATTTGCTAGATAATCCTGAATAATATTTAATCTGTAATCATCAGGATCATATTCATTGTTCTCATCCAGATCACCTGGAAAGAAAACATCTTCAACACCTATTGCATTTATTGAATTAAAATATTGTTGCTTTAAGCCAGCAGAAACATTCCCCTGATCCCAAACTGCTTCTCCATTCTGAGGGATTAACACAAAATCAGAATTTCCCGTTACAATATTTACATGTTCTCGGAGATTAATCACAAACTGGCACATGAGTGAATCGGCTTGTGATTGTTCAGGATTTTCTTCCATCCAATACCAATAAGCATCAATAATATCCATATAAATTCCATCAAATCCTTGTGCAACAATAGTATCCACATAATCAAATACAATTTGCTGCCACTCAGGATACCAAAATCTCACCTTAAAATTACCTTCCCAGTCAGGATTCTCAAGTCCCAGCCATGGAGGTGTATTGGTATTCCAGTTATCTTGCCAATAATAACGATAATTCTCGGCCTCACCGATAGAAATATA